>OJSH01000750.1_pt1 | contig 33956 bp, 20 predicted proteins | sample 1599441 | NCBI WGS metagenome assembly OJSH01 (sample SAMN04168658, study PRJEB22393) | human gut metagenome | biome: human gut microbiome; feature: stool | host: Homo sapiens | collected 2014-03-24 | reverse complement strand
ATTTTTACTACAATTACAAGCGATGAACAATATTTCTTAAATGAAAAAGCCGTGGAACGGAAAAGAGAAATCAAGTAATAGTTTGGTTATTATGGAGTAGAAACATTATTTTTGTATCATATAATATTTGCAGCTATGGAATTTGTTGATAGAATAGAGGAACAGCAACGTCTGATTAAGACATTGAACAGTGAAAAGCCTACTTTTGTCGTGGTATATGGCAGACCAAACAGAACGTGTCACCAAATCAGCCTGTTGGCAAAAGAGATCGGTCTGATATTTCCGGACGACACTGTCCACAATTTTAGTGGACAATTACTAAATCCATATTAGCAATAACATACCATTTTAATAGGCTTATCATTCATATAAGACAAAAAAACATCTCTTACTTTCCACTTCATTGGACGTTTTCATACCTCTTTTTAATATTCATGAATTCTGTCACTGTCTCCCAATACTGCTTTTTGTTCTGTGGACGCGGATGCCAATCCGGATCAGGACTATTACGAACAGCCTCTTCCCAATTTCCATCATTCACAAATTTATAGTCAATAGTGCAGGAAGATAATTCCTTTATAGGTTTAAGAAATATATATCCATCAAATAAATCTGCTAAAGTAAAGTCTGTATACCCCATTGAGTAGTAACTATGATCACGTAATTCTCCTATAAGCGACCTCTTCAAATCAAAACCAACAGGTTTATTGTTGTATTTGCTCATTATCACTTCCAATTTTCCTACTGCTGGAGAAACCAATGCAGGCTGATGATTTGGATAATTAAAGAAAGGTTGATGTAAAGCCACAGAAACTACTTTCGTATTATATTTTGAATAGAGTAAATTTCCTAAGAAGCGCTTTTCGTAGCGCACAAAATCAGGAGAAGTATAATCATAATAAGGAAAACAATAGGATGTAAATGCATGAATTGTCCCTGTCAAAACCAATATTTTCTCATGGCAAGACAGCACTTCACGTTCTAAAAGTGCACATCTGAAATCTTCCGTATTCCCCAAAGGAAAAACTTTTTTCATATTTTCCGGTGTTCTCACCTTTTCAAACGCTTCCCAATTATACCGATAACTGATATTCAAAATACGGAACCTCCTCGCTTGTTCCGGTAACGAACGATTCCACTCCCATGCAGCCTTATAAATACTCATATACTCGACGATAGCCCATTGGGTATTATAATTAAACATCAACTGACGAGCCAATTGTTCATCATACTTTGGTGCATTTATCAATGAATCTAATTGTCGTTGATCTTCGTATGCCCCGAACTCCATACCCAACATATAAATACCATTCTCATACAATTTAGGTATCATGTTTCGAACAAAATCCAAATTCTCTTTCACCCCATGATCCTCAGCCAACAAAACAATGTCTGCTTCCTTAAATTTAGATATCAAATAATCATCAGGTGAAAGGTTCTTATCGTGATTATCACAAATAGCATTCTTCCTTTCACTTCCCAAAAGAAATATCAACGGATTATCCAAACGCTTATTCCAATCTTCCTCCGTATGTCCAGCTCCCGGAAAAACCTTAGATATCCACATGGGGGTCTTCCAACCTTTCCTCGCCATCAGACTATCCAGTTTATCTTGATAAGGAGGATAATAAGCATCTAAAGTGGCATCTCCCCTATCCATATAAATCATACGGCTGTTAGCCTTTGGGAGATTCTTATCCAGATAATTCCGAAAAGCTTCCGACCATTGGTCCGCTTTTTCTTTAGAGAGTTCATTACTTAATATCATAGGGACATGAGTTGACATACAAGCAGCTCCTCCAAACACTTCCGGATATTCACAAAGTGCATATAGTGAAATTAAGCCGCCCATACTGGAACCCATCACAAAGGTATGCTCAACACTTTTATTCGTGGAATACTTTTTATCAATAAAAGGCTTAACTTCTTCTACCAAAAAACGAAGATAGTTATCCGCATTAAACCCCACATCACCCGGAACTATACTATCCGGTAAGTTCTTCAATGCTTTTTGAGGAAAGTAGTCTGCATATCTCGTTTCCGGGATGTTTGCCACTCCTACAACAATACAGGGTTTGATCTTCTTTTCATTCAGGAGTTTTCCTACAACTTCATCAATCCCCCATTCTTGCTTATTCCAAGTGGTATTCGCATCAAACAGCATTTGACCATCATGCATATAAAGAACATCATACTTCTCTTTTGGAGAATAATCAGAAGGTAGCCAAACAAAGACATCACGCGGGGTGACAATTGAAGAGTTAAAGCCAGGATACTCTACAAGTTGTCCTAAAGAAACGGTTTGCTGCGCAATACCATAATGACATAGCAGCAAAGTAAATGCTATAAAAAGGAATTTCATTTTCATTGTATTACATATTTATCCATGACCAATGTACTTACAAGCTGTTACAAATACAATTTAGAATGTTATTAAACATACCATTATTTCTAATATTGTCTGTTCCTAAATAAATCACTAACTTACGAAACCTCAATTACTCAATATCATAATTCAAGCACAAGCACTTCTTTTGGCTGCAAATGAAGTTTTTTTCCTAATGGCACATTACTATCCGTCAACACATTCTTCGAATTAGTTCTATCTCCTATAACCTCTTTATAAAACGTTAAATCCAAGTCAACTTCCTTGTTAACTCCGTTCATTATAACCAGTATGCTCTTACCATTATAAGAACGCTCATACACATATACATTGCTACGAGGCATGAAATGCTTCATTTTGCCTTTAGATATAGCAGCATTTCCTTTACGCCAATGCAGCATTTTTTTCATAAAATTGAAAGCTTCCTGTTGCATAGCCGTTCTCCCACTTTCTTGAAAAACACTAATTTCATCTCCATTCCAACCTCCCGGCATATCCGGACGTACATATCCAAAATCTTTCTTTGTACTACCAGTCATTAATAATTCCTGTCCATAATATAATTGTGGAATACCAGGAATTGTCAACAACATGGTAACCGCCTGTTTATATACATTCAAATTTTCCGGATCTTCCAATAAAAAACGATCCGTATCATGATTCTCAAGCAGACGCATCACATTATTAATATCAGGATAGCAAAAATCATAAGCAAAATGTTCAAAAAGAAGTTGCAGACCGGTATTCCAAGATGTTTCTTCATGGAAAACGTCAGCTGCTATTGTCCTTAAACGAAAATCCATCACTGATTTCAGTCTTGTATTAGCTTTCCCATTTACTATGTTGTTTTGCTGCCAATATGCAGTACCGACAGGGTTATTAGGAACCATAACTTCACCCACAATATTAAAATTTGGATACTCCTCAAAAACTTCTTTACACCAACGTACCATCATATCCGGATCCGGATATACATATGTATCTTGGCGAATACCGTCCAAATCAGCATATTCAATCCACCAAATTGAATTCTGAATCAAATAATCAGCAACAAAACGATTCCTCTGATTCAAATCGGGCATTGTAGGTACGAACCACCCATCCGTTAATTCCAGTTTATCTATATCCGAAGCATAAGGATCAAAAAATACAGTTTTATTATGATTGGTCTCAACATATTTATGCGAATTATTAAACCAACTGTGCATCGGTGGATCGAGCAACCAAGGATGATTGGTTCCACAATGATTAAAAACCATATCCATTATCAGTTTCATGCCACGTTGATGCATAAGTTCTGCCAAACGGACGTAATCCTCATTAGTTCCCAAACGAGGATCTATTTTATAGTAATCGGTTGCAGCATAACCATGATAAGAACCTTCACCCATATCATTTTCCAAGACAGGAGTCGTCCAGATTGCTGTAACACCTAAACTATCTAAATAATCAAGATGTTGCATGATACCGGCTAAATCCCCGCCATGACGAGCATTCACATCCTTACGGTTTACTTCATAAGGATGCCTCATCTGTATACTGTCATTGCTTTCATCACCATTGGCAAAACGGTCCGGCATTAATAAATATACAACATCAGAAGAATTAAAGCCAATCTTATCTTCACTACTACGCTGGCGTTCTTTCAATTCATAAGTACAATTTAATTTACGTTTACCTTTAATAAATTCTATTTGAAATTTACCTGGCACCGCATCTTTCACATCTAAATACAAAACCAGATAGTTCGGACTTTCCATTGGACATACTTCCTTTAAAACAACTCCCGGATAATTAATTTCTGGTTTATATGTTGCTATATTCAATCCGTACACCATCAACTGTAAACGAGTATTCTTCATACCACACCACCAAAAAGCAGGTTCTATTTTATCAATCGCCTCACTTTTCTTGTTAGAATAACCAGCAGAAAGCCCGACAAAGGTATCATGCAAAGGTACAGTAGAAGATTCAAACTCAAGATATTCAATGATCTTTTCTGACAACACTATTTGTTTAGCAAATCCCGATTGACATAACAATAAAACAAGAAATAAAAATAAAGTTCTAATTTTCATGATACATAAAGTTTAAAGATACTATTACAAAACATAATGATCCGCTAATAAGGAATAAGAAAAATTCAAATCAACGAGTAATCGGTTGTATAAAGAAATGAAGCTCTTTCATTGCTGGAAGTACCTTCCCTGTATGATTATCAAAAAGTCCACGGTTAATCCATCCCTTAGTTATGGTATTGCCACAAGCATTTTCTTCGGGAAACCACCAAAAAACTCCCGTTACATTGGTATGACGACGTAGTTCAGCTACCAGCTCATGAGTAAATACACGTTGCCCCTCGACAGTAATAGGATAGAATTCAGAGTGTTCATATGCACTTTTTGCCCATTGATCATTCTCGTAGGAATAGTAGGCGGCAGCCTCAACTATCATCACCTCCTTGTCCGGAAATTCTATAGCAAGAGAATCAAGCGTAGCAGCAAGTACCCCTACAGCCTTATGCCACATAGAATAATAACTAAGCCCAATGATATCGTAATCAAGTTGCCACAAATGATTGTAATAAGTTTTAATTTTATTCCATTCACCTGCTTTCTCTGTATGTATGATTATTTTTGCTTTGGGACAAATTTCACGACAAGCCTTAGCGCCACTCTCCAAAAGTTTAACAAACAAATCCCAATTTTCCATTCCAAGCGGATCCACTTTTGCTACTGGCCATAACATTCCATTGATTATCTCATTACCCACTTGTATCAAGTCAGGGAACGCTCCTTCTTTCACCATATGCTCAAGACTATCCTTAGTATATTCATATATGCTATCTGGCAAAGAAGTCACATTGAAAAAGACGGACACGGATAGCATTTCAACCTTGTTCTTTAAAATATTCAAGAGGTTTTACAACTCTTCCTTTCTCATCACGATACACAGTTCCTGCCTCCTCGTAACTTGGCAACAAAGAAATATCACCACCCAAAAGACGTTGTTGAGCATGAGTTTCGACACATAAAGTTAGCAAGAATGAGATAACAAAGATTAATCTAAGATGCTTCATAACGACATTATTTATGACTTCAATGGAAAAACAAAGCCCTCTTCCCCATTTTTTTCAATTATGAGAAAGAGGGTCTTTATCAAAATACCTAACAGCGTTGATCTTTAAAATCACTATAGATATTCTATAGTCAACCTCAGTTAATTAACAGCTTCAATCGTACAATAAGATTTACCTTCACAAAGAGGATAAAGGTTGATGGTATACGTACCAGCCGTTTCAATCTTCAAATTAGCACCGTTATTGGTAGTTAGATTTTCGCGAGTGCCACCCCAACTAATATCCCAAGCATCATTGGCACGGAATTTTAACTCATCCGCTTTCAATTCGGTAGTGATAGTCCAATAATGTACGGTACCTTTACCTTCTTCTGTGTATTCTGCCAATTCCATATCCGTATCGGCATCCCAACCACTGGGAGTAGCAGGACCAATGATACCTATCGCAATGGGAGTCAAGGTATAAGTCTTCTCATTCAGATCAACAACCACTTGATAGAAACCCGCCTCTTCGGTCATCATAATATTGGCAGCATCAGCAGCAGTACTGAAGTCTGCGCCATAGTTAGTACCATTCCAATTCTCCTCTGAACAGAATTTGAAACCTTCTTGATTGAGATACATATAGCCCTTATAGACATTATTATATTCAGGACTTGCCATTGCATCAATCTGTTTCCAGCCGTTTGCAGCACCGGCCATATAGAGATAAGCAGTAGCAGGAGTAACCGAATAAGTGTAGTTGACAGCATCAAATGTAATGACAAAATGCCCTTTTCCTGTAATTGTAGGAGTTTCCACATTATATACATCACCCGTCCAAACAGCAAAGTTTTCAGTTTTGTCGTCACCATTTACACGGCAACCAATCTGCCCGGCATTAGCAGCATCCCAACCGCCAGCTATATCATAAGATTCATAGATCTTAAACCAGTTAGAACCTGCAACCTTAGTTTCTATCGTAGCTTGATAAATCCCTTCTTTACCTTCAACGGCCTTCATAATGACGGGATGTTCAGGATCCCAATAGTCGCCCACTTCAACAAAATCACCTATCAACGCATATCCGTCAGCACAAACTTCCGGGGTAGTTATCGGAGTAAGTTTGGCTTGAGAAGTGCCCGAGATGTTTACCGCTTCACCATTTCTCAATTTAACGGCAAGATTCATATTCACATCCAGCACACGCTCTACATGGGCACGGCTGAAAAAAGCATCGCGAACCACAGAATCAAGTTCAAGAGTATTCACCTTCACTATATTCCCTGTCTTGAATGCAGCATTGATGGTTACCCCATTGATATTTATACTGTTCACCTTGATTGAAGCCACCTCGGAATTCGATGAAGATAGAGCAGCTATTTCCACAGAATCAGTCTTTTGTGCTTCCTCTTCAATAGTACTGTAAAACTTATCCATATCTATGACCGCATCAGCACCTGCAGCGAAACTAATTTCATATTTAGCAGCAGCCTCTTCGGGAGAATTGGATTGGGGGTTAGCCCAATCCGTATAGTCATCCGTACAAGCACCTAAGGTTATTCCGGCGAGGAATAGACCTGCGAGTATTTGATTTTTCTTCATAATGTTTTTCTTTTTAAATAAGATTATCATTCAGCTTATTTCACCTCACCCGTATCTAAGCCATCTTCAGTAGAACCTACAGTAAGATAGAGCTTTTGTCCTGCTCCGGCATTTACACTATATTCGGATCCCATATCAGTGTTCCAGTTGCTGGCTATATTGGCATTCTCACGCCAGAAAACCTTGCCATCCAAAAGCGTAAACTCTGTTTTCCACCAGTCAAACTCACCTACTTGAGCATAAGCACGTAACTCACCTCCTGATACAAATTCAGCAGATACCCACTGACCACTGTTATCTGCGGGAGCAACCATCGGAGTAGAAGGAGTACCAGGAGTAAATCCTCCATTAGGATCACCAGTAATAAAGAGTTGTGCCGGATAAAGAGTCAGCGTGTAGTCAATAGCTTCACCATTAATCTTACCCTTAATATAGAGCGTATACCAGCCACCATTTTTTACTTTCACATTGCCACCATTATCAGAAATATCTGCACCTGCTTGATCATCAATAGTTTTAAAATCAGCATGACCCAACCATTGTTGAGGATAAGTTCCCCACTTGAATTCGGCGTCGTTAGGAAGATAAACTATCGTAAAGAAGTTACCAGCCATACCATTAATAAGTGCCATTGGTCTCCAAGTTGTCCAAGCAGCACCAATGCTCGAACCGCATACATAGAGATCTTCGGGCAACGTTATACTCGGAGCCTGATAAGTAGCTATCACCTGAATCTTAATAACATTAGAGTAGCAATTCCCCAAGTCCATACCATTAACGTTAGCATGTAGACGTACATAGAGTTCTTTCACTTCATTAGAAGGATATGTCACGCCTTCATTAGCATCCTGAAACATAGTAATTACAGCATCATTCAATCTACTACCAGATACTTTAATGGTAGCAGAAGTAGAGCTTGTCACAACTTTATACACAGGTTCTTCTGCTGTAAAATCTTCAAAAGAAATCTCCACATCGTAGTTAGTACTCAAAGGTATGCCACCGTAATCAGGTTGGCTGGTGGTAAAAGTGAGTTCATCAGTAGTCAGCAAATCCAATACATTATTGGCTGCGTTGGCAGGCATATTCAATACAAATCCTGTAGTATTTTCGTGGAATGTAGGATTGCTATCCATATCCTTCTCACATGAGGTGACCAACACCAAAGTAAGAACGGGTAGCAACATTCCCAGCAGTATCTTTTTCATATTATTGTTTCGATTTTAGTAGTTCGATAATAAATTCTATTAATAACGCGGATTTTGAGTCAAGTTCTTATTGCCATTGATGTCATCAGCCGGAATCGGATATACGTTGAAGAAATTTTCTACACTTTTTCCTTCTGCTACACCTCCCTTGAAATCCCAAACATATTTGTCACCAGTGAAAAGCCCGAAACGAATCAAGTCACTACGACGACGACCTTCCATATAGAACTCACGACACCATTCATCAATAATATATTGTTCGGTAATGGTAGCAGGAGTAGAAGCACCTGCACGGCTACGCAAAACTTCAATGTCAGCACGTGCTTGTTGCGGATCACCTGTCAGACGGAACTTAGCTTCTGCACGAGTCAGATACATCTCGGCATAGCGTATCAAAGGAATATCAACATCGGGGAATTCATTGTGTGAAGTCGCTGCACCATCCGTGCGGATATTACTCCATTTCACAATAGCAAGACCGGAGTTAAAGCCTGCAATCTGTTCAGCCTGTAACTTACGAAGTCCACCACCGCAACCGGAATAGAAGAGTGCACGATGATCGTTAGCCTTTTCCTGTACATCTTTGGTAGCAGTCCCTGCTGCAGCATCAAGTGCTATTATTTCAGCCTCCGTTGCACCATCGGGGGCTTTCTCTGTAGCAAGCGGACAATCTTCAATAGTAGGGAAGAACTTCTTAACTAAAGCCGCACGGGAGAAGTTACAACTCCAACCATTGGAAGTACCCATATAAGGCATTCCGGTGATACGAGTAGAACTTACCAAATAGTTGGCACCACTATAACTTTTTGTTTTAGCTCCATCCTGACGGATAGGCAGAATAATTTCTTTCATGGCTTGCTGATTTTGGTCATTGTCGGCCATAAACACTTGTTCATAACCTGTATAGCCATTCTTTTCAGTCTTGGAAAGCTCGTATTTTCCATCAAGCAGGTCACAATAGTCAATAGCCTTCTGATAGTCCTTTACAGCACCTTTGGTATAAACAGCAGAGTTCAGAGCTAAACGGGCATGGAGCATATAAGCAGCACCTTTGTCGGCACGCCCAAAGTTGGAAGAATTATTAAATGCACCCACTTCGGCAAGATCCGGCTCTATTTCAGTCAATTCTTTGTCAATCCAATCATAAAGTTCTTTACCAGCTTTCTCTACCGGCAACTCATAAATGTCATAAGTTGTCTTGAAAGGTGCCTTTCCCCAAAGATCAAGGAAGTACCACATATGAAGCGCACGTAGGAAACGTACCTCGGCACGATAAAGTTTATAATCAGGATCTTCTGCTTTATCCTCTGTGTTAGTAAGATAGAAATTACAAAGTGTCACATCAAAAGCCAGACGCTGGAATGCCCATTGCACGCGGACAGATGAAGCCGTCCAGTCAATATTGGTAATTTGAGGAATATCTAGGTCAGTCTGCCAAGCCCAAAGACATTCATCGGTACACAGTTCTTGCAAATTGAATGTAGTACGGTAAAAGCCGCTTTCACCTTCATCACTACTAATATCGCCACTACCGGCAGGACCTTTTTGTCCAGTCAGACCCAGTGTACTGTAAATTTTAGCCAGCAGCTCCATATCTCCATACGATGAACTGGACTGCGGATCAATAGACGAAATATTCAAGTCGTTGATACACGACGTTGCCACTCCACCCATAAGAAGGGCTGCAAGGGCTGTTTTCAAAAATATATGTTTCATCTTTATATGCATTTAATAGATTAGAAATTCAGGCTCAAGCCTATTTGAATACTGAAAGGACGCGGATAAGGATTAGAGTCAATACCGCTTGCCACTTCAGGGTCGATACCTTTGTACTTAGAAATAATGAAAGGGTTTTGAGCAGTAAGGAATGCACGGCCAGAACATGTTTCATGACCAGCCACCTTAAACAATGCAGGAAAAGAGTAACCTAAAGTGATGTTCGAACACTTCAGATAAGAAGCATTACGTACGAAATAATCGCTCAAATAGTTATCGTTACCTACTCCTACACCGGTAAAGCCTAATGCTACAGCCTCTGCAGTAGAGTTATGCAGGGCACTATTGGAATACAGACCGGATTGGCTGACCATTGCACGATTCGACAAGAAGTCGTAGTAAACATAGTTACCGATAGAAGCACGGAAAGACATACTCAAATCCCAATTCTTATAAAGGAATTTAGTCGTAAGCCCCATAATAACATCAGCAGAGGGCTTCTTGTAAAAATAGCGGTCACCATTGTCAATACGTCCGTTTCCATCACGGTCTACGTACATACCTTCAATAGGTTTGCCATTCTCATCATATACTTGTTGATAAACAAAGAACGAATTAGTAGCTTTACCTACAGTATTAGCCTGAATCAGAGCATTGTTACCACGACTGATTTTATCTCCTGCCCATGCATAGTAACCGGCATCGCCATCCACTAAGTTAGTAATCTCATTATGATTCCAGGCAATATTATAGCTCACGTCCCAAGTAAAATCCTTAGTCACAATAGGTTTAGCATTAATAGAGAATTCCACACCATAATTCTTCAGCGAACCGATATTCTTTGTCAATTGAGAACCAAACTGCATTCCTACAGGAATAGTGATAGAGTTCAGCAAATCTTTGGTTTCACGATAGTAACCATCAATATTGGCTGAGATACGGTTATTCAGAAAGCCCAAATCTAAACCGGCGTTATAAGTAGTTGTAGTCTCCCACTTCAAATCGGGATTGTAAGCCGACGGACGCATAGTGCCATAGTAAGTATCACCAAAAGGATACTGAGCGAAAGAGTCACTTGAAGTATAGTGAGTTTCATAACCGAAGTCAGAATTAATATCCTGCTGACCTGTCATACCCCAACCTAAACGGAGTTTAAACTCATTCCACCAAGTAAGCTTCTTCATAAATGCTTCTTCATTGATTTTCCATGCCAATGCCAGGGAAGGGAAATATCCCCATCTGTTATCACTTGAGAAACGCGAAGAACCATCGGCACGGAACGTAGCTGTAAGCATATATCTATTAAGTAGCGTATAGTTCAGACGTCCAAAGTAAGAAACTAAAGAATTATGCGTAGCCCATGCTTGTTCTTCTCTTAATTTGGCATCATGAGGAGTACCATCGTAAGGATCAGTACCTTGACCATAGTCGTAACCACTGCGGTGGAAGTGGCTTTCTTCAGCACCAAACATTATATCGAAATTATGAGCACCTACTTCCTTCACATATTGAGCATAAGCATTAGCAGTAACACTATATTTATAAGTCTGCGTTATTCCATTCCAGCCAAAGTAGTTGTTAGAATAAGAATACTTGGAGATTATATCGTCCTGTTTACTTTCCGTATACTGTCCACCATAGCTGGCATGCAGACGTAAATCTTCAAAACCATGCACCTTATAGTCCACATCAAAGTTACCTGTAAAGTCATTGGCAGCAGCCTGCACATCTTTAAGTTTCAACAGAGCCAGAGGATTCTGAGGAGCATTGGGATTATTAGTATATTTCCACTCAGCATTGAAATCTTTAGGCGACTGCGTATGTTGGAAATAGCCATCAAAGAAAGGAGCACGGGCATCATCTGCATCGAAATATACAGGCTGCGTGGGATCCATCGAAAGGGCAGATCCTATCGCACCTCCTGCATCAGCATAACGGTCTTTCTCGTACATATACTTAGCATTGATCTTCAAATTGAGGTGATTGTCGAAGAAAGAAGGAGAAAGATTCAAGCCAATGTTGGCACGACGCATCCATGAAGTTTCAACGATACCATCAGAAGAATTATATCCCAAACTCAAACGATAAGGCATATTCTTCAAACCACCGGATACTGAGACATTGTGGCTATGCGAGATGGCAGTGCGGAATATTTGGTCCTGCCAATCCGTATTAGCATTACCCATACCTACCTCACCGGCTTTATCTCCCCAAATGTCATTGACAAGTGCACGGAATTCATCACCATTAAGTACATCATACTTTTTCTGAATCATTGAAATCGTCATATCACCATTATAAGAGACTTTGGGAGCAGAACCACTCTTACCTTTCTTAGTAGTGATAATGATAACACCATTTGAAGCGCGGCTACCGTAAATAGCAGTAGCAGAAGCATCCTTCAAAACTGTAAAGGTTTCAATATCATTTGGGTTTACCATAGCCAAAGGATTACTCATTCCTTTTGGAGTATTGTTATCGATAGTCAAACCATCAATTACAATCAACGGGTCATTTGAGGCATTGAGGGAAGATCCACCACGCACGCGAATCTGAGCACCTGCACCCGGAGTCCCCCCCGCAGTGATAACATCAACACCGGCTACTTTTCCAACCAACATGTCTTGTGCATTGTTAGTGATACCTTTACTGAGTTCATCCGGTTTGATTGCCGTTACCGAACCTGTAAGGTCATCTTTCTTCGTACGACCATATCCCACAACCACAACTTCACTCAAGAGCTCCGCATCATCTTTTAGCGTCACCATTACCATAGAAGCGGCTGCCACCTCTTGTGTCTGATAACCAATAAAAGATATTGTTAATGTAGCGCCTTTGGGAACAGTCAACGTAAAGTTTCCATCAAGGTCAGTAATTGTACCATTAGAGGTATTACCTTTCTCTACGACATTTGCGCCTATCACTTCCAATCCCGTGGCATCTTTTACATGCCCTTTCACGGTAATGTTCTGTGCATAAACGCCTACAGACAAGAATAACCCTACTAATAGGGGAAGAATCATTCGATAGATTCTAAGATTAACTTGCTTCATGCATTTAAAAAATTAAAGTTAACAATATTAATTACCTAAGTATTATATATTCGAAATTATCTTTCGATTGCTTTTTTGCTTTTAAGCTATCTATAACACGACGCAACAAAAATATGCTTTATTAAAATATTAAAATATAAGAAAGATAAGAAATATGCAATAGCAGCAGTGCAAACGATTGCACGGAATTGCACAACTACAGCCAGATGAAAGAATCTATATTTCAAAAGAAGATCTGATAGATATATTAAGCATTTTCAAATGGGAAAACGTCATGAAATATCAAAACGGAGCCTAATTTTACAATTTACCCTCACAATGATTACATTTGCATACATTCTATAACACGAACAAAAATTCAAAACTGCATTCCAGCATATTCTATGAATAAACAAGGAATAAAAATTCGTCATTGTTGCATATACATACCACAATACAAGTTATTTATGCAGAAAAAGGTTACTACTTATGGGTGGGTAATATAGTTACTATGTCATTTACTTACTTTCATTTGCATCTTTCAGCTTTCACCAGCAGCAGGATAGAAACAGCGCATTCTCAGCCAACTAAAAATACAATTTGTCACAATGGCAAAAAAGCCACATCTTGTTATGGCAAAGATAATATTTCACAGAAACCTCACGCTTCGGAAAAGAATCAATTCCACAACATCTCCATACAATCTCCATAGCACCTCCGTATCTGCTCCGTACCATCTCCGTATCAGTTCGCTTCCTATAGACACGGAGATGATACGGACCGGATACGGCTTTGACAAGTCTATATTAAATTTCCCTTTTTAATACCGAGAATAAAACAGAAATAAGTACTTTTGTGTATTGATGTGCAAAAACAGAAGAATATGAGCAATAAAATTTATCCCATAGGCATACAGAACTTCGAGAAGATTCGTAAGGACGGTTATTTCTATATTGATAAGACAGCCTTGATTTATCAAATGGTAAAGACCGGCAGTTATTACTTCCTGAGTCGCCCGCGCCGCTTCGGCAAGAGCCTGCTCATCTCAACGCTGGAAGCCTACTTTCAAGGGAAGAAGGAGTTGTTCAGCGGACTGGCCATGGAAAGGCTGGAGAAAGACTGGATAGAGCACCCGATACTGCACCTCGACCTCAATATCGAAAAATATGATGTGCCACAGAGTTTGGACAATATTCTTGAGAAATCACTGACTGCATGGGAAAAGCTCTATGGCGCCGAACCATCCGAACGTTCTTTCTCCCTGCGCTTTGCCGGCATTATAGAACGTGCCTATGCACAAACAGGGCAGCGCGTTGTTATCCTGGTAGACGAATACGACAAGCCCATGTTGCAAGCCATTGGTAACGAAGAACTGCAAAAACAATTCAGGAACACTTTGAAGCCATTTTATGGAGCACTAAAAACAATGGATGGTTGCATCAAGTTTGCCTTATTGACAGGAGTGACAAAATTCGGAAAAGTCAGTGTATTCAGCGACCTGAACAACTTGGACGACATATCAATGTGGAATGAATACATTGAAATCTGCGGCATCAGCGAACGGGAGATTCACGATAACCTGGAAGCTGAACTTCATGAATTTGCCGCTGCCCGGGGAGTGACGTACGATAAGCTTTGCACCGAACTCAAGGAGAATTATGACGGTTATCATTTTACGCATAATTCCATTGGTATGTACAATCCCTTCAGCCTGCTCAACGCCTTCAAACGCAAAGAATTCGGAAGCTATTGGTTTGAGACGGGAACGCCTACCTACTTAGTGAAGTTACTCAAGAAGCATCATTACAACCTCGAACGAATGGCACACGAAGAGACTGATGCCCAAGTGCTGAATAGCATAGACTCTGAATCGACCAATCCTATTCCGGTGATTTATCAAAGCGGATATCTTACCATCAAAGGATATGACGAACGCTTTGGTATGTATCGCTTAGGATTCCCCAATCGCGAAGTAGAGGAAGGCTTTATCCGTTTCCTCTTGCCTTTCTATACAAACGTCAGTAAAGTAGAAACCCCATTTGCGATTCAGAAATTTGTTCGTGAAGTAGAATCGGGAGATTATAACTCCTTCTTCCGCCGCCTACAAAGTTTCTTTGCAGATACCACTTACGAAGTAATCCGCGAGCAAGAATTACATTATGAAAATGTACTCTTCATTATTTTCAAATTGATAGGTTTCTATACCCAAGTAGAATATAATACAAACGACGGACGCATCGACCTCGTATTGCGGACTGATAAATTCATCTATATCATGGAGTTCAAATTAGAAGGCACTGCCGAAGAAGCTTTGCAGCAAATTAATGACAAGCATTATGCGCTTCCTTTCGAGATGGATGGACGGAAATTGCTTAAAATTGGAGTAAACTTCAGCGAGAAAACCCGGAATATTGAAAAATGGGTGGTAGAATAATAAAAAAAGAGGGCATCACTTCACTTTCAAATAATGTGGTGATACCCTCTTTTCTTTACTCTGTAACAGACCTCAGCACAACCTTACCTGATTTCACCCCCTTAGCCTTAGCCTCGAAAACGATTTCTCCGGGTTGTTCAGCCGTTTGAACAATTGCCGTCAACTGACCGCTGAAAGCAGGCATCTTCGGCAAGTGAAACAAATCGAGTGAAGTAGCATCTCCATTAGCAGCAGCACGATAATGACCCGCACCTTTCACCGTAAAGTTAACAAGACGACTGTCCGAAGGACAAAGGTTTCCATCTTTATCAACCACGCGAACTGTGATATAGGCTAAGTCTTTGCCATCGGCAGTAAGTTGCGAACGATCAGCTACCACTTCCAGATGATGAGGTTTACCAGCAGTACGGATCACTTTCTCCTCTGCTATTTTACCTGAAGCATCATAAGCTACGACTTTCACTTCACCCGGCTCATAAGGAACATCCATCCACATCAAGCGGTAACGACGTTGGAGAGCAAGCGCATCTTTGCCTTGAATAGCTTTACTTTCTTCGGCTGTCAGTTTATGCTGTTTACCGTAACTTTTCCCATTGACGAAAAGTTCGGCAGTCGGATAGTTTGTGTAAACGAAAACAGGAGTATTCTCTCCTTCCCTACCCGGCCATGTCCAGTGAGGAAGTACATGGAGTGTATTCACATTCTTATTCCAAAGACTACGGTACAGATAGTAACGGTCTTTAGGGAGACTGGCAAGGTCGATGATACCAAACAGCGAACTATGACTCGGCCATGCATCCGTATCATAAGGAGAAGGCTCACCCAGATAGTCGAATCCTGTCCAAACGAATTGGCCGATAGTCCAGTCATAATCATCTGCTAAAGCAAAATCCTCATCGGGAACATTAGACCAGGCACAATGCTCCAAGTCATATCCGGAAGACTGGTGATCCGCATACTTTGCATCCCCGCGTTTCTCTACAGGGAATTTATATACGCCACGGGAACTAACGGTAGAAGAAGTTTCGGAACCAAGCACTATATTCTGCGGTAGCAGTTCATAAGCTTCCAGATAACGGTGTGCACGATAATTAAAACCGGGTACATCAATCATTGCTGCAAAACCATTCTTCAAAACACAGGAAACCTGATCCATACCGCAAGTAACAGGACGTGTCGGGTCTTCACGATGACAGATATCCTGCAAGAAAGAAGCAACTTTATAGCCTACCGGACTACATTGGGTCGGAACTTCATTACCGATGCTCCACATCACTACACAAGGATTGTTGCGAAAATGATGCAGCATATTTATCATATCACGTTCTGCCCACTCGTTGAAATAGCGGTGATAGCCATTCTCACATTTGGCAATGTCCCATTCGTCGAAAGGTTCCACCATCATCATGAAACCCATTTCATCACAGAGTTGCACTAACTCCGGCGCAGGCATATTGTGAGCAGTACGAATGGCATCGCAACCCATATCTTTCAACAGTGTGAGTTGGCGACGTAATGCAGCAACATTGATGGCAGCCCCCAACGGACCGAGATCGTGATGATTACATACCCCCTGGAACTTACGATGCTTACCATTCAGGAAGAATCCTTTGTCGGCAATGATTTCTATGCTACGGATACCGAAACGAGTAGTATATTCATCCGTTTGTTTGCCATCGGCATAGACTTTGGAAACAGCCTTATATAAATAAGGTGTCTCCGGCGACCACAAGCAAGGAGCATTCACCAGGAAGTTTTGTTCAAAAGGTTGACCATGATTAATCTTACGGGTATTATCCTTCGTAGCAACAACTTTCCCATCGGGAGAGATAACCTCTGTTACGATACGGATATCTTTTCCTTCATCATTAGCAATAGTCGTCAACAGACGTACTGAGGCATACTCATTAGAAACATGAGGAGTAGTCAGCTGAGTACCCCATACTGGAACATGCACTTTATCAGTACTCACTATGCGCACATTACGATAAAGCCCTGCACCGGGATACCAACGGGAAGATTGTGGCCTATTCTCCAAACGCACAGCAAGCGTATTGTTCTTACCGTCTTTATTCAGAAGCTCGGTGACATCGCAATGGAAAGAATTATAACCGAATGGCCAGAAACATGCTTCTTGCCCATTAACGTATATACGGGCTTCACTCATTGCACCATCAAAGACAAGTGTCGTCTGCTGATTAGCGGGAGCATAGAACGTAGTACGATACCAACCTATTCCTACGTAAGGGAGTCCACCTGTACGTCCGGTCTTGACAGAAGCCTTCTTTTCGAAGTTCTGCGTTACTGCTACTTCCTGCAAGTCGTTGCTGCGATCGAAAGGACCGAAGATGGCCCAGTCATGAGGTACGGTTACGGTTTCCCATTTACGGTCATCAAATTCAGGCTTCATAGCTTCCGCGACTTCACCTTTCGTAAACTTCCAGTTCTTCTCCAACAGTGTTTCTATACGCTGAGCTTTTGCTATCAAAGAGAAAAGAATACAGCAGGAGAAAGAGATGAATAGTATCTTCTTCATTTTCAATCAAAGTATTTAATTAATGTTATTTAAAAGCATCCATTATAACAGTAGGATAGCCACCTTCTGTAAATGCTCCCAACCTATATTGACTCGGCCTGCACTCCGGTTCCCAATAGAACACTCCTTTACAACGACCGTTGGTATTTTCCTTGCACTCCTTCAAGATACGGGCAAGTTGCCTCTTTCCCTCGTTCAAAACAGAGGTACTTGCCAACTTACCATTGTCATCGGCGCACTCCATACCGGTTTCTACCACCATTACATCACAATTGTACTTGGTGCTCAAAGCCTTGATATTGCTGATGCAGTCCGTAATGACGGCATCGGCAGATGAATAGCCTTCTTTGGCATCACGCGACCAATAAGGGTAAAGCGACATACCTATCATATCCCACTTGCCGCCGTTCTTCTTCAATTCATCGAAGAACCAAGTGAACAAACCGCTGTCCCATCCATTGTCCAAGTGAACAATCACAATAGCATCGGGAAAAACCGACTTCACAGCATCGTATCCGGTAGTGACGAAAGCACCAAGGTTGGCCCAATTCATGGGATATACCACTTTGTCGGTAGCACTTGCCGGTGCATCTTTCAAATACTTCTCCGTCACATTATAAGATGCGCCGCTCAAAGCCACGTCTTCATCCCACAACATGCCCGGACGAATTTCATTCCCCACTTGCACCCATTTAGGAATAACCCCTATCTCCTTCAAGGCCTGAAGCACACTCACCGTATGGTCTTTAATGGCACTTTTCAAGTTTGCCAGATTCTTTCCTACCCATGACGCGGGTTTGTTTTGCTGGGCGGGATCAGCCCACCAATCACTGTAATGAAAGTCTATCATTACATCCATCCCCAACTCTTTGGCTCTTTTGGCCTTCTCCACCACATCGGCAGTGTTACACCAATTGCCATGTTTACTCGGATCTACCCATACGCGAATACGAATGGCATCAAGCCCCAGTTCCTTCATCAGAGCCGTACACTCACGCTGCTCACCTTTGGCATTATAGAAGTTGTAGCCTTTGGATTCGTATTCGGTGACCCACCCTATGTCAGCACCTTTGGCAAATTCCACCTCTGTAGTTCCATCGTCACCGTCGGGATCGACCTCCGGCGCAGGAATTGTTTCGTTATTACTGCTACACGCTATTATAGCAAAAGCAATACCCAAAAAGAAAGACAAAAATTTCATGTGTTTCATGGCAAATATAGTTATCAATGATACAAATATAAGTAATAAAAGCGTAATCATTCAAGCCAGATACTCCCTATCTCTATTTCCATAGCCTTTTCAGCAACTCCATCAAAAGAGAGTTCGAGAGTTTCAATCCCCTCTACCTTGAAAGGTATTTCAGTCTGCGGACGGAAATAATTATCAAGGAAGACCGGATAGACGTGGGGAAGTAAAGCTGTATTTGTTTGCTCCAAATCCTGCAAGGGTACACGAATGATACCATCAGTTGCAGCGGCACACGAAGCAAGATAGGTATATCCGTCAGAAGTAATGAAGCCTGCTTTTAGTCCTTCGGGAATCTTCTTTGCATGGATACACAAAGTGCGGCAGGAAGCGAGTCGCTCAGGGCGTCCATCGATATCCTCCTTAATGTAACGACGAAGAACGAAGACAGGCGCCTTATCTTTAGACTCAAAGGTAATGCGCAAGGTCGGCTTCTCTGTCGGTGCATTTTGCATTAACTGGCGGTTCGTGAGGCTCCATCCGGGCATAGTATATGTTTCCAATTTACTATCAGCATCCCCTATTTCCAGCAGAGACAATGGTTTTTCAGGAGCAACTACGTTGGTTTCCCACAGGGTAGCCGAAGTATAGTCCCAATCCAGCGGACTCCTGGCTACTCCCGAAGGAAACGTTTGTCGCTTATCGCCTTGACAAACGACGATGTTATACCTAAAACAACCCTCTTTTATTTCTGTAGCAGGTACGGTAGCACGATAAATGTAACCACCTGTATGATTCATTTTCAGATAAGGATTCTTTTCATTCCAGAAAGATATCTTATCTGTGTAGATAATAACGGAATCGGGCATTTCATTACCCGCTACAATGGCCTCTATCTGTAAATCTTTACCGGCATCTACTGTCTTGGCAGGAGAATGAGTAACAGTAAAACCTTTATCATCAGAAATGGATGGACATACATATTCACCAAGAGTAATATTCTGCCAATGAGCATCAGTAGTCCATTTACCGGAAGCCGATATACCTTCACGCTGTAACAGATAAACACCCGGACGAAGAGTCGAAATCTTGCCATTCGCAGCCTGTGAACTGAACGTATTTCCATTATCCAAGCCGTTCACCCGGAATTGCTTACCTAAATCAGGTAAATTCAGAGTCATATCCCATGCACCGGAAACAATGCGCATTACTTCTTTATCCAAAGAAGGCCTTGTAAACGGGTCACTAACCTGTACGGCATCGGGCATTACTTCCAAGCGCCAAACGCCCTCTTCCAGACGATCCAGCCAATAAACTCCCGTACCTTCATAATTCACCACCGGAGATTTGCCACAACCGGCTATTGCGCGAAGCTGAGAAATATCTTTCGGACGAGTTTGGGTCGTATTGGAATAGTAGAATTTCTCTCCGTCATTCAGTTCGCTTAAATCCTGCACGTAGCTGACACGGAAATCATTGAATAATGTATCTGCCGGATAACTGCCAAAACTCTCTCCCCTGCCCACTTTCTGTGCCACTTCTGCGGCAATCATCAATCCGATAGCTTTATTCGGAGTGTATGCTACATTCAGGTAATGAGTCTGGTACTCGGTATTGTAGGCCGCCATGTCGATAGGATCATAGGCAAACTGAGTAATCCACTGGAAACCGGCTGTGCGGAAAGTGCGTACAGTTGCCGGATACATATAGGAATAAAGAATATCAGCGGGATCAAATTCATAAACCATACGAGCCTTCTTATTGAAACCTTTCAGATTGGAGAAAGGAATATCGTAGCGGTCTACGGAAGGCAGGAAGTTTCCCTTGCGGGTATGTCCGGATACAAGACCAATAGGATACCATTGATAGGTAGTACCTTGTATGGCTGTAGAATAGTAAGCCTCTACCACATGCTGGTTATGACTGACATTGTAAAACACCGGTTTGCGGTTGCCTGCACGCTTCAGGGCGGACAGCATCTTATTTATATAATTACGCGTCTCAGCAACAGTGCCGGGATGGCAAGGCTCGTTGTTTATTTCAAAGCCTACGATATAAGGATCGTCTTTGTAAGCATAACCTGTATAAGGATTCACGTGGCGTACAAGAGCAGCAATATACTTTTCCTGTGCAACAATAGCATCTGCATCACTATGAACGGCACATTTATCATAATTTAAAGAGAAACCACTGGTAGGCTGATTACGTTCCGGATAACCGTTACCAAAATTTGTCTGTGCCGTGATAACGGTACGGATACCGCGTTCCTGTAATTTATGGATAAGGTAGTCCAATAGTTCCAGGTGTTCATTTTCCAGCAAGTTACCTTCTGCATCAGAAATCTCTACGTCCCAGATGTGAATACGATAAGCATTCAATCCCAAGCGTGCCATGTGATAGACATCACGGTCGATGGCAGCTTTACGATCCACTCCCAGATAACCCATCGCCCGGTAAGCATGTGCAAAGGGTAAGGTATAGTTCACACCAAAGAAAGAAGCTTCTTTCTTCGTATCCGACCAACGCATGACGCCGCCGGCATCTACATAAATAGTAGGAACGCTTTTGGGTACTTTGTTCTGTGCCGGAGCAACTACTGCCAGCAAACAAGTAATCAAGATAAGAATGTGTCTCTGCATGTCATCAAATTCAAGTTGTTTTTCTGTTGACAAAAGTAACGGAGTGGAGTTATTCATCAAAGCAGATATCGGACATAAAAGGAAACAAAAAGGACATTAACTGATTATCAGCAATATATGTATAGTAGTTATAAATAATAATTAGGAATTCTCAATCCAAAGACTACTACTTTTTCTCCATTTTCTTGTAATTATTAAGCATAAAAAGTATCTTTGTCACATTCTCTTGTAAAAGATAAGATGAAAAGATACACTAACATACTAATTTTACTACTTCTCACAGGGCTTTTTATTCCTGCCGGAGCACAAAACAACCCTTATAAGATAGATGACTCTTTATACCCCTTTTTTCAGCGCGCCACCAAATCACGAACTTATCCCCAAGGATTGCTTATCGCTGACACTCTTTATGCAGAAGCAACCAAAAAGAAAGACAAAAAAGCACAATGTTTGGCACTTACCATTCCGGTAAGTTTCTACTATAGTTCCGGCAATTATGAGAAACTGGAACAGGCAGCCACTAAATTAAAGGAAGAGGCACGCAAAAACAACTATCTGCAATATTACTATTCCGCATATACGAGCGAAATAAATTGGCTCCTTAACAACGGACATTCACTGCGTGCCCTGCACAAAGCCGAAGAAATGAAAGAACAGGCTTTCAAAGACCAGCACAACTACGGCATCTTTTCGTGTATTCGTACCTTGGGACACATCTACTATATGCGTCAGAATAGTGAGGTAGCAGCCGAGTACTACAAAAATGCCTTGGAATACATGCTGAAGCATTTGCCCGAACAAGATCCGTCATACCTTTATATGAACCTTGCTGAGTATTACCGAAAGAAAGACGAAGGTGAAGTAGCATTGGAATACAATGAGAAAGCCGTGAAAACTGCTAAAACCAATGAGAGCCGTGTAGCTTCCCTAATGGATAAATGCCAGACTCTGTATAGTATGGACCGAATCGATGACTTTAACACTTGCTATGAAGAATGCCTGCAACTGGTCGAACAATATGGTGTTATCCGCAAATCAGCTTTGTTGCGTTTACGTATCTGCAAACTTGTTCTGGATAAAAAATACGATCAGGCATATATAGCAGCTGATTCGATAGGAAGCCCGTTGCAGGTTTACCAGATACTTCATGTATTATATCTGAAATCAGGAGACTATGAAAAGGCTTATACATATAATAAGTTGATTCACAAGCACCAAGATTCAATCAACCGTCTGGTACAATCTACAGACATCGCTGAACTGAATGCACAGATAGGCAACGAACGCATGAAATTGGATGCCAAGGCCTTGGAATATAAGAATGCAGCACTCAACTTAAGGAATACCCAATTGGAACTGGAGCGGACTAAGTCATAATCTGAACTGGAAAAGATAAATGCTGAGAACAGCAAATTGGTATTGAAGAACCGGAACCTGGAACTGGCACGTCTCAATGTAGAAGCGGAAAAACAGAAAGCCATCTTAAAAGAGCAGCAAAGTGCTTCTCAACATTACATCGTAACTCTCAGTCTCGTACTTTCGTTCTTGTTTCTTTTCACCTGCTTCCTGATATTCTACCTGTACAGACGCCGTAGAACAATGGCTATCCTACAGGAGAAAAATGAAGAGCTCACCGTTGCACGCGACCATGCCGAGGAATCGGACCGGATGAAAAGTTTCTTTATACAGAATATGAGCCACGAGATACGTACACCGCTCAATGCCATAGTCGGATTCTCACAAGTTTTATCCACTCCGGATATGGAGGTGGACGAGGAAGAGAAAGCAGAGTTCAGCATGCTTATCCAGCAGAATTCCGAGTTACTGACTACGCTAATTAATGATGTCCTTGACCTTGCCAGTTTGGAAAGTGGTAAATACACCATGCATCTGGCGCCTCATCGCTGCAATGAGTTATGCCAGATAGCAATGGCTTCTGTTGTGCATCGTAATCCGAAAGAAGTGAAGTCCTATTTCACTTCCGACGCACCGAATGACTTCTTGTTTGTGACGGATAAAGAACGCCTGCAACAGGTACTTATCAATTTCCTGACCAATGCGGAGAAACACACGGTACGGGGGGAAATTCACCTCCACTGCTCTCTCACAGAGAATCCGGGAAAGATAACCTTCTCCGTTACAGATACCGGTCCGGGAGTTCCGGCAGACCAGGCAGACTATGTTTTCGACCGGTTCAGCAAACTGGATGAATTTAAACAGGGCACAGGACTCGGACTGAATATCTGTTCCATCATTGCCGGGCGCCTGAAAGGTGAAGTGAAACTGGATAAGAGTTACACCAAAGGAGCACGTTTCCTGTTTATACTTCCACTGGACGGTGATCCTAATTACTAAACAAAACTCACTACCCGTTGTTTTCTTCAGAACGATAACAATCTAAATGAAGGAACAATGAAAAAGTTGACGTATTCTTTCCTGCTTCTGATGCTCCTGACATCAGTTCCGGCTCTGGCCGATTATGCGCCTGTCAATGTACAGACAGCACTAAAAAAAATGTATCCCGCCGCCAAGGATGTTGCCTGGTCACGGGATGAGATTTACTATGTAGCGGACTTTATACAGAATGGGTTCGACACAAAAGTCTGGTTCAACTCTGAAGCACAATGGGAAATGAGACAGATTGATTGGGGAACAATGGACGAAGTGCCCAATGCCGTGTACAATGCTTTTGCAGCAAGCGAATATTCCGATGGAATGGTGCAGGGAGTCACATTGGTTCAATTTCCCGAAAAACAATCAGTAATTTCCGTAGTTGTGGGAATGGCGAATACACAAACTAGATACCAACTACTGTTCACCCTCGACGGAGGACTTGAGGATGAACGGAATGCCACTTACTTTAATAATCTATTAGGAGCAGAAGTATTCCTGAACACTTAATTGTGCCAATTCCTTGCCACCTTACTGGCAAACTGTTGTCATCTTATTGGCAAGACTCTGCCACCTTATTGGCAAAACCTTGCCAATAAGGTGGCAAAGAATTATAAGGCTGAACTAAACGTATTGCTTCGGCGTCATCCCAAACTCAGCCTGAAAGCATTTAGAAAAATAGGAATGATTGGAGAAACCAACCATATACATCACTTCGGCCACAGTAAACTTCTGCTGTTTCAGCAGCATAGCCGCCTTTTTCATGCGGATAGACTTAATGTATTCCACAGGTGTCATGCCCGTCAGTTGCTTTATCTTGCGATACATCTGCTTGTTATTGATATCGGTCCATTCGCAAAGGGCATTCACATTCAGTTCGGAGTCTGAGATGTGTTCTTCAATCAGATGAATTACATTTGCCAGGAACTTCTCATCATAAGAAACCGCCTCTATCTCTTTCGGGGTGGAAAGAACTTCCATGCGGGCTTTCGCCTCATGCGTCTCCCGGCTATGTAATAATTGCTCCACACGCGAAAGCAAAATATCCGGTTCAAAGGGTTTAGGAATGAAAGCATCTATATGCAGCTGAATACTTTCAAGCTCCGTTTCCTTATCACTTTTCGCCGTCAGCAAGATGATGGGAATAGTGGATGTAGGAATATGCTTCTTGATATGACGCACCATTTCAAGACCATCCATTACGGGCATCATGACATCAGCAATAATCAGATCGGGCATTAATTCCAGGGTAAGTTCCACACCTATCTTACCATTTTCCGCCAAACGGCAACGATATTTAGTATGCAGTATCTGATAAATAAACTCTGAAACCTCCGGAGTATCATCCACAATCAGAAGCAATGGAGCATCCGGAGCGGGCGTATCTGTATCTGGAACCACAACTGTAACTCCGGCAGCGACAGGTTCGATATCAGAAGATACAATTTCCGGAGAGACCTCTACGACAGGCTGTTCCATAGCAATCACCGGAAGGGTCAGCGTAATGGCAGTACCTTTATTCTCTTCTGAAGAAAGCTGAACTTTACCACCATGCAGTTCCGTATAAGTCTTTACCAAATACAGGCCGATACCTGTTCCCTCCTTCGTGCCTGCCGTCTTGGGAGACTGGAAGAAACGCTGAAAAACATACGGTTGATCCTGACGGGGAACACCGATACCTGTATCGGATACAGAGATATGCACTTCTTTATCAGAAGCCTGCAAACGAAGCGTTATCTCACCCTCTTCCGGAGTATACTTCACGGCATTGGATAAAAGATTATCCAAGATAGATTCCAGTTTTATGGCATCCATCTGTATGTATATCTTTTCACGGTCGGCATGGAAATGGAAAGTCAGCTTCTTCTCTTTCGCCTTCTCCTCTGCATACAAGGTGAATAAGCCACGCGCAAAAGACACCAGTTCGATTTGAGAAAGTATCAGTAATGTATTGTTTCCACTATCCACCCGGTTGAAGTCCAGCCCCTGATGGATAAGCGAATTCAACTTCATGGCATTGCGATGCACCTGTTCCAGTTGTTTCTTCTCCTGCTGATCCTTGATGCCGGGCAGCAACTTGCTGATAGGCGCGATAATCATGCTCAACGGAGTTTTCAGGTCGTGGGAGAGATTCGTAAAGAACTCCATCTTAGCCTGAGACTGCTCCAGGATTTTCTCTTTTTCCAGACGCTCCAGTTTCAGACGGTTCTTCACACGAAAGAAGTTGATTGTCCAGAGTATCAGGACAAGGCACAGCAAGACATAAACGGCCTTTGCCCACGGGGTGTAGTACCAGGGCGGAATGATGTGGATGTCCAATGCATACGTCTTTTCGGACGGCTTGCCATGCGCATCCAGCTTACTCACTATCAGGCGGTAGTCACCGTAGTTCAGATTGTTGTAAGTAATCCGGTTCGTATTCGGTTTCAACAAGTTCCATTCACGGTCCACACCTTCCAGGCGATACAACAGTTTGCTTTTCTCTTCAAGGGAATAAGGCAGGTCGGAAAGTTCAAAAGCAAGATTGTTCTGGTCGTAGTCCAGATTTATACGCTGTGAGTAACGGATGCTTTGTGCGGATTGCACTGCATCAAGCGCCTGCCCCGCCCCAGACTGGTAAAGTTGGTTGTTGACATAAAGGGCGGTCAATATCAAAGGCTGTTCAAGGTGTTCCGCCAGCAAGGCCTCGGGTGAGGAGATGGCAAAACCGTCTGCGGTGCCCAGATAGAGTTCTCCGCTTGTCTTATCAAAGAACATGCTGGTGAAACGCTTGTCGGTGATATTCAGTCGGCGGACTTCCAGAGTCTGTTGGTCGGCTACCCAGAAACCATCTGTGGTAGAGATCCAGATGCGGCCGTCGGCTTCGGCCATGGAAAGCACTTCGTAATGATTATAGGCATCAAAGGGCAACATGCGGATACTGTCGTTTTCGGGAGTCACGCGCATCACTCCGCCGGGGAAACCTATCCAGATGTAGCCGTCTTCGGCACAAAGGATAAAGTTGGGAGTACGCTCGCCTTTCAGTTCATCGGCGGCAATATGGGTGACTTCGCCGATACGGGGATTTATCTTTTCGATGCTGTTGTGACTGTTATAGAGCAATGCCCATACATTCCCTTCCCGGTCGGGAATCATCTGATTGATGAACATGCCGGACAGGCCGTTGTGGATGGAATAAGTCTTCTCCGCCATGTAGAGTCCGCCGGAAGAACGCATGAGGTTTTCCTTATCTACAACGAAAATACCGCCGAGACAGGTGGCTATCCAAAGTTGTCCGTCACGGTCTTCAAAAAGGCTATACGTCCAATTGGCGTTGTAGCGGCGGGTGCTGTCCACTATGTTATAATGTATAAACTGGCGTTTCGCCGGGTCGTAACGACTGATGCTGCCATCCGTAGCCACCCAAAGTTGTTGTTCACGGTCTTCGTAAAGATGGCGTACCCGGTTGTGGGACAAAGGATATTTCCGGTCTCCCATCTTGTACCAGGCAACGTCCTGTTCCCCATCCATAAGAGCGGTGAAGCGAATGAGGCCGTTGGTGCCGCCAAACCAATAAGTTCCGTGCGTATCGCGCAGCATGGAATAGAACTGGTTGCCCTCCCCTGTTCCGGTAATCTGCGAGATAGGGATATGACGCAACACACTGTTATGGCGGAACATGGAGATACCGTAATCCGTACCCAGCCAGACGTTATGCTCGCGGTCGGCAAAGATGGTCCAGATGATATTGTTAGAAAGGGACTGGAGGTTTCGGGAGTCATGAACAACGTGCAACAGGGGCTCGTCCTCCTGATAGACGTACAGACCATTATCGGTGCCTACCAGCAATTGACCGTTCCCGTCCAGTGCCAGAGACTTGACGGAGTTATCATGGAAAGCATCTATCCGCTGCGTATGCCCGTCGGCAGGGGTGTATTTGAAAAGACATCCTTCTGTGCCTATCCAGATGCAACCACGCGCGGTATCTTCCAGGAGTGAATTGACAAACTGATTGCTTCGGCCACGGGTGACGGGCAGGTCTATGGTTTCAAAGCGTCCGGTGGCGGGGATGTAGCGGCAACAGCCGTTGTACGTACCAATATAGAGGTTATCGTCCGAGGCGCGGATAATGGAATAAATGGTCTGGTGCGGAAGTCCTTCGGTGATGGCGGAGAGTTGCCGGGTTTCCGGTGAGTAGGTATAGAGGCCGTTTAGTGTCCCCAGCCACAGCACGCCGTCACGCAATGCCAGTGTGCGGATGTCGGTCGGGAAGTCCGCTTCCGGTTCTTGGTAAGTGTCTGTTCGGTAGTTATAAATCAGTAAGCCATTGTCCGCACCTATATAAAGATAGGTGCTGTCCACCACCGTACCGCAATAAATGCGAGTATTGCTGCGCTCGCCGAAAGTGAAATGCGGTTGTGAGGAATAGCCGTCGTAGCTGAACAGTCCTTTGTTGGAACCTATCCATATCAGTCCTTGCGTGTCTTGCAGGAAGCAACTGATGACGGATGCTTCCGTCCCCAGACTGATATTATCAAACAGCCTGTAATCGGACTTCTGCCCCACCAGAGTGCAAGGAAGCCATATCTGTAACAGAATGAAAAGAAAAAGAACTGGTCTGTGCATACGCCGGGTTACGTTAAAGGTCCGGACTACTGTATTTCTTCGCACACCCGCATTTCCATGCCTTTATACACCACCACAATCTTATGTAGCTGGGTGCTGCCGATGGCACGCTTCACCGTATCGGTATCAGCGTAGCGGTTGGCTTGTGCGATAGCCTCCTGACGCAGTTCCTCCACACGGGTTTCGGGGTCTTTGTACTTGGCATACTTCAACTCTACAATGTAGCTGTGCGTCATGTCGGAGTAGATGTCCAGCATCGGACATAGGAAAATATCGACATAGCCCGCCTGCGTGTCCTGTTCGGAGATGGGGCGGTAGAAACGGTTCTGTGCGGTCATGGCAAGGGTGAAGCCATGCACGAAGAACTCGCCCTTCTGCTTGTCGCGCTGCGAGGCGTAGGTCTTCAGGCAGTCGGCAATGTAGTCGAAGTAGGCTTTCCAATCGCCTCGGTAAGCAAGGCGACTGGAGAGTTCGCTCTTTTCGTAACTACTGAAACTGAGGTCTGCATCGTTGTACGTACTCAGCAGATAGGTATAAAGTTGTTCCTGAACCACCAGGTTAGGGATGGTCAGTTTAGTTTTTCCTTCGTGCATGCCGTTGATGGTGAGCATGCCGAAATAGTAGAGCAAGCTCACGAAATTATCGGGATTAGTGATACCGGAGGCAGGGAAGCCACTCTTCAGTTCGCCGGTGATGAAGCCCTGGCTCACGAGGGTTTGAATGACTGAGGCGTCGTGGGCAAACTCCTTGTCCTTACGGATGAGCATGCGTAGTTTCTCGTAGTCGATGCGGATGTTCTCTTCCACCATGCTTAGCGGTGCTTTGCCACGCGAGATGTAGTTCTTGACGAAATAAAGCACCATGTTGGAGTTATACATCGTGGTTTCGCCGTAACATTCCTGCGCGAAGCAATAGTTATCATACCACGGCTTCATTATCTCTATCAGTTCGTCAATGGTATGATTGAAGGGGCTGGTGGTAGAATAGTAGGTCAGCATTTCGCGCACTTCTTCTTCTGTGAAACCCATCATTTGGTTGAAGTCCGGTGAGAGGGAATAGTTGGTTCCGATGTTGAAGCCGCTGGTGAGGTCATCCATCGTCACGGGGCTTACACCGGTAATGAAACAGCGCTCGATGCTGGAATAGGTTCCTGCTTTCACTTTGTTGAAGAAGGCGCGCAGATAACCTTCGCCATGCGTTTCGTTGGTATAGCGGTGCAGGCTTTCGGGGTCGGAGAGAATGGCGTTGGTGAAGTGGTCGTACTCGTCGATAAAGAGGTACACCTTCTGTCCGGCACGTTCGCATTCCGAAATCAGATAGTCTAATTGGTTGACGGCTCCGTCCTTCTCGTCCAGCCGATCCCTGATGCCTTCCGGCAGAAGGTCGGCATAGACTTCGCAGAAAAAGTCGAAGCGGATTTGGCAGTGCTCATCCAGCCCTTTGCGATAGTCGTTCAGTGCACCGGTGATGCCGGAGAAATTGAGATAGAGCACAAGATAAGTGTTACGACTCGGTGTGGGATGCTGCCCGATGTAGAGGTCGCCAAAGAGGTCGTCGAACTTGTCGCGGGTACGCACATCGTAGTAATGTTGCAGCACGTTCAGCGTCAGGCTCTTCCCGAAACGGCGCGGACGGATGAAGAAGAAAAAGCGGTCCGCCTGCTCTATCATGGGGATGAAGCGGGTTTTGTCCACGTAATAATAGTCTTCACGGCGGATGACCGCGAAGTTCATCATGCCGTAGGGAAGTCTCTTTCTGCCGGGTACTAAGTATTCTAATGGGTCCATATAATGTCCTCCTGCTGTTTTTGGGATATTTAATCCGTCGCTTTATGACGGGATAACGACACAAAGATAATGCAAATTGAGTGCAGAACTTTCATGCTTGCATGAAAAAGTTATGCCGAAATGCAGCTTATCTTATCTAAAGACAACAAAAGTTCTTATAGAAGGGGTATATCGCAGTTATTATTTATAATGACTGAAAGCTTAGTCAACCGTTTTATATTTACTTCCGAGAATCCATGCAGTCCCGACAGTTTCATCTGGAAACAAAGCGTCTCGCAAGAAAGCAACGTGCAACGCCCATTCAGATGCAAAGTCAATGGATGTCTGCAAACGTTTGCGCTATTCTATAATCCGATAATTCTCAACGAAGAAGCTTATTCTCATCTATTCCGCTATTTTTGCAATCGGAATAGTTGGCTTACATTTTTTTAGTTTGGCAGCTATCCTCATTTGAATAACCTTTGATTAAGATAAGCTGCACCTCAGCAATAAAAATAAGCAAGCTTATTTTGTACTGCTTTCGGTTTGCATTATCTTTGGGAATATTTAGAAAATACCATGAATAAACCGCAGATAACCATCAAGGATATTGCCCGGGCGTTGAACGTCTCACCATCCACTGTGTCGAGGGCGCTGAAAGACAATCCGGATATCAGCCAGGAGACCCGTGACCTTATACATGCGTATGCCCGGGAGCATAATTACAAGCCTAACGTACTTGCAGTGAACCTTCGTGCCAGCCGTTCGAATACAATCGGTGTAATTGTCCCGCAACTGGTACATCATTTTTTCTCGTGCGTGCTGAGTGGCATTGAAAAGGCTGCTGCCGAAGCAGGATACAATATTTTGGTAGCCCAGAGCAATGAATCTTATGAACAGGAAGTGAAAATCGTACACTCATTCCTTGCCGCCCGCGTCTGTGGTGTGATTGCCTCTCTGGCAAAGGATACCTCTCAATACGATCATTATCAGGACCTGCTGAATAATAATATCCCCATTGTGTTCTACGATCGCATCTGCACCGGATTGAAAACAGAACGGGTGGTAGTGGACGACTATGCCGGTTCTTTTGCCGCCGTGGAGTATATGATACAGACAGGTTGCAAGCGTATCCTGTTTTATGGAGCAGCCCCGCATCTGGAAATCACCAAGAATCGTCGGAATGGCTATCTGGATGCCATGAAGAAATACAAAATTCCCGTGGACGACAGCATGATTATGCTGTGTGATACAAGGGAACGCGCCATATCCATCACCCCTGACATACTGGAAGGTCCCGGTCATCCCGATGGTTTCTTCGCCATCAATGACGAAACAGCTTCGGGCATTCTGTATGCCTGTAAACTGGTTGGAAAGAAAGTGCCCGATGAAGTATCGATCTGTGGATTTACCGACGGAGCCATTGCCCAAAGCACAGATCCCAAACTGACCACCGTGGAACAACATGGAGAAGAAGTCGGAAGAAGTGCTTTCAGCATTCTGATAGGCAAGCTGGAAGGGGGCGATGACAAGAGTAGTAACAAGATTGTGAGAACGAATCTTGTAGTGAGGGGAACAACGAAATAAATGAGTGACAAGCTACGAGCTACGAGTGACGAGTAGGCTACGCGGAATTGCCAGTATGCCGAAAGGAACTCGTAGCTTGTAGCTCGTAGCTCGTAACTAATAATTTATTAAGAATGAAAGTAAAACCCGATTTGAGCTTTTGGAAGTTGTGGAACATCAGCTTCGGATTTTTTGGCGTACAGATTGCCTACGCCTTGCAGAGTGCAAACATCAGTCGTATTTTTGCAACACTGGGTGCAGACCCGCATAGTTTAAGTTATTTCTGGATATTACCACCATTGGCAGGCATCATCGTGCAACCCATCGTGGGCGCTGCAAGCGACAAGACGTGGACGCGCTTCGGACGCCGTATTCCTTATCTGTTTGTCGGTTCACTGGTAGCCGTATTGGTAATGTGCCTGCTGCCGAATGCCGGTAGTTTCGGTATGGCAGTCAGCACGGCAATGATATTCGGATTAGTATCATTGATGTTCCTGGATACCTCCATCAATATGGCGATGCAGCCATTCAAGATGATGGTAGGCGACATGGTGAACGAAAAGCAAAAAGGCCTCGCCTACTCCATCCAGAGTTTCCTGTGTAATGCGGGCAGCCTCGTAGGTTTCCTGTTCCCGTTCATCTTTACATGGATCGGTATCAGCAACATAGCCCCGCAAGGCGTAGTACCCGACTCGGTGATTTATTCTTTCTATATCGGAGCCGCCATCCTGATACTTTGTGTAATCTATACCACAGTGAAAGTAAAGGAGATGCCACCCGCCGAATACGCTGAATACCACGGCATCACCGAAGAGGAAGAAAAAGAAAAAATCAATATGGTGAAACTGCTGATAAAAGCGCCGAAAGCTTTCTGGACGGTAGGTTTGGTTCAGTTCTTCTGCTGGTTTGCTTTCATGTTTATGTGGACGTATACCAATGGTAGTGTAGCCGCCAATGTATTCGATGCTCCTACAGTGGAAACCGCAGTGAACGGAGTCAGCAAAGTTATGCTGGACACCAAGAGTATTCAATATCAGGATGCTGCCGACTGGGTAGGCGTGTTGTTTGCCGTACAGGCTATCGGTTCTGTACTATGGGCTGTCTGCATCCCGTTGTTCAAGGATCGCAAACTGATCTATTCTCTCAGTCTGGTGCTGGGTGGATTGGGTTTCATCTCTACTTATTTTGTTCATAATCAATATGTATTGTTCATCTCCTTCCTACTGATAGGTTGCGCATGGGCTGCTATGCTGGCGTTGCCTTTCACCATCCTGACCAACGCACTGAGCGGCGGACACATGGGAACTTATCTGGGCTTGTTCAACGGAACAATCTGTATTCCGCAGATTGTGGCGGCTTCACTCGGCGGGAGCATTCTTGCCCTGTTCACTCCCAAAGGTATGTTGCCTCCCGAAATCAATATGCTGGTCATGGCAGGTGTCATGCTGATTATCGGCGCAGTTTGTGTATATTTAATCAAAGAGACCAAAGGAGAACAAACAAAAGCATAATCCTTATAAAAAGAGTGATAAAGTGATAAAGTGATGAAGTGGCAAAGTGATAGTGGAACAACACTCTGTGATATATAACGCAGCTACTTTATCACTCTATCACCTTACCACTTTATCACCTTATCACTCCTCTTTCATCTACTTTTGTCATACTTTCTTGCCGTTTATCCGTTTATTTGTTTATCTTTACCGCCATAATCACCATTGAGATACACGCCATGAAAAGATACCTTAGAACCGATGAATGGAATATTATTGAAGATAACTTTCACGCCGACAACCTGAGAATGTCCGAAAGTATATTCAGCTTGGGGAACG
>OJSH01000673.1_pt1 | contig 37033 bp, 33 predicted proteins | sample 1599441 | NCBI WGS metagenome assembly OJSH01 (sample SAMN04168658, study PRJEB22393) | human gut metagenome | biome: human gut microbiome; feature: stool | host: Homo sapiens | collected 2014-03-24 | reverse complement strand
CGACCCCCGCCACCCCTACACCTGGGCGCTGCTGTCCAGTATGCCCCAGATGGGCATCAAGGGCGAGGATCTGTTCAACATTCAGGGTACACCCCCGAACCTGTTCACCGAGATCCACGGCGATGCCTTTGCGCCCCGCAACCCCCAGGCGCTGAAGATCGACTTTGTCAAGCGCCCGCCCTACTTTACGGTCAGCCCCACCCACAAGGCCAAGACCTGGCTGCTGGACCCCCGGGCCCCCAAGGTGGAACCGCCTGCCGCCGTCAAACTGTTGAAAGAGGAGGGGATGCAGGATGCCTGAAAATCGTGACATTCGCGTTTGCGAAGCAGTGAACACCCCGGCCGGGTGTTCGAGCGAAAAAACGGTCTTGCACCAGCAAGATGGAGAGGCTTCGCCCCGGCAGGTCCTGCTTGAGGTCAAGGACCTCGAGGTGACCTACGGCTCCGGCCGCAAGGCCTTCAAGGCCGTGAACCGTGCCAACTTTGAAATTTACAAGGGTGAGACCTTTGGTCTGGTGGGCGAATCCGGCTCCGGCAAGACCACCATCGGCCGCGCCATCATGCGCATCCTGCCCACCTCGGGCGGCGAGGTCCTGTACAAGGGTCAGAAGATCAACGGCAAGATCTCCCGCCAGCTGGACCAGCAGGTCATCAAGGAGATCCAGATGATCTTCCAGGACCCGCAGTCCTCCCTGAACGAGCGTGCCAAGGTCAGCTACATCGTGGGCGAGGGCCTGCAGAATATCCGGCCCGACCTGACCGCCGCCCAGCGGGAGGAGAAGGTCCGGCAGGCACTGCTGGATGTGGGCCTGCTGCCTGAATTCGCTTCCCGTTTCCCGCATGAGTTCTCCGGCGGCCAGCGCCAGCGCATCGGCATTGCCCGCGCCCTGATCGTGGAGCCTGAGTTCATCATTGCCGACGAGCCCATCTCCGCTCTGGATATGTCCATCCGCGCCCAGGTGCTCAACCTGCTGCGCCATCTGCAGAAGGAGCGTGGCATCACCTACCTGTTCATCGCCCACGACCTCTCGGTCATGCGGTACATTTCGGACCGCATCGCCGTCATCCACAAGGGCGATATCGTGGAGCTGGCCGATGCGGAAGAGCTGGTGACCCATGCCATCCACCCCTACACCCGCAGCCTGCTCTCCGCCATCCCCATGCCCAACCCCAGGCTGGAGCGGAAGAAAAAGCTGCTGGTCTATGACCCCGCCATGCACGATTACACGCAGGAGGCCCCCCAGTGGCGGGAGCTGCGCCCCAGCCACTGGGTGCTCTGCAGCGAGCAGGAGGCCAAAGACTGGCTGGCTGAAATGTAAACTTTCTCTTGCGTTTTTTGGCAAAGTTCGCCCTTTGTTTCTTGACATTTCCACCCTGCTCTACTACAATAGCTCTTGTACGTATTGTGTTGTTTTTAACAAACGAACGAAATTTAAGACCCTGTTGAATCCGGCTGCCCCGGCTGCGGGTGCAGTGACTGCTCAAAGGACAAAGGACAATTTATGACAACATCCAACACCCCGATCTATGCTTCCCAGGCACGTCCCTGGCTGAAATTCTACGATCAGAAGTACATTGACCAGACCATGCCCGCCTGCACGGCGTTTGAGCTCGTCTGCCGGCAGAACAAGAACCGGCTGGGCGAGACCGCACTGGAATACTATGGCCGCAAGTTCACCTACGCTGATTTTATCGTCAACGTCAAAAAGACGGCAGCAGCCCTGCGGGCCGCGGGCCTGAAAAAAGGCGATATCGCCACGGTGGTCAGCGTGATGACCCCGGAGATCATCTTTGCGTTCTATGCCGCCGACATGATCGGCGCAACTCTGAACCTGGTGGATCCCCGTTACAGTGTGGAGGGCATCCGTGAGTACATTGAAGAGGTGGATTCCCACCTGCTGATCTGCCTGAATGTGGTGTATGAGCGCTGCCATCAGGCTGCCAAGCGCACCCATGTGGAGCATGTGGTGGTGCTCTCCCCGGCTGACTCCCTGCCGCTGCCTCTGGCGCTGGGTTACAAAATCAAGAATCTCGACAAGAACAAGTACCATTCCAACGTCATCCACTGGAAGCAGTTCCTTGCTGCCGGGAAGGACGAGAGCATTGCCGCAGAACCCTATGACCCGGAGCACGCCTGCGTGGTGGTGCACACCGGCGGCACCACCGGCTCCCCCAAGGGCGTAATGCTGACCGATAACAACTTCAACGGCATTGCCATGCAGTTCTCCGCCTGCGACACGCTGTTTTCCAAGGGTCAGTCCCTGCTGAACATCATGCCCCCCTTCATTGCCTACGGCTTTGCCTGCGGCGTACATCTGCCGCTGACGCTGGGCATCAAGGTGGTTATCATCCCCAACCTCGACTCCAATAAGCTGGGCAGCCTGATCTGGAAATACAAGCCCGAACACATGTTCGGCGTGCCCTCCCACTACCAGCAGCTGGCTGTTGACCCCAAGCTCCAGAACAAGGATCTCTCCTTCATCCGCAACTATGCCGCGGGCGGCGATGCCATCGCCCGGGGTGCCGAACAGACGGTCAACGACTTCCTGGCCGCTCACAACGTGGAATTCCCCATCGCCAAGGGCTATGGCATGACCGAGGCATCCTCTGCTGCCACCGCTGCTGCTGGACGGAACAACAAACCCGGCAGCGTGGGGCTGCCGCTGGTCAACACGCTGGTGTCCGTCTTTGAGCCGGGCACCGACACGGAGCTGCCCATCGGTCAGCGGGGTGAGCTGTGCATCTCCGGCCCCGGCGTTATGAAGGGTTACTACAACAAGCCTGCCGAGACCGCCGCCATCCTGCGCACCCATGCAGATGGCCGGGTCTGGGTGCATACCGGTGACATCGGCTATCTGGACGAGGACGGCTTTGTCTATCTGGACAGCCGGATCAAGCGGCTCATCATCCGTCACGATGGCTTCAAGGTGTTCCCCTCCATGATTGAAAATGTGGTCAGCCAGCATCCCGCCGTGCATCAGTGCTCTGTGGTGGGCTGCGCCGACAAGGAGCATGTGCAGGGCCGTCTGCCTTTTGTCTATCTGGTGCTTGACCCTGCGGTTCCCGCCGCCAAGCGCAAGCAGATCATCAAGGAACTGCGCCAGCTCTGCATTGAGGAGCTGCCCGAATATGTCCAGCCCGTGGGGTACAAGATCATCCCCGAAATGCCCCTGACACTGGCCGCTAAATTTGATTATCGCAAGCTGGAAGAAGAGATCACTTCCCGCGATTATTAAGCAGAATAATACACATTGGAAAGGATTCGTGACGACACCATGAAAAAGAAACTGATTGGTCTGGCCCTCTCGGCCGCCATGCTGTTCTCTGTCCTGAGCGTTCCGGCCTTTGCAGCCGCCCCGGAAGAGAGCGCAGACCCCGCTCTGACCACTGAACAGACCGCTGCAGAGGAGGAGAACTGTTTCTTCACCTCCAGCAGCACCGAAGAAGAGAAGGAGCCCAACTCCATCACCTATGTTGCCCTGGGCGACAGCATCTGCGCCGGCATCGGCCTGACTACCGTTCAGTATGCACATAACTTGATGGGCGTGGACGTTTCCTTCAACTTCAAGGGTTACCCCGAGACCTGCTATGTGGGTCAGGTGGGCAAAAGCCTGAACCTCGACCGGGATCATGCCATCAATCTGGGCCTGCCCGGCGTGATGAGCAAGGATATGCTGGAGCTGGTCAAGACCGGCACCATGGCCGAGATGAACACCCTCTCCGGCTGCCAGTACAATTACCCCGAGTTTGTAGATTACATCAAAAGTGCCGATGTTATCTCCATCCAGCTGGGCTCCAATGATGCTTTTGTGCCCACTGTGGTCTCTTTTGGTGAGGCCACTAACTGGAAAAGTGAGGACCTGGCTTCCATCGTGCTCAGCGGCAACCTGCGCGGCAGCAGCAAGGAAACCGAGGACGCACTGAACGAGAGCCTGAAAAAGCTCAGCCTGACCCGTAGCGAGAAGGATGCCGTCTGGAACCTGTTCTTCTCCGGCATGAACAAGATCTGCGAGAACGCTTATCCCGAAAGCAGCAGCAACCTGCGCCAGATCGTGGCAACCGTCAAGGAGCTGAACCCTGATGCCCAGATCCTGATCATCGGTGCCACCAACCCCGTGCCCCTGCTGCCCAGCTGGAGCGACTACTTCAGCAAGCTGAACAACTACGAAAAGCAGCTGGCCGATGTTTACGGTGCCACCTACGTTTCTATCCCCTTTGCTCAGACTGAGCTGGATGGCCACCCCACCGTCTCCGGCCACAAGTACATCGCCGACAAGATCGTCAAGGCCATCGAGGCCCAGCAGTAAAATGAAAGAGGGACAACCCTCTCAGTCAAAGCCTGCGGCTTTGCCAGCTCCCCCGAAAGGGGGAGCTTTTTTGATGCCGTAAAGTACAGCACCAAACCTCTCCCCTCGGGAGAGGTGGCATTGCGAAGCAATGACGGAGAGGGTCGTCCCTCTCGATGAAAAAAATATTACTTTTCGTAGCTCTGGGGCAGTTCGTTCTTGGGGTCACGGTCCATCAGGGAACGCACCGCCTCGGCGGCGCTCATGCCCTTGTTCACAACGGCGTTCACGGTCTGGACAATGGGCATTTCCACCTGATACTTGGCGGCAAGCTCCAGCGCGGCGGGCAGGGCGTTCATGCCCTCAACCACCATACCCACCTCCTTCACGGCCTGCTCCGGGGTCTCACCCTTGCCGATGAGAATACCGGCCCGGTTGTTGCGGCTGTGCATACTGGTGGCGGTCACGATCAGGTCACCAATACCGGCCAGACCGGCAAAGGTGTGGACATTGCAGCCCATGGCCACACCCAGCCGGGCAAGCTCGGCAATGCCGCGGGTGATGAGGGCGGCACGGGCGTTGTCGCCATAGCCCAGGCCGGTGGAGATGCCCACGCCCAGCGCAATGACATTCTTCATGGCACCGCTGAGTTCCACGCCCTTGATGTCCTCATTGGTGTACACACGCATGACGTTGTTGGTGAACACCGTCTGCACGAATCTGGCCGCTTCCATATCCTTGCTGGCCGAAACGATGGTGGTGGGCAGGTCGATCGCCACCTCCTCAGCGTGGGTGGGACCGCTCAGGGCCACCAGACGCACCCCCTTGGGGCCGCCCTCTTTGCCCAGCTCATCGGCCAGGATCTCCGTCATGGTGAACAGGGTATCCTTTTCAATGCCCTTGGCAACGTCCACAATGATCTGACCGTCCGGCACAAAGGGCCGGGCCTTGGCGGCGGTGGAGCGCACGAACACCGACGGCACCGCGAACAGCAGGATCTCCTTGTCCGTGCACACCTCTTCCACGCTCTTGGTGAACTTCATCTCTGCCGGAATGGTCATGCCGGGCAGATTGGGGTGGACCCGGGTGGTGGAAAGGTTGTCGATCTCCTGTTCCAGCGCCGACCACACGGTCACGTCATTGCCGCTCACCGTCAGCATCCGCGCCAGAGCCATGCCCCAGGTGCCTGCACCCAGAATACCAATTTTATGCTTCATTGTGTTTTGTCCTCCGTATGCGCCGGGCTGCTTGTGTGCCCGGCCTGTTCCCCGCGCTTCCTGCACGGGGCCTGTCTGATTCCATTTTACACGAAACATCGTACCGCGTCAACTCCTTGCCAGTCTGCACAAAGTTAACCGGTGTTTTCTTTTGTTTTTGGCCAGAGTGAAAGATTTTCGCCAATGGATTGCACTTGTCGCCATTTCATGCTATAGTATTTTGGTAGGAATTGTAGGATATGCTCTTGACCTGAACCATAGTTTAAGGTGTATCCTAAAGATATTCCACCGTTTTTTATCAATAAGGAAGAAAAATATGTTTGAAGCACTTCTTACCAACCGCACGGTCAGCGTGCTGTGGGAGGCCCTGCCCCGCATCCTGACGGCAGGCTTGACCATGACCATTCCCCTGACCCTGATCTCCTTCAACCTTGCCATGGTCATTGCAGTGGCTGTTGCGCTGGTGCAGTACGCCAATGTTCCGGTGCTGCGCCAGATCGCCCGGTTTTACATCTGGGTCATCCGGGGCACGCCGCTGCTGGTGCAGCTGTTCATCATCTTCTACGGCCTGCCCAGCCTAGGCATCATGCTGGATGCTTTTCCGGCAGCCGTCATCGCCTTTGCTTTCAACGAGGGTGCCTACTGCGCCGAGACCATGCGCGGCGCGCTGGAAAGCGTGCCCCAGGGCCAGCTGGAGGCCGGTTCCTGCGTGGGCATGACCTGGTGGCAGATCATGCGCCGCATCGTTCTGCCGCAGGCCCTGCGCACCGCCGTGCCCTCCCTGTCCAACTCCCTCATCAGCATGATCAAGGACACCTCTCTGGCCTCCAACATCACGGTGGCAGAGTTGTTCATGGCAGGCCAGCGTGTGGCAGCCCGCACCTACATTTTCCTGCCCATCTACTGCGAGGTGGCTGTGGTCTACCTGCTGTTCTGCACCATCATCACCAAGCTGCAGGCGCTGGTGGAGCGGCAGCTGAACGCACACGGCTTCCAGTGAGAAAGGGGTGGACGGTATGGCCATGTTAGAGATCAAAGACATCCACAAAACATTTTACACCTATGATGACAAGCCCCGCTTCCACATCGGGCCTTTCCCGCGCGGCAATGCCCGCCGGGTGCGCAGCGCACTGCACGTCCTGAACGGCGTGGACCTGAATGTGGAAAAGGGAGATGTTGTTGCCATTCTGGGCCCTTCCGGCTCCGGCAAGACCACCCTGCTGCGTTGCCTGAACTTTCTGGAGACCGCTGACAGCGGCACTCTGGTGTTCGACGGCGAATCCTTCGATCTTGGCAGGATCTCCCGGGCCGACATTGCCCGCCTGCGCAAAAAAACGGCCTTTGTGTTCCAGAACTACAACCTGTTCCGGAACAAGACCGCCCTGCAGAATGTGACCGAGGGCCTGATCGTTGCCCGCAGGATGCCCAAAGAGCAGGCGGATGAGATCGGCAGACGGATGCTGGAAAAGGTCGGTCTGGCCGACCGGGCCGACTACTATCCCCGCCAGCTTTCCGGCGGACAGCAGCAGCGCGTTGCCATTGCCCGCGCCCTTGCCACCGACCCGGAGATCATTTACTTTGACGAGCCCACCAGTGCCCTTGACCCGGAGCTGACCGGCGAGGTGCTCTCGGTCATGCGGAAGCTGGCCGAAGAGGGCATGACCATGCTGGTGGTCACCCACGAGATGGGCTTTGCCCGCAACGTCTCCTCCAAGACGGTATTCATGGAGAACGGCGTGGTGGTGGAGCAGGCCCCTTCCCACGAATTCTTTGCCCACCCCCGCGAGGAGCGGACCCGGGAGTTCCTGCGGAAGATCGAGCACACAGCATAAGGGATGGCCGACGGGGAGCTTTCCACGCAAATGCTTCGGGCCATTCCATCGCCCGCCCTATTGCCTTCGGCAACAGGGTCCCACCCCAGCGGAACATTTGCTTAGGAAACTCCCCGCCGTCCTTTTGATACAGCTTTTTCTATGAAAGGATCTTAACTATGAAGCGCAGAACTTTTATTTCGATGATGAGTGTCATGGCCGCCGCCGGCGTTCTGACCCTGTCCGGCTGCTCCAACAGCAGCACCTCCACCGCCGCAAGCTCCGGTGCATCCTCTGCTGCCGGTTCCTCTGCTGACCAGTTGGCTGCCATTCAGGCCAGTGGCAAGCTGATCGTGGCACTGGAGGGCGCATGGCAGCCCTGGAGCTACCATGACGAGAGCGACACTCTGGTGGGCTACGACGTAGAGGTGTCCCGCGCCATTGCCGAAAAGCTGGGCGTGGAGCCGGAGTACGTGGAGAGCGACTGGGACAGCCTGTTCGCCGGTCTGGACGCTGGACGCTTTGACATGGTCTGCAACGGCGTGGAGGTCACCGACGAGCGCGCCCTGACTTATGATTTCACCACCCCCTACGGTTACATCCACACCGCTCTGGCCGTCCGCAAGGACAACGACGAGATCAAGACCTTTGAGGACCTGAAGGGCAAGACCACTGCCAACAGCCTGGCTTCCACCTACATGGAGCTGGCTGAGAGCTACGGTGCCACCGTGCAGGGCATCGACACCCTGGAGGAGACCATCCAGCTGCTGACCGCAGGCCGCATTGATGCCACCCTGAATGCGGATGTCTCCTTCTACGATTACCTGAACGTCCATCCGGATGCCGACTTTAAGATCGTGGCCCAGACTGAGGATGCCTCTCACGTTGCCATCCCCCTGCGCAAGGGCGACAACAGCGCCACCCTGCTGGAAGCCGTCAACAACGCCATCGATGAGCTGCGCGCCGACGGCACCCTGAAGGAGCTGAGCGAGAAGTACTTCGGTCAGGATATCTCCTCCGAGAATTGATTTTTCCCTGAATACGCCAGGAGGGCGGCTGCCGATGCAGCCGCCCTCCTTTTGTTATGCGTGAAAATAATCATAGATGGTCTGTGCCAGCTGGGGGCCAACGCCGGGGGTATTTTCCAGCTGGTCGGGGGTGGCCTCCCGCACAGCACCCACGCTCTTGAACTGTGTCATCAGGGCCTTGGCCGTTTTGGGGCCCACGCCGGGCACCTCGGTCAGGGTGGAGGAATAGCTCTTCTTCCGCATCTGCTGCTTGCGGTAAGCATTGGCAAAGCGGTGGGTCTCGTCCTGGATGGCCGTGATAAAGGTGAATGTCCCCCGGTTCATATTGATGGCGATCTCCCGGCCCTCACTGTCCACGATGGCTCGGGTGCGGTGATGGTCATCCTTGACCATGCCGTAAAGGGGCACATCGGCCAGCGAAGTGCCTGCCAGTGCCTCCTTGGCCGCGCTGACCTGTCCCCGGCCGCCGTCCATCAGCAGCAGGTCCGGCTTCTGCCCGAAATAATTATCGCTGCCCTGCCCCTGTGCGGCCAGCGCGGCGTATTTCTCATACTCTGCCGCCCGCCGGGACACCGTCTCGGCCAGCGAAGCGTAGTCGTCCGTCCCCAGCACGGTCTTCATCCGGAACTTCCGATATCCGGCTTTGTAGGGCTTGCCATCCCGGAAGGTGACCATGCCGCAGACGCTGGTGCCATCGCCCCAGTTGGAGATATCGTAGCTCTCAATGGTGCGCGGCGGCTTGGAAAGCCCCAGCACCTGCGCCATCTCATCCAGCAGCTTTTCCTCACGGGCGTAGCGGCCGCTCTCCCGGGCCAGCCGTTCCACCGCGTTGGTGTGGGCCATCTCCACCAGATGGGCCTTATCGCCCCGCTGGGGCACATAGAGCTGCACCTCATTGCCCCGCTTTTCGTTCAAGGCCTGTTGCAGCGCTTCGCTGTCCGGCGGCAGCTCGTCCACGGCAATGATCTTTGGGATCTGCTCATCATCCAGGTAGTACCGGGGCAGAAACTCCTCCCGCACGGCAGCAATATCCGCCGTATCGTGGAAAAGGAACTCCCGCTTATCGGTCAGCCGCCCCTCCCGGAAGCGCAGGACTGCCGCGCAGACACTGCTGGGGGTACCGGCCAGCGCCACCACATCCATCTCCACCTCCGGGTCCACCACGACCTTCTGGCCCGCTGTCACCTTGGTGATGGCGTTGATCTGGTCCCGGAGGAGGGCCGCTGTCTCAAATTCCAGCCGGTCAGAGGCTTCCAGCATCCGCTCGTTCAGGGTCTTGAGAATGTCCTTTTTGCCGTACCGGATCAGATGCACCGCGTTTTTCACGGCCTGATTGTAGTCCTCGCAGCTGATCTTGCCGCTGCACACGGCCATGCACTTGCCGATATGGGCATTCAGGCAGGGCCGCCCCTTGCCGATATCCTGGGGGAACCGCTTGCTGCACCGGGGCAGCAAAAAGGCATCCAGCGCAGTCTCGGCCATCTGCCGGGCCGCAAAGGATGAGGTATAGGGGCCGATGTATTCGGCATCGTCCTCCTCCTTTTGCAGCACGAAGGAAAGGCGGGGCCAGGCTTCCCGGGTCACCTTGATATAGCTGTAACCCTTGTCATCCTTCAGCAGGATATTGTATTTGGGGGTGTGCGCCTTGATCTGGCTGGCTTCCAGCACCAGCGCCTCGAACTCGCTCTGGCAGACGATAACATCAAACGCATAGGCGTGGGCGATCATCTGGCTGACCTTGTTGTCGTGGGGCACCCCCTCGCGGAAATACTGGCTCACCCGGATGCGCAAGCGCTTGGCTTTGCCGATATAAATGATGGTATCGCTTTTGTCCCGGATGATATACACACCGGGCAAAAGCGGCAGCATACAGGCTTTCTGATACAGTTCTGCTTTGGTCATGGCAGCTCCTTGGTAAAACAAAAAGCGGCAGGAAAAACATCCCGCCGCCTCAAAAATCAAAGGCTCGAATTACTCTGCAAAGCCAGACTCGACCAGCTTGATCAGGCCATCAACAGCAGCCTGCTCGTCTGCGCCGTCAGCGATGATGCGGATGGTGGTGCCGCCCACGATGCCCAGAGACAGAACGCCCAGCAGGCTCTTAGCGTTCACGCGGCGCTCTTCCTTCTCGACCCAGATGGAAGACTTGAACTCGTTAGCCTTCTGGATAAAGAAGGTAGCCGGACGAGCGTGCAGACCAACCTGATTTTCAACGGTAACTTCTTTGACGTACATAGTAAAACGCTCCTATCTATTATCGTTCTCGGGAATTCGATTTGTTTCTTGCCTGTTGCGTTGTACCTATTTTAGCGCAAGCCGAAACCAATGTACAGCCCCAGAACGCATTTTTGGCGGTTTTCCCAATGATGAGGGGGGTCTTTTTCACCTTTTATACAAAGATAACAAAATTATTCCCCCAGTGTTGGCCGGGTAATACAAAAGTTTTCAACATTTTTTCGACCTTCGACAGTTTCCCGGCCCGTTCGACCCTGTTTTCAGCCCTGATAGCGCATTTCCAGCACCTGACTGGGGCGCACCACCAGCGGGTCTTTGGCCGGGTCGAATTTCTCCTTTGCGCCCACTACCTGCCAGCCCATGCGGCAGTAAAGGGCCAGTGCCCGGGTGTTGGTGTTCAGCACCGTAAGCACCGGGTGCTCATGCTCCGGCAGCTTCTTCCGGGCGAAATCCAACATCTTCTGGCCGATGCCCCTGCCCCGGGCGCTCTCCGTCACAAAAAGGTGCTCCACCTGCCCGGTCTTATGGTGTACGCTGACCGTGGCATCCGGCACATCCTTGGTATAGTGGAGGTAGCAGACCCAGCCTTCCTGCTTTTCCTGCTGCAGCTGCGGCAGGAACATCTCCGGGGTCAGGGCATCCAGCGCTTCCTGCACCCAGCCCCCGGCACAAATGCTCCGGCGGCCCTCCGCAAACAGCTTTGCGGCAGCCTCCATCTGCTCGGCGGTCTTGACCAGCCGGACATTCTCGCCCCGCTTCCACTTGGGGATCTCGGTCAGGGGATGGGTCTCACACCACTGCTCGTAGAGCTCCGGGCGGCGCAGACGGGTGCGCTCCCGGCTCTGCTGCCCCCGCCAGGCATCGATCTTCTGGTGGTTGCCCTCCAGCAGGACAGGCGGCACAGCACGGCCCTCCCAGACCTCGGGCCGGGTGTACTGGGGGTACTCCAGCAGGCCGTCCCAGTAGCTCTCCTCCTCGTAGCCCTTCTGCTCAGCCAGAACGCCGGGTTTCAGGCGGAGGACGCTGTCTGCCACCACCAGGCTGGCCAGCTCGCCGCCGGTGAGGATATAATCGCCGATGGAGATCTCCTCGTCCGCAAAGGCATCGATCACGCGCTCATCAATGCCCTCGTAGTGGCCGCAGACCAGGGTCAGGTTGTCGTACTGGGCCAGCCGCCGGGCGTGCTCCTCGGTATAGCGCTGCCCACCTGCCGTCAGGAATACTATATGCGGCGCAGGCCGTCCCTGTTCCTGCACTTCCTTCTGGACTGCCCGCAGGCAGTCGGCAATGGGCTGGGCATAGAGCACCATGCCGCAGCCGCCGCCATAGGGATAGTCGTCGGTCTGCTTCTGCTTATTCAGGGTGTAGTCCCGGATCTGGTGGCAGTGGGTCTCAATATATCCCTTTTTGGCAGCGCGGCCGATGATGCTGGAATCCAGCACCTGCTGGCACATCTCCGGAAAAAGGGTCACGATGTCCACACGCATCCCCATGGCTCACTCCTCCTCCCGCTCACTGTCAAAATCGTCATCCAGCAGGCCCGGGATGGGGGTGACAAGGAGATAGCCCTCCGGCGGGTTGCGCTCTTTCAAAAAGGCATCCACCCCGGGGAACATATATTCCTTGCCGCTGGGGGCCTTAACGGTGTAGATATCCTGTGCGCCGGGGTGGTCCACGCTGGTCACCACGCCGTACACCTTGCCGGTATCGGCATCCCGCACTTCGCACCCGATGAGGTCGGCCACATACCACTTGCCCGCAGGCAGGGTGGCATCATCACGGTCAAAGTAGAACACCTGCCCCCGCAGGGCACGGGCGGCATCCATGTCGCTGACCCCTTCCAGCTGGAGCAGGGCCATCTGCCCCTGGGGGCGGATGGAGGTGATCTTGTAGCACCTGCCGCCCTGGGGGGTGGTGTACAGGCGGCCCACCTTTTTCAGAAAGGCCACGCCGTCACACCACAGCTCCAGCTTCATCTCGCCGCGCACACCGTGGGTGGTCACCACCTTGCCGGCTTCCAAGTATTTCTGCATTGCTTTTACTCCTTTAGCATCCTCACCCTCTCCGTCATTGCTACGCAATGCCACCTCTCCCGAGGGGAGAGGCCTTGGCAGTCACCACAAAGTTTCTGGTTTTGCCAAGGGCTCCCCCTTTGGGGGAGCTGGACGCGAAGCGGCCTGAGAGGGCGAGCTGCCTAATAAATACAAAAAGGCCCCTTGCCTTGCGGCAAAGGGCCCGTAGGGTGCTCAGTCGATCTCAACAAGGACCTTTTCATCGACCCGCACAGCAGCCGCGCGCATCACCACACGAATGGCTTTTGCGATCCGGCCCTGCTTGCCGATGACACGGCCCATATCTCCCTCTGCCACGCTCAGGTGGTAGACGATGGTGCCGTCCTCACGGGGGGCGTCCACCGTGACCTTGACGGCGTCCTTATCCTCCACGAGGCCGCGGGCAACTGCCAGCAACAGCTCCTGCATGAGTCAGCCCTCCACCTTACAGAATGTTGGACTTCTTCAGCAGCACGCGAACGGTGTCGGTGGGCTGAGCGCCGTTGGCGATCCAGGCCTTAGCCTTCTCGCCGTCGATGCTCACGACAGAGGGCTCCTGATTGGGGTCGTAAGTGCCGATCTCCTCGATGAAACGGCCATCGCGGGGGAAGCGGCTGTCAGCAACAACAACACGATAGAAGGGAGCCTTCTTGGCGCCGACGCGGCGCAGACGAATCTTAACTGCCATGGTAATATCCTCCAAAAATTTCTTGTTCCCCGGTTTGCGGGGATTAAATCTATCTGTACAACCCCACAGCGGGGTGTATACCGGAATTATTTCATGCCTCTGAAGGCGCCCGGGCTGCCCATCAGGCCGCCCAGCTTGCGGGCAAAGCCCTTGGGGCTCTTCTTGAACTGCTTCATCATCTTCTGCATCATCTCAAACTGCTTGAGCAGCTTGTTGACATCAGACACCTGAGTGCCGCTGCCCGCTGCGATGCGGCGCTTGCGCTTGGGGTTGATGATGGAGGGGTCTTCGCGCTCGGCCTTGGTCATCGAGTAGATCATGGCCTCGATGCGGTCGAAGGCTTTCTCGTCGATCTGGCTGGCGTCGATGCCGGACATGCCGGGCATCATGCTCAGCATGGCACCCGCGCCGCCCATCTTGCGGATCTGGGCGAACTGGGCCAGCATATCGTTCATATCGAACTTGTTTTCCATCATCCGCTTGGCGGTCTCTTCGGCCAGCTTCTCGTCGGCGGCATCCTGTGCGCGCTCGATGAGGCTCAGCACATCGCCCATGCCGAGGATCCGGCTTGCCATGCGGGAGGGATGGAAGACTTCGAGGTCATCCAGCTTTTCGCCGGTACCCTGAAACTTGATGGGCTTGCCGGTGACAGACAGCACCGAGAGGGCTGCGCCGCCGCGGGTATCGCCGTCGGTCTTGGTGAGGATGATGCCGTCGATGCCGACCGTTTCGTTGAAGGTCTTGGCGACGTTCACGGCGTCCTGACCGGCCATGGCGTCCACGACCAGCAGAGTCTCGTCCACGGGGACAGCCTCTTTGATCTGGACCAGCTCCTGCATCAGCACTTCGTCGATCTGCAGGCGGCCTGCGGTATCGAGGATGATGATGTCGTTGCCGTAGTCCTTGGCGTGGGCCAGTGCCTTTTTGGCGATGGCAGGCGGCTTTTCGCCGGGCAGGGTGAAGACCGGCGCACCGGCCTGCTTGCCCACCACCTGCAGCTGGTCGATAGCGGCCGGACGGTAGATGTCGCAGGCCACCAGCATCGGGCGGCGGCCCTGCTTGATGTAGTATTTTGCAAGCTTTGCTGCGTGGGTCGTCTTACCGTTGCCCTGCAGGCCGCAGAGCATGATGATGGTCTGGCCCTTGTTCTTGATGACCAGACGAGGGGCTTCCTCGCCGCCCATCAGGGCGACCAGCTCCTCGTTGACGATCTTGACGACCTGCTGGGCAGGGGTCAGGCTCTCCATGACCTCCTGGCCCATGGCGCGCTCGGAGACCTTTGCGCAGAAGTCCTTCGCCACCTTGTAGTTGACGTCGGCTTCCAGCAGGGCCATCCGGACCTCGCGCATGGCGGCTTTGATGTCCGCCTCGCTCAGTTTGCCGTGGCCGCGCAGCTTTTTGAACACACCGGCAAGGCGGTCGGTCAAAGATTCAAATGCCATTGTTCGGTGCTCCTCTCAAATCCGTTTTCAGCTCTCATTCACTTCGTCGATGGAGCGGATGAGCCCCAGCATCTTGTTCAGAGCGGCGGCATACTCGGTGGTGGTCAGCCGGGCGTTCGGGCCGGTGCATTCAAACCGGGCGTCGATGACCAGCTGCTCCAGCTCTTCCAGTGTCTGCTGCACCCGGCGGTACCGGGCCGCGAAGCCGACCTTTTCTTCCAGCTCCTTGAGGGCCGTTTCGCCATGCTTGATGGCGTCCCGCGCGCCCTGCCGGGTGATGCCGAAGTTTTCTCCGATCTCGCTGAGGGAGAGGTCATCGTTGTAATACTGGCGCAGCATCTCCCGCTGTTTGGGCGTGAGCACTTCGCCGTAAAAATCGAGCAGATAGCCCATTTCAAAGTCTTTTGCCATGTTCTGTCCTGCTCTGACCTCCGCTGTTTGTAAAGGTTTTTTGCTTTACATACGGAGTATAGCAGACGGGGTGTCCCTTGTCAAGGACTTTTTGCGTCATTTTGCCAAATTTTCTTCCGATTTTTCTCTTTTCTGCCCAAGCCCCGCTTGACGCTTCCTCTCCTTTGCGTTAAAGTTATAGGCGTAAGCTTTCCCCCGGACGCGAAAGGAGACCGCCCGTGCCTATCTACCCCAACATCTACCAGACCCTGCTGCCCGGCCCCATCGTCGAGCTGCGGGGCTATCTTGCGGCCTGCGGGCTGCGGGGGCGGCTGTACGCCTATCTGAACTACAACGGCCCCACCGGCACGGCGCGGGACGAGCTGGCTGAGGGGATGCTGGCGCTGGCCCTTGAGCGCGGGGCGCTGACCCCCGGCCAGACCATCGTGGAGGCCGTGTCAGGGCCTTTTGCCACAGCGCTGACGCTGGCGGGGCTGACGGCGGGCCATCCCGTGACGCTGGTCATGCCGGAGGACGCCCCCGCCATGCGGCAGGAGAGCCTGCTCCGCCTCGGAGCGCAGATCATCCATACCCCGGCCCAGGCGGGCCTTGCAGGCGCACGGGCGCTGGCAAAAGCCACCGCCGCCGAAAAGGGCTGGTACTATATGGACTGGCTCAACAACGACGACAACCCCACCTATCACCGCCGGGTGACGGGGCCTGCACTGGTGCGCTCCATCGCGCGGGAGGGTTCCAGCATCGTGGACAGCATCGTCATCGGCGTGGGCAGCGGCGGCACCATCACCGGCGTGGGCGAAACGGTCAAGGCGTGGACGAATGACGTCCGCATCGTAGCCGTAGAGCCTTACGAGAGTCAGGCCCTGAGCAGCGGCCTCACCGGCTCCCACGGCATCCCGGACATCGGCTTCGGCCTCGTTCCCGGCAACTACAACTCCTATGTAGTGGACAACATCGCTGCCGTCACCACCGCCGACGCCGTCCGGGCGGCGCAGCGGGTCCTGCGCACCGATGCCATCCCGGCCTCCCCCAGCGCAGGTGCCGCCCTTCACGCAGCGGCCCGGCTTATCGCAAACGGCAAAAGCCGTTCGGCACTGGCCGTGTTCAGCGCACGCCAGAACATATTATAAAAAGAAAAAGAGAAGAGATCCATGACAAAAGACATGACGACCGGAGCCATCACGCCCCTTCTGGTCAAATTCACCATCCCGCTGGTGCTGGGCAACCTGTTCCAGCTCACTTATAACGCCGCCGACAGCATCATCGTGGGCAAATTTGTCGGCGAAGACGCCCTTGCCGCCGTCGGCACCTCCAACCCGCTGATGACGCTGGCCATCCTCTTCATCAACGGTCTCTGCCTCGGTGCCGGCATCCTTGTCAGCACGGCCTATGGTGCCGGAGACACCCAGCGCGTGGAGCGTCAGGTCTCCACCACCGCCATCGCAGGCACGGTGTTCTCGCTGGTCTTTTCGGCCCTCTGCGTCCTGCTGGCGACGCCGCTGCTCCGGCTGATGCAGGTTCCGGAAGAGATCCTGCCCATCGCGGTGCAGTACCTCCGCATCGTCTTTGCGGGCCTCATCTTCACCTTCTTTTATAACTTCCTCGCCGCCACCATGCGGGCGCTGGGCGACAGCAAGAGCGCCCTATATTTTCTGATGATAAGCTCGGTGCTGAACATCGGCGGCGACCTCTTCTTTGTTGAGGTGCTGGGCTGGGGCAGCGAAGGCTGCGCCCTCTCCACCGTCCTCAGCGAGGCGCTCTGCTGTGTGCTCTGCGTCGTCTACATCCAGCTCAAAGTCCCCGTCCTCCAGCTGGGGCAGCGCTGGCTCGTCTTTGACGGCTCTCTGCTGCGCAGCACCGTCCAGTACGGCTGGACCAGCGCCATGCAGCAGGCCACCGTCCAGCTGGGCAAGATCGCCGTGCAGGCCATCGTCAACACTCTGGGCATCAACGCAATGGCCGCTTTCACCGCCGCCAGCCGGGTGGACGACTTCACCTATATGCCCCAGCAGAACATCGCCCACGCCATGACCACCCTGATGGCCCAGAACCACGGTGCCGGCAAAAAGGAGCGGGTGCGTCAGGGCTTTTTCTGCGGCCTGCGCATCGAGCTCATCTACGGTTTCTGCCTGATGGCCGTCTGCCTGCTCTTCGCCCGCCCCATCATCTCCCTCTTCGTGGATGACCCCGCCGTCATCGACCTGGGCGTCAAGTTCCTGCGGTGCGCCTCCCTCTTCTACCTGATGCCCGGCGTGACCAACGGCATTCAGGGCGGCTTCCGCGGCCTCGGCGATTTGAAGATCACCCTGAACAGCAGTATGCTCAACATGGGCTTCCGCGTGGCCGCCGCCGCTGTGCTGGTGCTGGTGCTCAAGGTCGATCTGCAGATCATGCCTGTGAGCTACGGCATCGGCTGGCTGTCCATGCTCATCTATGAGCTGCCCCTGCTCATCCGCTGCATGAAAGAGGACAAGCTTTAACTCCGAAAAAAGAGCAGGGCGTGCAGCCATATAGCCGCACGCCCTGCTCTTTTTTGCTTTCAGGCTGTTTACAAGAAGTTACTTATTCTTGTACATTTCCTCGTAGTATTTCTGATAGTTGCCGCTGGTGATGTGCTCCATCCACTCCTCGTGGTCGAGGTACCAGTCGATGGTCAGGACGATGCCCTTCTCGAAGGGAGTCTCGGGATACCAGCCAAGGTCGTTCTTGATCTTGGTGGGGTCGATGCCATAGCGGCGGTCATGGCCCAGACGGTCAGCGACGTGCTTGATGAGGTCTTCGCTGATGCCGTCGTCCTTCAGGCGGTCGTGCAGCTGCTCGATGATGGTCTTGACGATGAAGATGTTGGGGCGCTCGTTGTGGCCGCCGACATTGTAGACCTCGCCCACCTTGCCGCCGTTGCAGACCATATCAATGGCCTTGCAGTGGTCCTCAACGTACAGCCAGTCGCGGATCTGCATACCGTCACCGTAGACGGGCAGCTGCTTGTGGTGCTTGACGTTGTTGATCATCAGCGGGATGAGCTTCTCGGGGAACTGGTAGGGGCCGTAGTTGTTGGAGCAGCGGGTGATGTTGATGGGCATACCGTAGGTGTCGTGGAATGCCATGACGAACATATCAGCGCTGGCCTTGGAGGAAGAATAGGGGCTGTGGGGGCAGAGCGGAGTGGTCTCCATGAAGAAGCCCTCAGCGCCCAGAGCGCCGTAGACCTCATCGGTGGACACCTGCAGATACTTCTTGCCCTCTTTCCAGGTCTTGGCGTCGGCGTCGTACCAGGCTTCCTTGGCGCGCTGCAGCAGGTTGACGGTACCCATCACGTTGCTCTGGACGAAAATTTCAGGGTTCTTGATGGAGCGGTCAACATGGCTCTCAGCGGCAAAGTTGATGACGTAATCGAAATCGTACTTTGCAAACAGGCTCTCGACCAGCTCCTTGTCGCAGATGTCGCCCTGCACAAAGACATGGCGGGGGTCGCCCTCAACGTCCTTCAGGTTCTCGAGGTTGCCGGCGTAGGTCAGCTTGTCGAGGTTGACCAGCAGGATCTCGGGGTACTTCTTGAGCATATAATGCACAAAGTTGGAACCGATAAAACCGGCGCAGCCGGTGATAAGATATTTTTTCATATTTTTATCCTTAAATTATTCTCTTGTTTTATTTGTGCGCAGGGCCCGGCACTTTGCATTTTTCCGCAAAACCTGCCCGGCCTGCCAAGGGTGCTTCGCACCCGGGTTGCGGCTCCCAGCATCCGCAACGCTTTGCGTGCGTCTTGCTGGCCGCTGCCCCAACAACTCCTCCCTGCTTCCGCCACTGGCGGCGGTCGGCGTTGTTGCCCCCTCCGGGAGAGCTGGACGCAAAGCGGCCTGAGAGGGTTATTTCATCCCGTTGTCGCCGTCCCAGTGCTCGAAGAAGCAGGCCAGCGCGTCCTTCCAGTCGCGGACGTCGTTGCCGACGGTGCAGCGGAGCATCCGGTTGTCCAGAGCGCTCCACTTGGGGCGGTCGGCGCTGTCCGGGTGCTTCGACTTGTACTCTTCGCTGGTGCAGGGAGACACGGTGGCGTCCACGCCGGACAGGCGGATGATCTCCGATGCGAAATCATACCAGGAGCAGATGCCCTCGCCGGTGCAGTGATACAGGCCGTACTCGTGGGTCACGCAGAGCTGCAGGATCTCGTGGGCCAGATCGACGGCGTTGGTCGGGTTGCCGCACTGGTCGTTGACGACTTCCAGCTTGCCGAACTTTTTGCCGGCGTTCACGATGGTCTTGACGAAGTTCTTGCCGTAGTAGCTGTAGAGCCAGGCCGTGCGGACGATGAAGTGGCGGTGGCAGAACTGCTCCACATACTTCTCACCCATGAGCTTGGTGGAGCCGTAGGCGCTGATGGGGCCGGGAATGGTGGCCTCATCCTGCGGGATGCCGCCGTTCTCGCGGCCGGAGAAGACGTAATCCGTAGAGACGTGTACCAGACGTGCGCCGGTCTTGGTGGCGGCCTGTGCCAGATTGCGGGGGCCGATGGCGTTGGCCTTGAAGGCAGTGTCATGGTTCACCTCGCAGCCGTCCACGTTGGTGAAAGCGGCGCAGTTGATGATGACGTCCGGGCGCTGACGGCGGATGAAGTCATCCACCATCTTGTAGTTGGTGATGTCCAGCTCCGGCAGGTCCACCGGAATGACCGTGGCGCTCACCAGCTTCTCGGGGATGGGGCCAAGCTCACTGCGGCCTTCCCGGAGCTGCTTGATGATCTCGGTGCCAAGCTGGCCTCTGCAGCCGGTAACAATGATTTTCATGCGGATACCGCCTCTCTTAATACTTCAGTTTGCCGTCGGCCACATTCTTGAGGTGCTGGCCGTAGGGGCTCTTGCCGTAGCGCTCTGCGCTTTCCAGCAGGGTATCGCGGTCGATCCAGCCGTACTTGAATGCGATCTCCTCGGGGGCGCTGATCTTGATGCCCTGACGCTTCTCGATCATCCGCACAAAGTCGGCTGCCTCCACGAGGCTGTCCATCGTGCCGGTGTCCAGCCATGCAAAGCCGCGGCCCAGCAGCTGGACGTCCAGCTCATCCTGCTTGAGGTACATATCGTTCAGGGTCGTGATCTCCAGCTCACCGCGGGCCGAGGGCTTGACCTGCTTTGCCATCTTGACGACTTCCTTGTTGTAGAAGTACAGGCCGGTGATGGCGTAGTTGCTCTTGGGATGCTGGGGCTTCTCCTCGACGCTCAGCACCTTGCCGTTTGCGTCGAACTCCACGATGCCGAAGCGCTCGGGGTCCGGCACATAGTAGCCGAAGACGGTGCAGCGGCCCTTGTTCTCGGCGTTGGAGACAGCATTCTTCAGAATCTTGGAGAAGCCGTTGCCGTAGAAGATGTTGTCGCCCAGGATCATTGCGCAGCAGTCGTCGCCGATGAACTCTTCACCGAGGATGAAAGCCTGAGCCAGGCCGTCCGGGGACGGCTGGACCTTATATTGCAGATGGATGCCGTACTGGCTGCCATCGCCCAGCAGCGCCTCAAAGCGCGGCGTATCAGTGGGGGTGGAGATGATCAGGATATCCTGGATGCCCGCCAGCATGAGGGTGGACAGAGGATAGTAGATCATGGGCTTATCGTAGACAGGCAGCAGCTGTTTGCTGGTGACCATCGTCAGCGGATAAAGCCGGGTGCCGGCACCGCCGGCCAGAATGATACCTTTCATTTTTGTGCACTCCTTATATTATGAAATAAAAAAGTTGTGCAGCTTGTACAAGGCCCGACAGCGTATCCGCCGGGTCCTGTATGGATTCAAAGCGGAGCTGCGTCCGCTGTAAACAATGTTGGTGGTAATACGCCGCCAGCCGCCGGGCTTCCCGCGCCACGCGCGCTGGCAGGATCTCGCTGTGCACTACTGGCAGGCTTGCGATAGTATTACACCTTATTCTACTATCAAATCGAAAAAAAAGCAAGGAAAGAGCGCCCTCCGCAAAAATTTTTGCGGAGAGCGCTCTTTTGTTTCATCAGCAAAGGCTCAGAACTTGAACCCCCACTTGTGGAAATACCGCAGCAGGCTCCCGGTCTGCCACAAAAAGGGCTTGAGGCTGCGGTGGGCCGCACGATGCCATGCATGGATGGCGGTGTACTGCGGCACGAGGTAGGCTTTGCCGGTGGTGCGCATCTTCTGGGTCAGGTCGGCATCCTCCACATACATGAAGTAGTGCTCATCGAAGCCGCCTACGGCCTTGAACTCCGCCGTCCGCACGGCGGAAAAGCTGCCGGTGCAGAACTCGATCTCAACGGGAGCGGACAGATCCTCCCCCTCCATCAAATACGCACGGTTATATTTCTCCCAGAATTTCAAAAACGGCAGCTGGCGGTAGACCATGGGCCGCAGCGCACAGCGCCGCAGCGGCAGGCTCTGGGAACGGCCATCCGGGAAGCGCAGCCCCGGCCGGGCCATCACAGCATCCGGGTGGACGGCCATCCAGTCGGCCAAATCGCTGAGGGTATCGGCGGTGAGCTGGATGTCCGGGTTCAGGATGAAGTGATAGTCGCTCGTCAGCTCCGGCAGGACGGTGTTGTGTCCGGTGCCGAAACCGCCGTTCTCCCTGCGGCAGCGCACCTCGACCTTCTGGCCGGGCTGAGTGCTCAAAGCGCCGCCCTTCACGGCGGCTTCCAGACGTGCGCCGCTGCCGTCGGGGCTGGCGTTGTCCACCAGATAGAGGGTCAGCGGGTGGCGGCGGGTGTATTGCAGCACCGTCTGCGCCGCCTTGAGGGCTTCGTCGCAGCCGTTATAGACAACGATACAGGCAGAGAGTTCCAAGTTCGTTCTCCTTATCATTCCAGCGGTAATATCTTCAGGCTGAAATCTTCGCGCTGGATGTCGAAGTTGGGATTGGTGCAGGGGTCGCCTGCAGCCAGCAGGTCGCCCCAGCGGGCCTGAAAACGCAGCACCTCGCCCTGAAAACGCTTCTGCTTTTCGGGGTTGTCCTCCATGCCGCGGCTCTTGCTCTCGTAGTGGTAGAGCTGGGCAAACGGGGTGAAGACGTTGGTGTAGCCTGCCTGACGGACGCGGACGCAGAAGTCCACATCGTTGAAGGCCACGGCATAGCTCTCGTCCAGACCGCCCACTTCGTCGTAGATCTCCTTGCGGATGAGCAGGCAGGCGGCGGTGTCGGCGTAGACGTCCTGCACATAGTTCAGACGGCCCATATAGCCGTCGGAGCTGGCGGGATAGTACTTGTGCAGATGGCCCGCCACGCCGCCGATGCCGAAGCCGACACCGGCGTGCTGGATGGTGTCATCCGGGTAGAGCAGCTTGGCGCCCACGCAGCCCACCCGCTTCTGCTGGGCATACATGACCATCTCTTCCAGCCAGGCGGCGGTGATGACCTCGGTGTCGTTGTTGAGCAGAAGCAGATACTCACCGGTGGCGAACTTCTCGCCGAAGTTGTTCAGGGCGCTGTAGTTGAAGCCCTTGCCCTCCCAGGTGACGACCTTGAGGTTATCGGGGTGCTCCTTCTGCATCCGCTCGTAGGTGCGGAAGGTCTCGGGGGCCTTGCTGTTGTTCTCGATGAGGATGATCTCAAAATCCGGGTAGGTGGTGCGGGCGTAGATGGACTCCACGCAGGTCTCCAAGTCGCGGATGTGGTCGCAGGTGGGGATGAGGATGCTCACCCGGCCCGGATGGTCGATGGTATAGTCGGTCTTGTAGTAGCCCGGCGTACCCGGGATGAGGGACACATCGTCCACGGCCACGCCGCAGCGGGCGTAATGAGCCTTGAGGGCGGCAATGCCCGCGTCAATGCAGTAGGTCTTGGCGGAGATGTCGCTGGCCGTGCTGCCGGGGCTGGAACGCCAGTAATAGAGGGCGTGGGGGATGTGGACGATCTTCCGGGCCGTCTCGGTCAGGCGGAGGAAGAGCTCATAATCCTGACTGCCGTTGTACTCCATCCGCTCCGGGCCGCCTGCGGCGTCCATCAGCCGGCGGCTGAAGAGGGTCAGGTGGCAGATATAGTTGTTGGAGCGGAGGTTGTCCAGCATGAAGTCCGGCTTGAAGTGGTAGAGCACCACATTCTCCACCTTGCCCTCGAAGGTCGCCTCATCGGTATAGACGAAGTCGGCTCCCTGCTCTGCGATGGCCTTGGCGGCATACCAGAGGGCGCAGGGATGGAGGATGTCGTCGTGGTCCAGCAGGGCGATGAAGTCGCCGGTGGCCATCTCGATGCCTTTGTTGGTGTTGCCGGGGATGAGCTCATTCTTCTCCAGCTTCCTGTAGCGGATACGAGGGTCCACAGCGGCGCGCTGCTGCACCATCTCGCCCACACCCGGGGCAGTGCCGGCGTCCACACAGCAGAGCTCCCAGTTGCGGTAGGTCTGGTTCACGACGGAATCCAGCAGCTCTTCGAGGAAGTCCAGCGGGGTGTTGTAGAGCGGCACCACGATGCTGATCTTGGGGCCTGCAGGCTGATTGCCTGCCTGCCGCACCAGCAGTTCCACCGGTGCGAACCGGTCGGCGCGCATGACTTTGCCCGGGAAGAGGGCGGCGTACTCGCGGCGGGCGCGGGCCAGTTCCCGCACACCCTCGATGCCGCCGCTGCGCAGCTCCCGCAGGAGCACGAAGAAGGGCAGAGTGTGCCAGAGCTGGCGGCTCTTGCTGACGACATAGCGCATGGGCCAGGTCATCTTCCAGAACTTCGAGCCGGTCACCTCGCCCAGTGCCTTTTCCAGCTGCTGCTCGTGGCTGCGGCTGAGCGAAAGGTCGCTGCGCAGCCGGGCGATGAGCTCGGCTTCCTCGCCGCTGGTGCGCTCGGCGCGCACCATCCGGTCACGCAGGATGTCCATTTCCATCTCGTAGCCCCGCACCATCTTCAGCTGGGTGGGCTGGCTGGTGCAGAACAGCGCCGACTGCTGAGCGCGGCCCTTGCTGCGCCAGCCAAAATCGCGGAAATACCCTCTCTGAGCCAGCTGCTCGGCCCAGCCCGCCATAACGGTGCTCTCATCGCTCACCAGCAGCACCCGGGCAGGCAGGGTCTCGGGCAGCGTTTCCCACGCGGGGTCTGCCACCACCAGAAGCTCTGCCCCAGAGCCCTCTGTCCACTCTTCTGCCTCCACACCTGCACAGTGCAGGGCCTTGGCCAGCAGGGACATCTGCTCTCCCAGCAGGGCCGCCGAGGCGGGGTTTGCCTCCTCCGCGATGCGCTGCGCCAGTGCGCGGCAGCGCTCCCGCTCCCGCTTTTCTTTCTTTTCCTTCTCCAACTGCATTCCGTTCTCTCCACCTGTTATTCTTTATCGTATCGCTCCCGCTTTGGAGCGTGAAACGCGAAATCGTCTGTCTCTTGTGTACAAGCGTGTACAGTATACCAAATCACGTCTCATTTGAGAAGTATTTTGCGCAATTCCTTTTGATTTTTTACATGCCCAGCAGGCGGCGCAGCCAGCCGAACAGACCGCCGCCGGAGCTCGTGCCGCTGCCCACCGTCCGGATGGAAACGCCGGAGTAGTAGTGCTTCAGGATGTCGCGGTAGCCCATCCCCTCCTCGGCGGCGTAGCCCACGGCGCCGCACTGGCTCATGCCCACGCCGTGGCCGAAGCCGTAGTAGTACATACAGGGTACACCCGCTGCATCCGTGCTGAAATCGAAGCAGTAGCGGGAGGACACGAACTGGCCGATATAGCGGTAGCTGCGGCCATTGGACACCAGCGTATTGTACTGGACGAAGCCGCCGAGGTCTTTGTGGGTGGTGTCGGCGCTCTGGTAGGGCTCACCGGTGCGGCTGTCGTTGTACTCGACATAGTCATAATCCTTGCCGATGATGCGGCGCATCTTCTCGTGGTACTGGCGCTCATAGGGGCTTTCCACGCTCTTGAGATACGGCACATCCGAGCCCCAGGCGTCGAGGCTGGAACAGGTGCCGTAGACGCCGGTCTGGGTGTTGTAGCCTGCGCTGGCCGACCAGACGGCGTCGATGACGCTGCCGTTGCAGGTCAGCACCTCATCCTTTACAGCCTCCACTGCCTTGCGGATGGCCGACCGGGCCGAGGACGGGATGTCCTCCACGGGGGTGTAGATGAGGGCGTTGGCCGAGGAGCCGTACTGCTTATGGTACTCGAGGTAGGAGTGGATGGCCACGGCCTGGGCCTTCCACGCCTCCTGCGCGGCGCTGGCACTGACATAGCTGCCGATGGAGCCAAGCTCGGTGTAGGTGATGCCCACCAGGCAGTCCACGAGGTCCAGCGACACGTTCCGGCGCAGGCCCTTGCCCTTGATGTTCAGATAGGGCAGTGTAATTTTATCTTTGGAGCCGAAGAGCCAGCTCAGACAATTTTCCTCTTCCTCAGGGATAAGGGTGGTGTTTGCACCGCCAATGGTGGTGGCACCGGGTGCGGCATCCTCGGCGAACGCCGCCGGGACAGCCACGCACAGCATCACAGCTGCCAGCACCAGCGCCGTCAGACGGCGCGCGAAACTCAGACTCTGCTTCACGGTCATTTCCTCCTGTGGTTTCTGGATCTTTCCATAGTTGTTATCAGTGTAACACACTGCGCCCCCGACGGCAAGGACGGAAGTTGTGCAAAAATGTGAAAAGACGCCTTTGCAAGCCGCCGGAATTATGATACAGTATAGCATGAGATGATATGCCCCCTTTGGCGGGCATGACAGGGAGGGCCGGAATGGACAGCAGAGAGTTATATCCCAGCGACGAGCAGCGGCGCCGCATCATGGACTTTATCATGGCGGCGGGCGAGACGCTGCTGGAAAACGGAGCAGAGGTCTTCCGGGTGGAGCAGACGATGGAGATCATGGCCCGCAGCTTCCATCTGCGGGAGTTCCACGTCTACGTGCTGACCAACGGCATCTTCGCCAGCGCCGGCACGGCAGAGATCGCCGAAGTGCGGAACGTCCCGGTGCGGACGACTCACTTGGGCCGGGTGGCCGCGGTGAACGCCCTTTCCCGCGAGATAGCAGCCGGGGGCGTCACACTGGACGAGGCTGAACACCGCCTGGCCGAGGCCCGGCGCATCCCCTTCCCCAAGGGCAAGACCCAGCTCCTCGCCGGGATGAGCGGCACAGCCTGTTTTGCGCTCATCTTCGGCGGCACGATACGCTCGGCGCTGGCGGCAGCGGCAGCGGGTCTCATCGTCAGCGGCTATCTGCTGCTCTGTGAAAATCGGAGGCTTTCCAACGGCTTCCGCAAGATCTCGGCGGCAGCGCTCATTACATTGGTCTGCATTCTGGGGTGCCATCTGCTGGACACTGAGGCCAGCCACGCCATCATCGGCACCCTGATGATATTGACCCCCGGCATCGCCTTCACCATGGGCATCCGGGATTTCGTGCAGGGCGACTACCTCTCCGGCACCATCCGGATGATAGACGCCCTGCTCATCGCGGCCAGCATCGCCATCGGCACCGGCCTCGTGCTGAGCCTTACTTCGATCCTGACGGGGGTGACGGTGGTATGATGACCTTGACAAGCACACAGATCGGCCAGCTGGCGGCACAGTTCTTTCTGGCCGGGGCGGGAACGCTGAGTTTCGCCGTCCTCTTCGCCTGCCCTAAGCGCACCCTCCCCTGCTGTGCGCTGGTGGGCGCGGTGGGCTGGTTCGTCTACGAGCTGGCTGTCTTATACGGGGCCGACGCGGCGGCAGCCTCCCTCATCGCAGTCATCCCGCTGACGCTGGTGTCCCGGCTCTTCGCCATCCTGCTCAAAACGCCGGTAACGGTCTTTCTGCTGACCGGCATCTTCCCGCTGGTCCCCGGCGCGGGCATCTACTACACCGCCTACTACTTCATCCAGGGCGAGAATGCCCTTTCGCTGGCCAACGGCATCTCCACCTTCAAGGTCGCCGTGACGCTGGCTGTGGGCATCGCGCTGGTGCTGGGTCTGCCCATGCCCCACGCCCCGTTCTGGAAACGCAAATAGATCACAAAACAGCACCCCCGCTGTGCGCTGCCAATGCACAGCCGGGGGTGCTGCTGCTTTTCTGTGGCCTCTCGGGGCAGGCTCAAAGCTCCACCCAGACCTTTGCCACCGGGGGCTCCTGGGTCCAGTCCACGTCAAACTCGGTTGCCGTGCTATCGCTCAGCTTATAGCCTGTATTCACCATTACATTGCCCAGCTTCTGCAGTTGCTCCTTTTTGACCTTGCCGCTCTTTACCACGCTGACGGTCTCATCGTACTCATCATTGTTGCCCACCTTCTGATTGCCCAAAAAGTTGCTCTTGCGCCAATACTGGACCTTGACATCTGCCATCACAGGATTTTTGCTGCTATTGCAGCCAGAGAGAACACCCGCTGCTGCCACAGCCAGAGTCATCACACCAGCGCTCTTCAGGAAATTACGACGAGTCATATTGGTCATTTTCTTGCACCTCATAAACTGTTTTGTTTCTTCTTGTTTTCCTTTGCGCGTCTCCGCAAAAGGCGGTTAGTTTGTCATAACTAATGATAGGGCATCTTCTGCTTTTTGTCAATATTTTCCCAGTATGTTAGTGCTCATTAACATCATATCGTCATTTTTATCTCCGGTTTATGGATTTTTCTCTCATTTCTTCATCTCGCAGACGTGTCTTGTCCGTGTTTGCCGCCGCATCCAAATTCCTTGCACTGCGCCTGCTCCTATGCTATAATCAGGCTGTACTTATATAGTAAAGGAGTGTCTGCCGATGTCTGTTATGGAAACGCTCAACACCCGCCGCACCTACCGCCGCTTCGCCCAGAAGCCGGTGCCGCAGGATGTGGTGGACGATATGGTGGAGGCCCTGCGCCTGTCGTCCTGCGGCGCGAACCGTCAGGCCGTGAAGCTGGTGGTGGTGCAGAGCCCCGAGATGGTGAAAAAGGTCCATCCGCTGGTCAAGTGGGCCGCCTATCTGCCGCCGGAGCAGGGTGCTCCCAAAGCCGACGAGCAGCCTGTGATGTATCTGGCTGTCGTGCAGGACAGCTCCATCCCCGGCGACCTGAACACCGACACCGGCATCGCGCTGGCGAACATCACCCTCGCCGCATGGGCCAAGGGCGTGGGCAGCTGCATCATGGGCGCCATCAACAGGCCCGCCCTGAGCGAGCTGCTGGGCATCGCCGCGCCGGACAAGCTGGCATTCATGGTCGCTCTTGGCTGCCCCACTCATGCCGCCAGGGTCGTACCGATGACGGAGGAGACCGGCATCAAGTATTACCTCGATGAGAACGGTGACTACTGCGTGCCGAAGCGGAGCGTGGAAGAGCTGGCAAGAAGCGTATAATGGCTCTCCCTTTGGGAGAGCTGGCGCGAAGCGCCTGAGAGGGCAAGGACGCTGACAAAGAATGGGAGACGCAGTGATAATCGAGCTCTAACAAAAACACAGCTTATCGCTGCGCAGAGATTCTTTCCTCTGTGGCTTGCCCTCTCCGTCACCTGCGGTGACACCTCTCCCAAAGGGAGAGGCTTTCGCATCCGGGCAGACTGAGAGGTTCTGCATATATACATCGCTCTCAAGCTTTATTCTGCATAATTGTTTGCAATTCGGTTTCAATTTGATGGAATTTTTGCACAACACTTGACTTTTCAAATTGTACAACCTATACTAAACACGCTCTCTGATTTTTCGATGAATCGCATCGCAGCAGAGAGATGCAAACGATATGCACATAAAGAGGAGTGTTTGAATATGAAAAAGATCTCTCGCCGCAGCTTCCTGGCTGCCGCCGCTGTTTCCGTTGCTGCTCTGGCTCTGACCGCCTGCGGCGGCTCTGCCTCCACTGCTTCTTCCGCTGCTGCAAGCTCTGTTGCTGCTTCTTCTGAGGCTGCTTCCACCAGCGCTGCCGCTGCTGAGCTGACCACCGTGGAGGCCGGCAAGCTGACCATGGCCACCAACGCCACCTTCCCTCCCTACGAGATGACCACCGACGCCGGCACCATTGAGGGCATCGATGTGGACACCGCACAGGCCATTGCCGAGAAGCTGGGCCTGGAGCTGCAGATCGACGACATGGATTTTGACGCCGCTCTGCTCAGCGTGCAGCAGGGCAAGGCCGACATCGCCATGGCAGGCATCACTGTCACCGACGAGCGGATGGCTGTGATGTCCTTCTCCGACAGCTACGCTACCGGCATCCAGTCCATCATCGTTCCCGAGGGTTCTGACATTGCTTCTCCCGACGATCTGGCCGGCAAGAAGATCGGCACCCAGCGCGGCACCACCGGCTACCTGTACTGCTCCGACGACTTTGGCGAGGACGCCGTGGTGGCCTACGACAACGGCCTGACCGCTGTACAGGCCCTGAACAACGGCCAGGTGGACGCTGTGGTCATCGACAACGAGCCCGCCAAGGCCTATGTGGAGTCCAACCCCGGCCTGAAGATCCTGGACACCAGCTACGCCGAGGAGGACTACGCCATCGGCATGGCAAAGGGCAACACCGCTCTGCTGGAGGCTGTGAACGCCGCTCTGGAGGAGCTGAAGGCCGACGGCACCCTGCAGGCCATCGTGGACAAGTACATCAAGGCTGAGTAAACAGACCCCTCAAGGGGAGGCGGCCCACCGGGCACCTCCCCTTTTTTAAGGGATATAGGTTACAAAATTCTGACAAGATCACAACAGACGAAAAGAAAGTGAGGATGCGAATGGCCGCACAATACGAACTGTTGAGCCAGCTGCTGAAAAGCGGCGGCCGGCTGGACATGGGGCAGGAGCTGTTCTACAAATTTTATCAGGCCTTTGTCCTGAAGGACCGCTGGCTCCAGTACATCGGGGGCGTAGGCACCACCCTGCTGGTCACTGCCATTGCTCTGGCCATGGGCGTCCTGCTGGGCAGCGTGGTGGCGCTGGTGCGTGTGGCCCACGACCAGCAGCGCCCCGGCCGCTCGAACCCCGTGCTGGGGGTCTTTAACGCCGTGTGCCAGGTGTACACCACCGTGATCCGGGGCACCCCCATGATGGTGCAGCTGCTGATCATGAGCATGGTCATCTTCAACAACAGCCGCAACTTTACCATGGTAGGCGCTCTGGCGCTGGGCATCAACTCGGGCGCTTACGTCTCCGAGATCATCCGGGGCGGCCTGATGGCTGTGGACCCGGGCCAGATGGAGGCCGGCCGCAGCCTGGGCCTGAACTACATCACCACCATGGTGGTCATCATCATCCCCCAGGCCATCCGGGCGGTGCTGCCTGCCCTGGGCAACGAGTTCATCATGCTGCTGAAGGATACCTCCCTTATCACCGTCATCGGCGGCAAGGAGCTGCTGTATGCGGCCCAGGGCATCATGAACCGCACCTACGAGGCCATGTTCCCCCTGTTTGGCGTGGCACTGATCTATCTGGTGCTGGTGATGATCTTTACCTGGCTGCTTGCAAAATTTGAGAGGAGGCTGGCACAAAGTGACCGATAAGATCCTGGAAGTCCGGGGCCTGACCAAGACCTACGGCGGCGAAAAGCGGAAGGGCGCAAAGCAGGCTGCCCCCACTCTGGACGTGCTGCGGGGCATCGACATCGACATCTACCGCGGCGACGTGGTCTGCCTCATCGGCCCCTCGGGCTGCGGCAAATCCACCTTCCTGCGCTGCCTGAACCGGCTGGAGATCCCCACCGGCGGCAGCATCAAATTTGAGGGCGTGGAGGTGGACGACGACCACATCGACTCTGTCCGCCAGAAGATGGGCATGGTGTTCCAGCACTTCAACCTCTTCCCCCACCTGACCGTCAAGAAAAACCTTGAGCTGGCCCCCAGCCTGCTCAAGCTCAAGGACAAAGAGGCCATCTCCAAGCGCGCCGACGAGCTTCTGGCCCGCGTAGGTCTGGCCGACAAGGCCAACGTCTACCCCAAGAGCCTTTCGGGCGGCCAGCAGCAGCGCATCGCCATCGCACGCGCACTGGCAATGGACCCGGACGTCATCCTCTTCGATGAGCCTACCAGCGCCCTCGACCCCGAGATGGTGGGTGAAGTGCTTGAGCTGATGAAAGAGCTGGCTCACACCGGCATCACCATGCTGGTGGTCACCCATGAGATGGGCTTTGCCCGCGAAGTCTCCAACCGCGTCATCTTCATTGACGAGGGCCGCATTCAGGAGGATGAGCCGCCGCAGGAGCTGTTCACCAACCCCAAGCACCCCCGCCTGAAGGCATTCCTCTCCAAGATGCTGTAAGATAGAAAGAAACAACACAAAACCCGGAACTCTTTTCAAGCCGTCCTGGCTCTGAAGGAGTTCCGGGTTTTGTTCATTGTTTTTTCAGAGAGCTGTTTTGCAGCAGTCTTTCTTCTTATGCTCAGTTGTTGGCTTCCACCTTGCTCAGGAGGATGCGGTCATTGTCGAGAGCCTTGCCGGCGTTCTCGCGGAACTTCTCGAGCAGGTCGTCCACGGTCATCTTGCTGCGGGCCTCGCCCTTGACATCGAAGACGATGCGGCCCGCGTCCATCATGAGGGTGCGGTTGCCCAGCTCCAATGCCTGATGCATATTGTGGGTGACCATCAGGCAGGTGATCTTCTTTTCGGCCACGATGCTCTTGGTGAGGTCCAGCACCTTTTCGGCGGTGGCAGGGTCGAGAGCGGCGGTGTGCTCGTCCAGAAGCAGGAGCTTCGGGGTGACGAGGGTGGCCATCAGCAGGGTCAGCGCCTGACGCTGACCGCCCGACAGCAGGCCCACCGGCTGCTTCATCCGGTCTTCGAGGCCCATATCCAGCAGGGCCAGCTTCTCACGGAAGATCTCCTTATCCTTGCGGGAGATGCGGGAGAAGATGGCGTTGGGGGCGGTCCCGGCGCGAAGGTAGGCCAGCGCCAGATTCTCCTCGATGGTCATGTTGGGGGCCGTACCCTTGAGCGGGTCCTGGAACAGGTGGCCGATGACCCGGCTGCGCTGATATTCCGGCGCGAAGGTGATGTCCTCGCCGCCCAGCGTGATGCTGCCCTCGTCGGCGATGAAGCCGCCGGTGATGGCGTTGAAGAGGGTGGATTTGCCCGCGCCGTTGGAGCCGACGATGGTGGCGAAGTCTCCCGCTTCCATGGTCAGGCTGACGCCGTTCAGGGCCACTTTCTCGTTGACGGTGCCGGGGTTGAAGGTCTTGTGCAGGTCACGAAGTTCGAGCATCTCCATTTTACACACGCTCCTTCCGTGCCTGACGGGCCGCACTGCGGCGCTTCTCAAAGGCGATCTTCTCCCGGATGGCGGGCATCGAGATGGCCACCGCCACGATGATGGCGCTGACCAGTTTCATGGCAGCAGCCGGGACGTTGAAGCGGAGGGCCACCGCCACGATAAAACGGTAGAGGCAGCTGCCGAACACGACGCCCAGCACACGGCGCACCATCGTCCGCTTGCCCACCAGCGTTTCGCCGATGATGAGGGAAGCCAGCGCGATGGTCACCATGCCGGTGCCTACGTTGATGTCGCAGCTCTTCTGGTACTGAGCCAGCAGGCCGCCGGAAAGGGCGGTCAATGCGCCCGAGATGCAGAGGCCCACCGTGATGGTGAAGGCGGGGTTGATGCTGGAAGCACGCACCATGGCAGCGTTATCGCCGGTGGCACGAATCGAAAGGCCGAGGCGGGTGCCGAGGAAGCCCACCATGGCGGCACCGGCCAGCGCGATGACTGCCGCCGCCAGCACCAGCTTATACCCGCCGCCCGTGAAGCTCAGGGCGCTCTTGGCGATGGAGAAGACGGTATCGGTCTTGACCAGCGACATGGTGGACGAGAAGCCCATCACGGCCAGGTTGATGGTGTAGAGGCCGGTGTTGACAATGATGCCGGCCATGATGCTCTCGACGCCGAGGCGGGTCTGCAAAAAGGCTGTGATGAAACCGGAGCAGACACCGGCCGCCATCGCCGCCAGCAGGGCGAGGAAGGGGTGGCCGGTCAGCGCCACCTGACAGGCGACAGCGCAGCCAAGGGTGAAGCAGCCGTCGGTGGACAGGTCCGCGATATTCAGGATGGAATAGCTCAGAAACAGAGCCAGCGCAACGAGGGCGTAGATGCAGCCCAGCTCGAGCGCGGTCTGGATGACGTTGAGCGAAAAGATACTCGCCAGCATGGTGTGCTCCTTAATAAATAATATTTTCCTTTTTAAGGCTCTCCCTTTGGGAGAGCTGGCGCGCAAGCGCCTGAAAGGGCAAGCCGCCTGACCAAAAGCTATTCGCCTTGCGATAACCTTTTGTTCGAGTCAACTTATCGCAGCGTTTTTGCTTTTTTCACAGCGTCCTTGCCCTCTCCGTCACCTTCGGTGACACCTCTCCCAAAGGGAGAGGCTTTTAGCGGTTAAGAGAAGTTCTCGGCCGTGGTCACTTCCACGACCTCGGTGCAGTAGGGTGCAAAGGCCTTCTTCACGGTGTCGAGGTCGAGGCCCAGAGCCTCGCAGGTCTCGGTGTTGATGGTGGCAATGCCGTTGTCGAAGGTCTGGAAAGGCAGGTCTGCAGGGGTCTTGCCGTCGCAGAGCAGTTCCACCACCATATCGGCGGTAGCCTCGCCCAGCTGGACGTAATCGACGCCGTAGCCCACGAAGGCACCGTTCAGGGCGAAGCTGTCAGCGCCGGTGTAGTGCTGGACGCCTGCCTCGGTGAAGGTCTCGTAGATGGAAAGCTCGGCGGTCATGACGGTGTTATCAGTGGGGGTGAAGACAGCCTTGACACCGGCGGCGATGAGGGCCTCAGCGGCCATCTGGACTTCGGCGGTGGTGGTGCCGTTCTTCTCGATGTACTTGATGCCCTTGCTGTCGCAGAAAGCCTTGGCGTCTGCAATGGCCTGTGTAGAAGCATCCTGGCTCAGATCATACAGCAGGCCGATGGTGTCGATGTCGGGGTTGACGGCCAGGATGAGGTTCATGATGGCGTCGGTGTTCAGGGCGTCGGAAGTGCCGGTGATGTTCGGCTCGGTGTCAAAGCCTGCGGCGGCGGGGTCGGTGACGGCGGAGTAGACGACGGGGATGTCGGTATCCTCCACAGCGGCCAGCATGGTAGCGGCGGTGGGGGTAGCCACAGCCACGATGACGTCCACGCCGTCGGCCACGAGGTCGGCGCCGATCTGGTTCAGGTTGGTCTGGTCGGCCTGTGCGTTGGCGTAGTAGTCGGCGTAGTCGAAGGTGACGCCCTTCTCCTTGCCCACCTCGTCCAGACGCTCTTCCACCGACGCAACGATCTGGTTCAGGGAAGCGTGGTCAACGTAGTTGACAATGCCCACCTTGAAGGTCTGGCCTGCCTCGCTGGCGGCGGCAGAAGATGCTGCTGCACCGGAAGCGGTGCCGGATGCAGTGCTCGAAGCGGACGAACCGCAGCCGGTCAGACCCAGAGCGGAAACAGTGGCGGCGGCCATAGCGGCTTTCAGAAAGCTGCGGCGGGAGATCCTGTTCATGGTTTTCATAGCGGTTGCTCCTTCCCTGGAGCGGGCGGCATGTAAAATAAAAACCCGCTCCACTTGCGGGACGGGCTTTTGTTCTCATATAACAAAACGACCCTGTCCCTGTGTGTTCATCCACAAGGACAGAGTCGAAAAATTCGAATCTGCGGTGCCACCTTGCTTGCCTTGCTCGCTTTCCTCTTGAAAGCCGCAAAGCCCCTCACGGAGAGCCAACACTCCCCTGCCCTGTAACGGAGGCTTCCGTCCCAAGCTACTGGAGGCTCTGCCTCGTTTGCCCGGCCCTCGGCGGCCCACGAATCTCTGCCCCGCTCTCGCCCGTTTTCACTGTCCGGGCTCACTGAAGATGCGCTTTGCAGGTTCTCTTCCGCCTCATCGGTTTGATTGCATTATACACTTTATCCGTGTAAAGTCAAGAGGGAATTTCAAAATTTTCCGTCAGATTTTTTCACGTTTCATCACTCGAGGTTGAGTTTGTTTCGCATCAGCCAGACCGTCAGCCCGAACCAGAAGACGCCGAACGCCACCGCGATGCCCAGCGTGACCATCGCGCTCCCCATGTAGCCCAGAGCCGATACGGTAGTCTCGATGCTGCCCACATCGCCTACGGCGCTATAGATGGCCGTCTCGTAGACGCCGGTGCCGATCTGGAGCAGCTTTTCGAGCCAGCCCTGCAGATACTGCATGACAAAGAAGCTCAGGATGCCCGCCAGCGCGGGGTGGTTCTTGAACTGATGTCCCACCATGCAGGCAGCATAGATGCAGGCGATGGCGCTGACCATCCGCACGAAGCTGACGACGCCGCTGAAAGCCAGCGCCTCCCAGAACTCCATGTTACAGCGGGCGAATGCCTCCCGGATGCCCGACCACATCAGCGGCAGCTGCTCAAGCAGGTCCATATCCGCCATCATCAGGACAGCCAGAATGCCGAAGGAAAGGCAGGCTGCGAGGATGCTGCACAGGCTCCACACGGTGCTGGAGATGAGCTTCGAGGTCACAAGCTGTGTTTCCGTCACCGGCAGGGTGTGCATCAGATAGCCCTCCCGGCCCAGCAGGTTGCGGTAGAACCGCTGCACGATGGTCATGATGGTGACGACCACGGTGCCGATGATGACGCCGGTGTAGACAAGGCTCAGCAGGCCCACGAGAGTCGAATAGGCGTCACTATTGGTGCTGTTCCATCTCCAGAGGGACCCTCCAAAGAGCACCGACGCCGCCAGCAGGGCCAGATACATTCCGCCGTAGGTGCGGGCGGTGGCCTTGAACTCATATTTCAGTAACTTTTTCAGCATTTGAATACCTCCCGGAAATATGCATCCACACTCATGCCCTCGGTCTCGCGGAGCTCATCCACCGAGCGGTGGGCGAAAATTCTGCCGTTCTTCAGGAACACGGCTTCATCCAGCACCGGCTCCACGTCCTCGATGAGGTGGGTGGAGATGATGACCGAGGCGTCCCGGCTGTAGTTGGTGAGGATGGTGTTCAGGATGTAGTCCCGCGCCGCCGGGTCCACGCCGCCGATGGGTTCATCCAGCAAATAGAGCCGGGCATTCCGGCTCATGGCAAGGATGAGCTGGACTTTCTCCTTGTTGCCCTTGGAAAGGCTCTTGAGGGGTGCTTTGGGCGAAAGCTCCAGCTTTTCCAGCATCTCATTCGCCTTGGCGGGGTCGAAGTCGGCGTAGAAATCCCGGAACATCTCCACCAGCTGCTCCACCCGCATCCAGTCGGGCAGCCATGCGGCATCCGGCAGGTAGGAGACGATGGCCTTCGTGTCCGGGCCGGGGGCCATGCCCGCGATTCGGATGCTGCCCGCCGTGGGCTGCAAGAGGCCGTTCGCCAGTTTGATGAGGGTGGTCTTGCCGCTGCCGTTGGGGCCAAGCAGGCCCACGATGCGGCCAAAGCCGATGTGCAGGTCGATGCCGTCGAGGGCGTTTGTCCCCTTCTGGTAGGATTTCGTCAGGCCCTCACAAGTTAAAAGCTCATTCATTTGAATCACTCTCCTTTGTTTCCCAGCCCGTCATAAGCTTTGCGGCCTCTGCCGGGCCGTAGCCGATGCCGCGCATTTTTTCGAGATATTCGGCGGTCATGGCGCGGGCTGTCTCGTCCCGCAGCTGTTCCAAAAGGGCTGTATCTTCGGTGACGAAGCGGCCCGTGGTCCGCTCGGTGTAGACGAGCCCTTCCGCTTCCAGCTGGGCCAGCGCCCGCTGCATGGTGTTGGGGTTGACGCCTGCCGCTGCGGCCATGTCGCGCACCGAGTCCAGATGTCCGCCGGGCGGGTAGACGCCCGCCAGGATTTTTGCCTTGAGCCGTTCCACGATCTGTGCGTAGATGGGGCGGCTCATATCGAATCGTTCGCCCATCGTCTCATCTCCTTGTGTTGCTGTGCTAAGTGCTTAATACAATAATACTCAAATCATCTTTTTTGTCAAGAGGGAATTTTCAATTTCTTCAAAATATGCTATACTGTCTTTTGTATGCTAGAAGAAAATGCGCAGGAGCACAGAATCTATGAAAGCGACCATCATCATCCCCAACATCAACGGCAAAGGCTGGCTCAAGGACTCCATCGAGTCGGTCTA
>OJSH01000627.1_pt1 | contig 38430 bp, 41 predicted proteins | sample 1599441 | NCBI WGS metagenome assembly OJSH01 (sample SAMN04168658, study PRJEB22393) | human gut metagenome | biome: human gut microbiome; feature: stool | host: Homo sapiens | collected 2014-03-24 | reverse complement strand
AAGAGAAAGTTATTCCTGCAGCAGTATATTCCGTTTCTGCAGACGGAAAGTTTGCTTTGACTCTTGATTTCAGTCGCCTTTACGAGCTTCGTCCTGGTTATGGTTACTATAATATTCCAGAGAAAACGAAGGGCGTTGCTCTTCCTGATACAACTGCAATTTGGAAGATAGATCTTGAGACGGGCGAAGTATCAGAGCTTCTTAGATATACTGATTTTGCACATTTTCGTCCAAGACCAGAAATGAATGAAGAAAGCACAGTCCATAAGGTTAATCACATAATGTTAAGTCCGAACGGAAAGAGATTTATGGTTCTTTACCGTTGGTTTTGTGGACAAAGAAAATATACAAGGCTTGTTACATGCAATGTTGATGGAACAGAAATGTATGTACTTTCAGACGATGATATGGTAAGCCATTGTTGTTGGAAGAATAACTCTACAATTTTGGCGTTTGAAAATAAGAAAAGAGGGGGACCAGGATATTATCTAATGAAAGATAAGACGGATAAATATATTCATTGTTGGCCGCAATTCTCTAATGATGGTCATCCAAGCTATAGTCCGGACGGTAGCTTGATTGTTACAGATTCATATCCTGATAGAGCGCGTGTTGCGAGTATTAATCTAATGGATGGTAATGAGAAGAAGGAAAGAAATACTACAATTGCTAGAGTTTTTTCACCTTTTAAATACGATAATGACACTAGGTGCGATCTTCATCCAAGATGGAATCATGCCGGAGATAAGATTTGTTTCGATGGTGCCTTTGAAGGTCATCGAGGGTTATATGTAGTAGATATTCTAAAAAATAAAATTGAAGGAGTTTCTGAAAATGCCCCCTTTGGTAAGTGTAATAGTTCCAGTATATAACGTTGAAAAATATCTAGATCGTTGTATACAGTCATTGTTAAAACAAACATATAAAAATTTAGAAGTAATACTTATAGATGATGGTAGTTCTGATAATTGTCCTAATATTTGTGATAGGTATGCTGCTGATTATAATAATATTAAAGTTATACATAAAACAAATGGAGGGTTGAGCTCTGCTAGAAATGCTGGATTGGATATTGCAAAAGGTGAATATATTGGATTTGTCGATAGTGATGATTGGATTGAATCTGACATGATAGAATATTTGGTTACAATTATTAAACGTTATGATGCAGATGTTTCCGATATAAGATGTTTGCAAACTGATGGAAGTGCAGAAATCAGTAATAAAAAAGAACAGTTAAAGCTTTTTACTGAAACAGATATCTTGAAAAGATATTTATATAGAGGGATGAGTGAACAGAATGGTGCTCCTTACACTGTATGGAGAAAGTTATATAAACGCAAAATTATAGAAAATGAAAGATTTGAAGAAGAGATTTTAAATGAAGATATTTGCTTTAACTACAATGTTCTTCGAAAATGCCATAAATATATTGAAAGCAATCAAATAATGTATAATTATTTTCAAAACGATTCGGGAATAACTGGTGGAAAATTGAGAAAAAAAGACTTGGTTTTACTAAAAGTGTGCGATAATTTGGTTGATTTAGCGAAATATTCGGAAGACGATGAAGTGATTAAATTAGCAAAAATGAAGAGAGCAAGATCAGATTTTTCTTTGTTAATGCGAGCAACTCTTAATGGAACTGATGAGGTTACTGATCAAGAACTTGATAATATGCAGAGAAACTTACGCAGTAATTTGAAGTTGATATTAAAAAGTCCGATGTCCTTTACTCGCAAGCTGATATGTGTTTTATTTGCTGTTAATCGTAATTTTACAGAAAAAATTGTAAAGACTGGGAAAAGTATAGTGAAGTAGTAAATAAATACGGAGCTAATATAACACATGGTAATATACTTTTTAATTAATTTTCTGATGACACAAATACTAGTAACAATATTTGCAAATGAAAAAACAGTTGTTGCCTTAAGAAACTTAGCGATATTCATACACGGGCGGATAGAATATCAGTTAAAGTGTTTTGGAGATAATGACTAATGAGAGATGGAAAGATGAAAAGAGTAAAACTTCTAATAGTTGATATTGGTGCACTAAAAGGTGGAATAGAAGTTTTTGTACATAATTTTTACAATTATTTAAATATATCAATAGATATAGATTTTTTGGTGTTTTGTGAGAAATGTGCGTGGGAAGATGAGTATTTATTAAATGGAAGTAATGTATATCACATTCCACCAAGAAGAGAAAATCCTTTTACTTTTAATTTAAGGATTAATAACTTTTTTAAAAGTCACAATGAATTTGATTACGTGTGGGTTCAGTCATCTTCTGCAAGTAACATATCATGCCACAAAGCAGTAAAAAAATATACGAATAGTAAACTTTTAACACATGCGCACGTATCCAAGGCTGAGACAAGAAAAGGAATACATGATTTTTACACTAGAATGATGCATTCATATAATCAAAAAAAATTGTGTAAACTTACGGATTATCAACTTGGATGTAGTAAAGATGCGCTGACTTACTTATTTGGTGATGCCGGTAATGGGTATGTAATAAATAATGGGATTGATGTGACTAGATATGTGAATGCAAGTAAGGATAAAGAGAAGAATAGAGAACAGATAGGAATAGAAGTAGATTCGTTTGTTTTAGGGCATGTAGGGCGATTTGTAGCAATAAAGAATCATCCATTTATTATTGATGTTTTTGAACAAGTTGCGAACAAGATTGATAATGCGATTTTAGTTTTAGTTGGAGAAGGTGAAGAGAGGAAAGTAATTCAAAATATAGTTAATATGAAGATGCTTGATGATAAAGTAGTATTCTTTGGAGAAAGAGATGAGATAGAAAAGTATTTCTCGGTTATGGATGCGTTTATATTTCCTTCATTTTATGAAGGCTTTGGAATTGCTGTTATTGAAGCACAATTGGCTGGAGTAAAATGCTATATCAATTCAACTTTACCTGATAATTTGGATGTTACAACTAATATACATAGACTGTCTTTAGATGTTACACCTGAAAAATGGGCAGAAATGATAGTTAATGGGCAAAATCAGAATCAAAACATAATAATTGATGATAGAGTTGCTTCGTTTGATATTTTGACTAGTATTAATAAGTTCCTGAAGATAATTGGAATATAGAAGGAGGAAATAGAATGGCATTTAATATATGGATTGGAATCCTTGCCTTTTTATTTGTTTATAATGTTCCGATTGCTTTTTTACCTATAAGTAGTTCAAAAATTGTTGTTATAATTCTGCTGGTTTGGAGTACTTTTAAAGGTGAGATAAGGATTGGGAAAAAAAGCATAAAGCCCGTGATATGGATAATAATTCTTATTTTTTATTCATTTATTGTTGCTATTTTGAATTCATCAGGAGACTATAGTTTGATCTACTCTGAAATTTTATTTGTAATTAATCATACCATGGGTTCTTTATTGTTTGCTAATGTTTTATATCATTATAAAAAACTTTCTATTCGATATATATTGAAAATGCTTGTGTATATTGCCGTTGTGCAAGCAATTATTATTATATTGATGATAGTTTCAGCTTCTTTTTACTCAATAGTTGCCAATTTGTCTCCCTTGGCAACAAGAAATAGTATATATTTGCGATATGGCGGTGCTAGGGGATATGGATTGGCACAGTCTATTACCTATGACTTGGCAGTTGTTCAATCGTTTGCTCTTCTGTTTATTGTTTATTTATTTCCAGAATTTAGAAAAAATGAGCCAAAACTTTTTACCATATATTATTTATTGATTTGTTTCTCTATAACTGTAACTGGTAGAACTGCTTTCATTGGTATTTTACTTTCTATTCTTTTAAAAATAGTATATACAAATAAATTAAGTAAAAAAGGGGTTAATAGAGCTGTTACGACCTTTGGAGTTGGGGTTATAGCACTAAGTATCGGGATGAATTATTTGCAGAATACTTCATTCTATTCGAATTTAATAAAATATATATTCGAGTTTAGGATATCAGGTGGTATAGCTAGTACATCAACAGGAAGTAACATAATAAAAATGTTTGATACATTCAAAACGATTACATGGAAATCATTTATATTTGGAGATGGAAGATACAAAGGTGAGGGCGTGTATTATTATATTAACGTCGATGTTGGATTTTTTAGACCAATTTACTATTTTGGCATGATAGGATTAGTGATCTTGTTAATTGCTTATTGGAGCATTTACAAAACGACAATAAGAAATGTTCTGGATAATAGGTTTAAAAAAATGTGGGTATTATTTTTTATTTATGTATTGATTGCGAACATTAAGGGGGATTTCATTTTAGGCTGTGGTATGGCTATTTGTGAAATTCTTCTAATATATTTTGCTTCATATAGTCATAAGCGATTAGCGGAAAATGGGTGAATGTATGAAAAAAGTATTACTTGTTAATCAAGGATTTTCAAACAATTTGGGGGATAAGTTAATTGCCTATTCTTTAGGGTTGTTTCTCAATGAAAGTGGTTTTGAAGTTCAAAAAGCAGGCTTTACATGTTTCCAAGAAACAGATATAGGAAAGATTAATTTTAATAGCTATAAAGCAGAAAGAAAAATGGACTTACCGATTTGGATGAAATGGTTTTTGAAAAAAAAGAGAGCGACTCAAAAATATATAAGCAGTTTTGGGGATGATTATGACTATTTAATCATAGGTGGTGGACAATTACTTAAAACTGCTTGCTATTTCCCTTATGCATTGCGCAAATGGATTGATTTTGGGAAAAAACATGCAAGAAAAATTATACTTATTGGTGTGGGTGCTGATTCCTCATTCAGTCAAATTGAAAAAAAAATATATATAAAATCTTTAAAGGAATGCGAAAGAATAATTGTTAGGGATAGCTTTTCACAAAAAATTCTTAGTGAGATTTTTGGTGTCGAATCTAGCGTATTACCTGATGTGGCATTTTTATATAGTAAAAGTATGATTGGCCATTTTCGAGATGAATTATATCCAGTCGTTATGCCTTTTGATTTTGATACTTACAAATATCATTTCAAAAATACGAAAACTTTTGAAGAGTATTATTTCGAATGGAAAAAATATATAGATGATGAATTGGAAAAATGTGATCGAGTTATGCTAGCTTATACAACATCAGAAGATAAAAAGGCTTGTTACTTATTAAAAGATTATTTAGGAAAACAGTACAATAGCAAAGTATTAATTAAGGAAACCGATAGTTTAGATAGTCTGATTGATTGTATCTCACATGCAACTAAACTATATACGTCAAGAATGCATGCTATGATTATTGGATATATGATGAACAAAGATATAGAATGTGTATCAGTCTCTCAAAAAACAGATCAGTTTAAGAAGGAATTTTTGGAAGCAAAAAAACCGGCATATGTATATAGTGAAATATTAATCAGAGAATTAAATGACATAATGAAATAGCAATTGGAGAATTACTAATGGTAAAAGGAAGAGTAAGTATAATAGTACCAATGTACAATGCTTCAAAGTTTTTGAAGTATACTGTAGATTCATGTTTAAATCAAACATACGAAAATACGGAAATAGTATTAATTGATGACTGTTCGAATGATAATACTTATAGCATTGCTATTGAGTATGAAAAGAATAATTACAATATTAGAACTTTAAAGAATAAGGAGAATAAAGGTCTAATAAAAACAATAAACACTGCACTAGATTTTATTTCAGGAGAGTATGTACTAATTCTAGGTAATGATGACATACTCGGCATTGACCATTTAGAAGTTATGGTTCAAGCACTAAGCAGCGATGCAGAACTTTCTTTTGTATATTGTAAAAGTGTTTTGATCGATGAGAATGGTGAGGAGTTTGGAGAATCAGAGACGATGGATATTAATAGGAATATGTGTAGAATAGCATATACAAATCCTATTAATTCTTGTGGTTTGCTTATGAAAACAGAAAGTTTATTTACGGTTGGAAAATATCCTGTAATAGATGGATGTCCGAATTATGGAGAGTGGCTCCTATGGATTGAAATGTTGGAAAGTGGAAAGGCTTTGTTTGTTGATCAAGCCAAATCTTATTATAGGATTCATGCTAATAATTTGACAAAAACCTTTATGGATAAAAATAAAATACAAAAGAATTACAGCTACAATTTGATTTGCATGGATAGAGCGGTGAAGTGTTTAAGCTTCAATATAACACAAAAATTACAAATAGAAATACAAAAATTAATGTATATGATAAAAATGTTTTATCATTTTAGAATAAAAAGATAGTTATGAGTATATTGAGAAGGATTATTAATAAAATAAGTTGGGAATATCGGCGATATATCCATTTTGGTATAGGCAATTACAATTTAATAAAATCAGGAAAATTAGTTTGTGATATTAAGAAAATAAATTTTTATCAACGCGTTTATATTTATAAAGATGGTGGAAGATATGTTTTGGGTGATGGAGTACAGTTTGGGTATGACATAGGTGGAAGAAACAAACGTGGGTACGTTGAATTGCAAGCTCGAACTAAAAAATCCAGTATTTGTATCGGGCAAAGAGTTGCGTTTAATAATAATTGTACCATCTTAGTTTGTGGAAATGTTAGTATTGGTGATTGTTGTCGTATTGGTTCCGAAGTAGAAATAATTGATTTTGATGGACATGGAGTACCTCCTAATAAAAGAGGAAATGTAGGGAAAATTGCACCTGTACATATCGGAGATAATGTTTGGATTGGAAATAGAGCCACTATTCTTGCCGGAACTATTATAGGAGATAATAGCATAGTAGCGGCAGGAGCAGTTGTTAAAGGCATTTTTCCAAATAATGTAATAATAGGAGGAGTTCCAGCAAAAATAATAAAGAAGATAGAGGAAGACGATAAAAATGCAGAAACAAAGTAGAACATCATTACTTTTGTCAAATATGATTGTTTATGGCTTTAATCAAGTTATCGTGGTTTTAATTCCAATGATAATGTTACCAATATATTCAAGGCTTTTGCCTGATATCAGTGTGTTTGGGGCATCTTCATTGACAACAACGATTTCTACCTTAGCGAGTGCAATAGCAGGGTTTGGTATGTTTGATGCGGCAGTTAGGTTTGCATTCGATAATGATGATAATGAGTTTAAGAAGAAAGTATGTTCTTCTGCATTTGTCTTTATGCTTTGCTCATCTTTGGTTGTTTGCCTCATGATTATTTTGCTGAATAGACAAATATCTATACTTTTTTATGGTTCTTCGGATTATAAAGGTTTAGTAGTAATTGCAGGATTTATGGCATTTTTTACCGTTATGAATTCAGCAGCATTAATACCAATAAGAATAACTAATAATAAGAAGATAACACTGATTAATTCTTTAATTAAAGCTGTGGCAACAGCAGTTATAACTTTAGTATTGCTATTTAATGGTTTCTATTTATATGCGATTCCGATTGGCTCTTTAATCGGGCTGATTGTTTCATGGTTTTTTTCTTTTTTTGCTGTTCAGAGAAAATACATCTTGTTGAAAAAAGCAGATAAGGAATTAATAAAACGAATGTTTGTCTTTGCTGTTCCACTAATGATTACTTTTGTGAGCTATTGGATATATCAAAGTGCTGACAAAATAATGCTATCAAATATTTCAAATTTAACAGAAACAGGTATTTATTCGATTGGTGCAAAAGTCGGTTCTGTTTCTGGGGTATTACAGAATGCATTTGCAAGTGGTTGGGCATACTTTGCTTTTTCGACAATGAAAGATGCAGATCAAAAAGAGATGATAGCTAGAATATTTAGATTGTTTACTTTGATCTGCGTTGTTATGTCTTTAAGTGTTATGGCATTTATATCACCAGTATTTAGAATAGTATTTGCAGAAGGCGAGTACTTAGCAGGAGCACCTATTTGTGCGGCATTATTTTTTGCACCCTTGCAGTTAACACTTATGCAAATTATTGGATCGCAATTGCTAATAGCAAAAAAGACAAAAGTGTATTCTTTAGTTCAATTATTTGGTGCAATTACTAATGTTATATTTAATTTTATTTTAATTCAAGAATTCGGTGCCAGAGGAGCAGCAACGAGTACTTTAATAGGATATTCAATCCCATTATTAATTATGTATTTTTATCTAGTTAATAAGAAAGAAATTATTTTTGATATAAAAGTAATTACTACATTGATTTTATCAATATTGCTTGTGATAATTTCTACACTTTATATTTATAATGAGTTGATAGTGATGTTAGTAGGAAGTGTAGGTATATTACTGATAATTATTTTGAATATTTCAGACTTAAAGTTATCAGTATTATATATTAAAAGCATTAGAAAGAAGAGGAAAGAATAATGAATATAATGCCAAACAACTTAAAAAGGCAATATGATCTTAATGCGTCAGAATATGAAGAAAAAGCTTTAGAAGTGCTTCGCTCCGGTTGGTATATTCTTGGAAAAGAAGTTCAGGAATTTGAAAAAGAGTGGGCAGAGTATATTGGGAGCAAATATTGTGTTGGACTAGCATCTGGTCTTGATGCACTTTGGATTAGCTTTAGGATTCTTGGCATTAAGGCAGGAGATGAGGTAATCGTTTGTGCAAATGCTTATATTGCTTGTGTGATGGGGATTACTATAAATGGTGCTACACCAGTATTCGTTGAGCCGGATAGATATAATAATATTGATGCAGACAAGATTGAAGCAGCAATTACACCTAATACAAAAGCGATTCTTGCAGTACATCTATTTGGACAGGCTTGCGACATGACTAAAATCATGAATATTGCAGATAAGTATAATCTTCGAGTTGTAGAAGATTGTGCTCAGAGTCATGGCAACAAATGGAAGGGGCAAACGGTTGGTACATTTGGAGATATTGGATGTTTTAGTTTCTATCCGAGTAAAGGTTGCGGAGCATTTGGGGATGCCGGAGCAATTACGACAAATAACGAGAAAGTTGCTCACAAGTTTAGGGTTTATAGAAATTACGGAAGTCAAAAGCGTTACCATAATGAAGTGGTTGGCGCAAATAGTAGATTAGATGAAATACAGGCAGGTTTACTTCGAGTAAAAATGAAATATCTTGATGATTTTAATGCAGAGCGTTGTAAAATTGCTAAGAGATATAATACTGAATTGAGTGAAAAGTATTTATCAAAGCCTGAGATTAGGCCAGGTGCTGATTCTACTTGGCATCAGTACGTGATTCATACTAAATACAGAGATGAGCTTATGGAATATTTAAAAGGGTTTGAGATTGGAACAATAATTCATTATCCAATTCCCCCCCATCTTTCTGAAGCATATGCTTATCTTGAAAAGAAAGAAGGAAGTTTTCCAATTGCTGAAAAGTATGCAAAAGAAGTACTCAGTCTCCCTATTTATAATGGTATGACTGAAGAAGAACAAACTTATGTGATTACGAAGATTAATTCATTTAAACCCAGGAGGTATAAAGAAAGTGAATAATTTTGATAATGTAAGGATGCTGGAATTTCCGCAGCATGGAGATGAAAGAGGACATCTTGTAATTACCGAAGGAGGTATGGACATCCCTTTTGATATAAAGAGGGTGTTCTATATCTATGGATCAGATAAAGATGTAGTTAGAGGGCAACATGCTAATAGAAGGACGGAATTTGTCTTAATTAATGTTGCAGGAACCAGTAAGGTTAAGGTTAAGGATGGGCTAGGAAGAGAAGAAGTTTACAATCTAGACCGACCTCACATCGGAATTTATCTGCCGACTATGACTTGGAAAGATATGTACGATTTCAGCACAGATTCTGTACTTTTGGTTCTTGCCAGTGAACATTATGATGCAACTGAATATATTAGGAATTATGATGATTTTGTAAAAGAAATGAAAAACATATAAGAGGAATACATATTATGTTGAGAAAACTAGAATTGAAAGATGCTGAAAGAATGTATGAATGGATGCATGATGAAAATGTCGTAAGAGGATTGCAAGAAAACGTGTTTCAGAAAAAAACAATAGAGGATTGCATTTATTTTATTGAAGCTTCTAAAATTGACGAGAAAAACTTTCATAGAGCTATTGTTGATGCTAATGGAATTTATCAGGGAACAGTTAGTCTGAAAAATATTAATCTTGAGTTCAAAGACGCTGAATTTGCTATTGTACTTCGGAGTGATGCTCAGGGTAAAGGATATGCTAAGCAGGCTATGAAGGCTATCATGGACATTGCTTTTTATGAATTGGGATTAGATGAAGTATATTGGAATGTACTTATAGATAATGAGCGTGCGGTGTCACTTTATGAGAAGATGGGATATGAAAAAATGGTAGACGTTTCTGAAAGAGTCAAAGAACATGCACCGCAAAACAGAGAGGTAATGTTTTTTAGAAATAGAAAGAGATGATTATTCTTGCTAAGAGTTACATCAAAACAGTTATTAACAATATATGACAATTAGATGACATGTTATTTTACTTCTTCTTCGACCCTAATAAGGTTCGAAGAAAGAATTAGATTTATTCCAATTTGATATCTTTTGAATATGGACAGAAATGAATGAAGACATTCATAAGTAAGGAATATTTAAAGTGGTTAAGAAAATATAGCTTCCAGCGGATAGTAATTGAATCAAATGATTAGTATGGAGATGTCAGAAGAGTTTTTTGTGAAGAGCAAGAAGGTTAGTAGATGTGTGAATAGATTGTGATTGAAAAATAGGATTATCATTTTTATTAGGAAGGCAATGATATAGAAATAACTTATTATCGGCAAAAGATATACTATATATGTCAAAACTTTATAAGTAGATATTAGAAAATTAATTCTTAGACTGGTGAGAATGAAACGATTGGGAAAAATAGAAACAATAAAGGAGCGGCTGTAAATCATGGAAAGAATTGAATTAAAGGATAAAACAATTTTAATAACAGGAGCAGCAGGATTTATTGGGGCCAATCTTGTTCTTGAATTATTAAGAACACAAACCTCTATTCATATTGTGGGAATTGACAATATGAATGATTACTATGATGTATCGATAAAAGAATGGCGGCTTAGAGAAATTGAAAAAATGCTTGAAATGAATCTAGAGAATAAATGGACATTTATTAAAGGTTCAATTGTTGATAAGAATTTAGTAAATAAGATTTTTGCAGAGTATAAGCCGGCGGTGGTAGTTAATCTTGCGGCACAGGCAGGGGTGCGTTATAGCATTACGAATCCAGACGTATATATAGAGACCAATTTAATCGGATTTTATAATATTTTGGAAGCTTGCCGTTATAATCCAGTTGAACATCTGGTATACGCGTCTTCTTCATCTGTTTATGGAACAAATAAGAAGGTTCCTTATTCTACAGATGATAAGGTAGATAATCCTGTATCGTTATATGCAGCTACCAAAAAGAGTAATGAATTGATGGCTCATGCATATAGTAAACTTTATAATATCCCATCGACAGGACTTCGTTTCTTTACAGTATATGGTCCGGCAGGAAGACCAGATATGGCATATTTTGGATTTACTAATAAACTACTTAAAGGTGAGACTATTCAAATTTTTAATTATGGAAACTGTATGAGAGATTTTACTTATGTAGATGATATCGTCGAGGGGGTAAAAAGGATTATGCAGGGAGCGCCAGAAAAGAAGAATGGTAAGGATGGACTTCCTATTCCACCATATGCAGTATACAATATTGGAAATTCATCACCAGAGAATCTTTTAGATTTTGTAGATATCTTACAGCAGGAACTGATTAGAGTAGGTATGCTTCCGGAAGATTATGATTTTGAGCCATACAAAGAATTGGTTGCTATGCAGCCGGGAGATGTGCCGGTAACATATGCAGACATGACACCGCTTGAAAGAGATTATGGATTTAAACCTGTAACATCACTTAGAGAAGGACTTCGTAAATTTGTAGAGTGGTATAAAGAATTTTATAATATATAAAAATCAAATCTGTTCCAGAATTTGTGTAAATTAGAAGAATGGATATAAGATATGTTATGCTATCAGTTGATAAAGATAGACCTATTTTCATAGGTTCTGTCTCGGTGCACATTATAATACAGGTGGTGTACATCGTGGGCTGGAACTTCTTGGTATTACATAATATATTCCCAGAATACAGTTTTCTAACTTTTCAGAGAATTTGGATTTTCTTATGACCAACAAAGTGATTCTGCTATTTGTCCGAAAGGGCAATAACTAATATTAATATACCATCGTCTCAATTGTAATAAATCTACCGAAAAAGTATCTGTGCTGTTACCCAATATCGGGAAATATCTGTTTAGAATGTGATAGACAATCAAATTGTTTTGAACAAAGAGAAGTTCACAGAAAGATTTTGTACAGTAGTTGTTATCCTGCCTTTTCCTGAGACATTAACGGAATACTGGGAAATGATGCGCCCTAGGAAAATATGGGCGGAAGAAAGTTTTTCAGTGTTAAAACGAACAGTATTTATCAAAGATAAAGAAAGAGGATTCTCGCTGCAAATTAGTAATACTTCTTATCTGTATGAATATTCTTGTGTGGGAGTACCGCTGTTCCGGAGGAACGGATACCGCCAATCCGGCGGCAGGAAACCGCTGTTCCGGAACAGGGATACCGCACTTAATTGATTGTTACCTGCGAGTTTACTCGCTTAAGGCCGGATCTAATCCATATACCTCCCGCATGGATCTGTAATTCGCCGGATCCGTCGGGACGATATTGATCTTGTATGCATCATGCTTGATGCGGTCTAAGATCGCTTCCGACAGAGGACTGTCATCACCACCAAGCTGGTCATACCAGCCATTGGAATCATACTGGGAACAGAAAATGGTAGATGATTTCCTGCGTCTCCTGTGGAGAAGCTCCAGTATATCATGCTGTTCAGATTCGGTAGGTTTCAGCAGAAGCCATTCTGCAAATGTCAACCACTTTTTTACATTGTTAGGTAAGATGTTTTTTACACCGTTGAAGAGGCCTTGGAGAGTGAAGGAGGAATGAATATGTGTACGGCATTAGAGAAACTGGAAGAAAAAGGCCGTGAGGAGGGAAAATTGGAAGGAAGACTAGAAATGAAACAGGAAACGGTTCTATCCATGGCTAATCTTGGCATGCCGGTGGAGCAGATCGCAGAGGTAGTAAAAGAGAGCGTCGGTATAGTCCAGAAGTGGATTTCTGAAGGAAAAGCAGCGGTATAACCGAAAAATAATCCTTGCATTCTTCCTTTTCATATGGTATCATAAATCATGTTGTGAGAAAAAGAGATGGTCCTCTGATACGCGCCCTTTGTAAGAGAGGGAAATAGAAATGTATTAAGAACGTCCGAATAACAAGGAGGTCACACATGAACGAAATTATTAAGAGCATTGAAGCAGAACAGCTCAAAGAGAATGCACCGGAGTTTAACGTAGGTGATACCGTAAAAGTATACGGTAAGATCAAAGAAGGAAACCGTGAAAGAATCCAGGTTTTTGAAGGAACAGTCCTGAAGAAACAGGGTGGAAGCACAAGAGCGACATTTACAGTAAGGAAAACATCCAACGGTGTAGGTGTTGAGAAGACTTGGCCGCTTCATTCTCCTAACGTGGAGAAAGTTGAAGTAGTTCGCCGCGGTAAAGTAAGAAGAGCGAAACTGAACTACTTAAGAAACCGTGTAGGTAAAGCTGCTAAGGTAAAAGAGTTAGTAAAATAGGAAAACACAAGAGGAAGGGACAAATACATATTGTATCTTGTCCCTTTTTGTTACTATTCACAGTCTTAGCCCCATAAGGGGCGGAACTGAAGCGCATAAGCGCGACGAGTGCGCATGTAGGTGGAGTGGCTGTGAATAGTAACTCTCTGCTATATATGGGTACAGCTGATTATGAGAGGATTAAAATTCAGAAGAAGATATAGAAGAAAAAAATTTCACATCGAAATGCTGAAGCCGGTTGTGGTATGGGCTGGAAAAATCGCCCTTGTCTGTTTGTTTGCTTTTGTGTTCGTGTGGTATTTTGGACAGAGGGTGGCGACAGTCGGGGATTCCATGAAGCCGGTTTTGGGAAATGGAGATGTTACACTGGTAAATCGTATTGTCTATGATGCTACAGCGCCAAAACGAGGCGATATTATTGTGTTTAAGCCAAAAGGAAATGAAAATTCCCATTACTATATCAAACGAATTGTGGGCCTTCCGGGTGAAACCGTGGAGATTATAGAGGGAAAAGTCTATATTGACGGTGAAAGGCTGGAAGAAGACTACGAGACAACGGAGATCACAGATGTGGGAATTGTGGACAAGGAAATAAAACTTGCCGGCGATGAGTTCTTTGTGCTGGGGGATGACCGTCAGAACAGTGAGGACAGCAGGATGGCGGATATTGGGAATGTGAAGAGATCTTATATTTACGGGAAAGTATGGTTTGTCATTTCGCCGGGAAATAATTTTGGCTTTGTCAGATCATAGAGATAACATGTTTGAAATAAAAGAGGAGAAGAGAACAGATGCACTTTCAATGGTATCCTGGACATATGACCAAAGCAAGGCGTATGATGCAGGAAAATATAAAATTGATCGATCTTGTGATCGAATTGGTGGATGCCCGGATTCCCTTAAGCAGCAGGAATCCGGATATTGATGAACTGGGCAGGCAGAAATCCAGGCTGATCTTGCTGAATAAAGCGGATCTGGCGGAAAATAAGTGGAATGATGCCTGGATAGAATATTTTAAAGACAAAGGCTATCTTGCGGTGAAGGTTAATTCTAAGAAGGGCGGCGGGATCAAAAATATTCAGTCTGTCATTCAGGAAGCCTGCAAAGAGAAGATTGAAAGAGACAGGAAAAGAGGAATTTTAAACCGGCCGGTCCGCGCCATGGTAGTGGGGATTCCTAATGTAGGAAAATCTACGTTTATCAATACGCTGGCGGGAAAGGCCTGTGCAAAGACGGGCAATAAGCCGGGAGTGACCAAGGGAAAGCAGTGGATCCGCCTCAATAAAGGGGTAGAGCTTTTGGATACGCCGGGAATCCTCTGGCCGAAATTTGAAGATCAGCAGGTGGGAATGAAGCTTGCCTTTATTGGATCGATCAAAGATGAGATCTTAAATACAGAAGAACTGGCGGCGGAATTTCTGAAACTTATGCAGCAGCACTATCCGGGAATCATTGCCGGAAAATATAATATAGAAGAAACCGGAGACGTTTACGAAGTGCTGAATCGGATTGCGGAAAGCCGGCATTGTATTGTGCGGGGAAATGAGCTGGATGTGGAAAAGGCAGCGGCCCTTCTGATGGATGATTTCCGCAGTGGACGGCTGGGAGAGCTTACTCTGGAATATCCGGACAGGATATGATAAAATCAAGACAGAATGCGACAGGAAAAGAGGATAAACATATGGCTAGATATAGGAGAGGCCGTCAGAAGGAACACGGAATTATCCGGGAACTGCTGGGCTGGATCATCTATATACTGATTATCATTGGGCTGACTTACCTGATTATTACTTATGTAGGACAGAGGACGCGGGTCAGCGGATCATCGATGGAGACAACGTTAAGTGACGGGGATAACCTGATCGTGGACAAGATTTCTTATCGGTTCCGGGACCCCAAACGATATGATATTATTGTATTCCCTTATAAATATGAAGAAAATACATATTATATCAAGAGGATCATCGGGCTGCCGGGTGAGACGGTGCAGGTGACAGGAGGATATGTATATATTAACGGAGAACTTCTGGAAAGTGATATTTATGGGGCGGAGCCTATGGCGGATGGAGGAATTGCATCAGAGCCTATTACCCTGGGAGCGGATGAATATTTTGTTCTGGGAGACAACAGGAATCATAGTTCGGACAGCAGGGATCCAAGTGTAGGAATCCTGCACCGGGAGGATCTGCTGGGAAGAGCCTGGGTCAGAATCTATCCGTTTGACCAAATGGGAGTGATCCGCCATGAATAAAAAAGAGCAGGAAAGAATGGAAAAACAGGCCGCCAGACTTGCAAAAGAACGAAAGCGCCTGGAAGCGATGAGCGTATATGAGAAGCAGTATGCCTCCTGCTTGGCCATATGCGGCATTGATGAGGTTGGAAGAGGCCCGCTTGCAGGCCCGGTGGTGGCAGGAGCGGTCATTCTTCCCAGGGATACAGAAATTTTATATCTGAATGATTCTAAGAAACTTTCAGAGAAGAAGCGGGAAGCGCTCTATGATGAGATCATGGAAAAGGCAGTTGCTGTCGGCATAGGGATGACCAGTCCGGCCAGGATTGATGAGATCAATATTCTTCAGGCAACTTATGAGGCAATGCGCATGGCGATTGATAAGCTTCAGGTGCGTCCGGATCTTCTGCTGAATGACGCGGTGACGATTCCTGGTGTGGAAATTTCCCAGGTCCCCATTGTAAAGGGAGATGCCAAGAGTATTTCCATCGCTGCAGCCAGCATTGTCGCAAAGGTGACAAGGGATCGGATGATGAAGGAATATGAGGAGATTTTTCCTGGATATGACTTTGCATCCAACAAAGGATATGGGACAAAGGCGCATATCCAGGCGCTGAAGACACTGGGACCATGTGTGATACACAGACGAAGCTTTATCGGAAATTTTGTGAAATGAGAAAGCAGGAAGAAAATCGAAGACAAACAGGGGCGTTTTATGAAAGAAAAGCAGGGGAATACCTGGAGAAACAAGGCTATAAAATCCTGGAATACAATTACAGATGCAGGGCAGGAGAAGTCGATATTGTAGCCAGGGATGGAGAATACCTTGTATTCTGTGAAGTGAAATACAGGAAAGACAATAAAAAAGGCACACCTCTGGAAGCGGTGACGCTGCAAAAACAGCGGACGATTTCCAGGTGCGCCATGTTTTATATTATGGAAAGAGGACTGGATGGAGAAGCCTGCCGTTTTGATGTGGCGGGAATTACCGGAAGCGGGGAAAAGATCGAACTGATCCGCAATGCATTTCCCTATATGGAGTAAGATTACGGAATAAGATGACAGATGATAAAGCGATAGAAGGAGAGGAAAGGCCTATGAGTATTGGATTAATCTATAAAAATAATGACCATGTAATAGAAGAAAAGGTAAAAGAGGGAGTACCATTTCTTTCCTATCCGATTCTGGAAAATACCGGTATCGTCTCTCATGGCTTTTCCACCCGGCTTGGCGGTGTGAGTGAAGGCGGGTATTCCTCTATGAATTTAAGCTTAAGCAGGGGAGACAGTCCGGAAGCAGTAGAGGAAAATACAAAGAGGATTGCCCGGGCCATTGGTGTGGAAAAGGAGAAGATGGTCTATACACAGCAGACTCATACAACCAATGTTGCTGTTGTGTCCCAAAAGGATGCGGGAAGTACGCTTAAAGAGACAGACGGGCTTGTAACAAACAGCCCCGGTATTTGCCTGGTGACATTTTATGCTGACTGCGTTCCTTTGTATTTTGTGGACCCGGTAAGACGGGCGATCGGACTTAGCCATTCGGGATGGCGGGGAACCGTAGGAAAGATGGCGGCGGCTACTGTGGAAAAAATGAAAGAATGCTTTGGGACAAGGCCGGAAGATATCATAGCGGCGGTTGGACCTTCTATCTGCCAGGACTGCTATGAGGTAAGCGAAGATGTAATTGACCGTTTTAAAGAGACTTTTCGGGAGGAAGACTGGAAAAATTTATTTTATAAAAAAGAAAACGGGAAATTTCAGCTTGATCTATGGAAGGCAAATGAGATCAATCTTCAGGAGGCAGGCGTGCTTCCGGAACATATTGCAGTGACAAATGTGTGTACCTGCTGCAATCCGAAGATTTTGTTTTCACACAGAGTCCAGGGATGGAACAGAGGGAATTTGTGTGCATTTCTTGCACTGAAGGATAAAGAATAAGGAGGCAGAAAGATGGATACAGAAGAAATTGCACAGACAACAGAAGAAACAGTGGAAAATGTAAACCTTTTTATTCAATATGCTCAGGACCATATTCCGGATCTGATCGGATTTGGGATCAAAATTATTCTGGCAATTCTTGTATTTGTAATAGGAAAATGTGTGATCCGGATGGTGCGAAGGCTGACAGGAAAAGCATTTGAACGGTCCCATGCGGACAAGGGAGTACAGCAGTTTACCGATTCCATCATTAAATTCGGGCTGTACTCGGTGCTGGTCATCCTGATCATTACCAGTTTTGGCGTGAATCTTTCTTCTATTACGACCATCCTGGCGGCGGCAGGCGTGGCAGTCAGCCTCGCACTGCAGGGCGTGATCTCCAATTTTGCGGGAGGCGTGCTGATCCTGACGCTTCGTCCTTTTGTGGTAGGAGATTATATTATTGAGGATAACAATAAGAATGAAGGTACGGTAAAGGAAATCCAGCTTTTTTATACGAAGCTGACAACGGTTGATAATAAAACCATTGTTGTGCCGAACGGTATGCTGACCAACAATAGTCTGACGAATGTGACAGCGAGGGACGAGCGGCAGCTGGATCTTCGAATAGAGATTTCTTATGAATCTGATCTGCGCAAAGCAAAGGATATTCTTGAAAATCTGCTGGAGAACACACCGGAAATCATGAAGGATAAAGAGAGGAATGTGTTCGTGGATGAACTGGGAGCCAGCGGAGTACGTCTGGGCGTCAGGGCATGGACAGGCATGGATGAATACTGGAAAGTACGGTGGAAATTTTTGGAGGATATTAAACTTAGTTTTGACCGGGAAGGAATCGTCATTCCTTACCCGCAGATTATGGTGCATAAGAGTACTGATGAGGGATAAAAACAGATGACGACAAGAAAAGAGATGAAAAGAAAGGCCAAAAAGGCTGTGAAAAAGCACTATATTCTCTATGTGGCAGTATGTCTTATCATGGCATATATGGGAGTGGAATTCTCCTCTTCTCTCAATGTGCTGGATATCACTCCGGCAGAGGAAGTATACCGCATGGAGGATGAAGAGCGCCTGACGAGAATCGGCGCAAACAGCGACGGGCTGATCGATGTTATTGCAGATCTGCTGGCGGGCGATCAGGAAGGCGGGCAGGAGCTCTCCAGTCAGATCAAGGAAGAGGAGAAAGAAAGATCCCTGGAGGGGAATCCGGTATTTGGAAGAACCCGGGGAGTGTTTGCGGGTATTGTAAACAATATTACATCAGGATCAGCGCTGATCTTTTTAGTGGGCGCGCTTCATTCGCTGCTGGGATCAGAGAGTGCGGCAATTTTGGTTTTGGTACTTTTTGGAATTGCATTTCTGTTTTCTGTCTGGTTTTTCATAACTAATGTTGTATCCGTGATTGCCAGGAGAATTTTTCTGGAAGGGCGGATTTATGAAACGGTACCTTTTCAAAGGTGCCTGTTTTTGCTGCGGGTGAAAAAGTGGGTAAAAGCATGCTGTACCATGTTTTTGACCGCCTTTTTTCAGTTCCTGTGGTCCTTTACAATTATCGGAGGAATCATCAAGTATTATTCCTATTACCTGGTGTCCTATATTGTGGCGGAGAATCCGGATATTTCCTCCAGGGAAGCGATTCGTCTTTCCAGAAGGATGATGAAGGGACATAAATGGGAATGCTTTGTCTATGAGCTTTCTTTTTTGCCGTGGACATTTTTGGGAGCGGCTACAGCAGGGCTGTCTGAGATATTTTACTCTAATCCTTACCGGGCAGCTTCCTTCAGTGAATACTATGCACAGCTTCGGGAGGAAGCAAAAAAGGCCCGTATAAAGGGAAGTCAGTATTTGAATGATACTTATCTTTTTGAAAAGGCAGAAGATGAGATGATCTATCTTGCCTATGAAGATGTGATCTCAGCGCTGGTAAGACCGAAAAGAGATGGAAGGAAATTGAAGGGGATCCGAAAATTCTTTGCTGATTATCTGGGTATCCTGCTGACAAATACAAAAGAAGAAAGAGAATATGAGGAGACGCAGGCTCTTCATATGCGTATGCAGTTTTTAAAAGACGCAGTGGACAGAAAGTCATATCCCAGCCGATTGTCGGCGCTTCCGGAGCAAGAAAAGCGAAAAAAGGTGGAAATGATCCATTATCTCCGTCATTATTCAGTGTGGTCTGTCATTGTTTTATTTTTTGTCTTTTCCTTCATGGGATGGCTGTGGGAGGTCAGCCTTCATCTGGTGCAGGACGGAGAATTTGTGAACAGAGGAGTCCTTCACGGACCATGGCTGCCGATTTACGGGGGCGGAGGGGTTCTCATTCTCTTACTGCTGAACAAGATCAGAAACAGGCCGTTGGCAGAATTTGTGGGAATTATTCTTCTCTGCGGAACGGTGGAATATTTTTCCTCCTATTATCTGGAAATGGCTCACAACGGGGAAAGATGGTGGGATTACAGCGGATATTTTCTGAATCTGCACGGGAGGATCTGCGCAGAGGGACTTCTTGTATTCGGAATTGGGGGTATAGGTCTGGTCTATGTCCTGGCGCCTCTTTTGGACAATGTGATCCAGAAGATACCTCTTCAGATTTTGGCCCCCTTCTGTGTGGTACTCACAGTGATCTTTGCGGCAGATACCGTTTATTCTATGAAATATCCAAATACCGGAAAGGGAATTACGGATTATGAAAGTAGAGCGGTAACAGATAACTGGAATCAGGAAAACAAGATTTACATACATATACAGGAGAATAATACATATGCTTGCAATCTATTTATCCCCAATTTATATACTGGTTAATCTATACTTATTTCGCTGGCTGCTCCGCTGGATGGGAGCCTGCCATCACTTCTTTCAGAAAAAATGGATGAAAGCAGGGATGGCCGTGATTTATTTTATCCTGGCCCTTTCCCTTTTGATCGGCTTCCTTCTTCCGGCGGGCAATCTGCAGAGATTTTTCAAATCACTGGGAAATTACTGGCTCGGCGTACTTTTGTATGCGGTTTTGGCAGTTGTCATTGCAGATGTGATACGATTGATCCTGCGGCGGGTAAAGAGGATCAATCAGGATAAACTTCGCTCCCGCAGGACGCTGGCCGTTGGAGGAGGAGCGGCCCTTCTTATCATTATGGCCGTTTCTGTCTGGGGGGTAGTGAATGCCAGAATCATACGGACAACAGAGTATGAGATTACCGTAAAAAAGAACGGAGGCAATCTGGATGAACTGAATGTGGTGCTTCTTGCAGACCTGCATTTGGGCTATAATATCGGATGCCATCAGATGGAACAGATGACAGAGAAAGTCAATGCACAAAACCCGGATCTGGTTGTGATAGCGGGAGATATTTTTGACAACGAATATGAGGCGCTGGACGATCCGGAAAGATTGATTTCCATTTTGAAAGGAATCAAGAGTAAATATGGTGTGTTTGCCTGCTATGGGAATCATGATATTCAGGAAAAGATCCTGGCAGGCTTTACTTTCGGAAACAGGGAAGGAGAAAAAGCCAGTGATCCCAGGATGGACGAGCTTCTTGAAAAAGCAGGAATCACTCTTCTTAGGGATGAGGGAGTGCTGATCGACAACAGCTTCTATCTCTATGGGCGTCCGGATGAAAAGCGCCCGGGAAGAGGAATTACCAGGCGGGCCAAGCCGGAGGAGATTACAAAAGATATGGATCAGGATAAACCGATCCTTGTGATAGACCATGAGCCAAGCCAGCTTGGAGAATTATCCGAGGCCGGCGTGGATGTAGATCTGTGCGGACATACCCACGACGGGCAGATGTTCCCCGGCAATCTTGTCATGGATTTTCTGTGGGAAAATCCGTGCGGTTATCTTAAGAAAGGTGACATGCACAATATCGTGACTTCCGGCGTAGGGCTGTTCGGGCCGAATATGCGGGTTGGGACGAAAGCGGAGATCTGCCCCATTAAGATACAGTTCGAGGCGGCTTGAAACAGTTGAATTTTGAAAAATGAAAATCTTTTAGAATAGAAGAGCAGATGAGTACATATAATTGTACTAAGAGAATTGACGTACAAAATATTGTACGTTATAATGTAAATACAGAAAACAGTATGTCTGGAGGTGCGATATATGTTGGCTGTTAATTATACTATGCTTAGAGAAAATATGAAAAGCTGTATGGATAAAGTTACAGATGACTATGAAACGATGATCGTAACCAGAAAAAACAATAAAAATGTGGTTATGATTTCGGAAGAATCTTATAACAATATGATGGAAAATCTTCATCTTGTCGGGAATAAGACGAATTATGACTGGCTGATGGAGTCTAAGAAACAATTAGAACAGGGAATGGTTTCCATGCACAATCTGGATGAGGCGGGCGATGAATAAAGTTTTTACAGAAAATGGATGGAAAGACTATAGATATTGGCAGACAGAAGACCGGAAAACATTGAAGAAAATAAATCGCCTTCTGGATGACATATCAAGAAATGGGAATACAGGCATAGGAAAACCAGAGCCGTTGGTTGGAAATCTGTCTGGATTCTGGAGCAGAAGAATAAATGACACTGACAGGTTGGTATATAGAATAGATGAAAATAATGTTTACATTCTGGCTTGTAGGTATCATTATGATATTTAAATTTGAGAAAAATGTGTGCAGCAGTATCTTAGTAAATGGTAGATAGCCGGTACCGTGTCGCTTGCTAGTTTTTGTGAGATAATTACTCTAAAAAAACTAAGGTTTTTCAGGGAGGGCTATCTCATGGATAAAATCACACACAAAGTCCGCTGCGAACAATGGACTAAAATCATAAAAGAATGCCTTGCTAGCGGAATGAATAAAACCGCCTGGTGTAGGGAACATGGTATTTCTGATAAGTCATTCTTTTATTGGCAGCGCCGGCTACGTGAAGAGGCTTATATTTCTACAATAGAGTCTTCTTCACCTCCAGCAGTCAAATCTGTAAGTATACCTGCAGACCCATCAGTTGATTTTGTTGAATTAAGGTTACCTGAACAATCCATCGTATCATCAGCTGCATTCAGGCCAGATGTGATCATTCGAAAGGACTCCTTTTCGATAGAGATTTCAAACACTGCTTCTGCGGAACTTCTAAGCAGGATGGGAGGCCTTTTACATGCTGAATGATGCAACCGGTTTTGACAAGATTTTTATCGCAACAGGCTACACCGATTTAAGGCGTGGAATTGACGGCTTAGCATCCACTATTAAATATCAATTCGACCTGGATCCTTTCCAGAAAAACATCCTGTTTCTTTTCTGTGGCAAACGTACCGACAGAATCAAAGGACTGGTTTGGGAAGGAGATGGTTTCCTGCTTCTTTACAAGCGATTAAATGTTGGCGGATTCAGTTGGCCACGCACGAAAGAAGAAGCATTGGAAGTTACTCCCGAACAATATCACAGGCTGATGCAGGGATTAGAAATCGTTGCAAAACGTCCAATCGCGGAACTGACAGATCCTCCAAAAACAATGTAATTGTGCAATTCGTAGAAAATAAAATTTCTGTTTTTTACACTGGAAAACGATACAAAAAATTTTTTTAATAGTTATCCACAAAAGCGTTTTCTGTGAGAGTAATTCTTTTTGCCAAAGAAGGATCTTTTGCAGAATCTGTGGATAACAGTCATAAGTATCTCATGAATTCTGAGATATTTATGATTGTTATCCACCGTCAAAATGACGAATAACAATACGTGGTGAATTCGCCCAAAGTCCTGTTTTCTGCTATAATGACTTCAGAAATAAAAGGGAGACTGAACGATGGCATTTAAATTCACTGAAGAACAACTGAATACATTGGATAAGTCTTTTATCGTAGAGTTATTCCTCCAGCTTCAGGAACAGAACGATAAGCTTTCTGGAGAAGTCCAGGATCTAAACAAAAGAATAGAACTCCTCATTGAGCAGATCACTCTTTCCAATAAGAACAGATTTGGCAGATCTTCTGAGAAGATGGAGGATTCCAGTCAGATCTGTTTCATGGAAATAGATGGAACCATCGTTTTCTTCAACGAAGCTGAGGCAGTATCTGATCTGGATGCTGAAGAGCCTGAAACTTTGGAAGCAAAACCAGCTCGTAAGCCAAAGTCTGTTGGTAAGAAGGATGCTGATCTGTCAGGTCTTCCGGTAAACATTATCACTCATTACATGACCGAGGAAGAATTAGTGGCTGAGTTTGGAAAAAATGGCTGGAAGCAGCTTCCGGATGCGATTTCCAAACGCTACCGTTTCATTCCTGCAAAGGTTGAAGTAGATGAGCATCATGTCGGTGTGTATGCCAGCAAGAAAGATGGACGAATTATAAAAGCAGACCATCCGCAGGCATTACTTCACGGAAGTCTGGTATCTCCAACACTTGCTGCAGCGATTATGAATGGCAAGTATGTCAATGCTGTTCCTCTCTATCGCCTGGAACAGGAGTTTTCCCGTTGTGGTCTTAACATCACACGTCAAAACATGGCCAACTGGATGATCCGACTGGGCGAAAGCTACCTGGCAATCTTGTACGATTATCTCCATCAAAAGCTGTATGATTACCATGTAATCCAGGCAGATGAAACACCTGTTTTGGTAAACAGAGACGGGCGTCCTGCCGGATCCAAGAGCTATATGTGGGTATATCGCTCAGGACATCTGTACAAAGACAAACAGATCGTCCTATACGATTATCATAAAACTCGCAACAGCTCCCATCCAAGGGAATTCCTGAAGGACTATTCCGGCATCTGTGTGACGGATGGATATCAGGTCTACCACAAAGTGGAAAAGGAACGCGAGGATCTGCGAATCGCAGGCTGCTGGGTTCATGCCAGAAGAAAGTTTGATGAGGCGATGAACGTTGTTCCAAAAGAACAGAGCAAGAAGTCCAACGCCTATCTGGTAATGAAACAGATACAGGCAATCTATCGCGAAGAAGGTAAACTACAAGAACTCCCACCTGATGAGAGACTTATGCAGCGACAACTGGTTATAAAACCATTGGTTGATGCCTTATTTGTGTACCTCAAAAAAATGGAACCAACTGTTCCCTCCAGCGGACAGCTTCGAAAGGCATACACATATATCTTGAATCAGGAGAAATACCTCCGGGTATTTCTGGAAGATGGCGAAGTTCCGATCGACAACAATGCATCAGAACGAGCCATCCGAGGTTTCTGCATTGGCAAAAAGAACTGGCAGATGATTGACACCATCAATGGTGCCCATTCATCCGCAATCATCTACAGCATTGCGGAAACAGCAAAGGCAAACAACTTAAAACCGTATGATTACTTCGTATATCTCTTAGAAGAGATACCGAAACATATGGAAGATACCAACCGGTCCTTTCTGGATGATCTGTTACCGTGGTCACCAAATCTACCGGACGGGATTCGAAAGAATTGATAACCAGGGCTGCCGTGAGGCGGCTCTTAATTTTTGGAGGTACTCACTATTGTGCGTGTACAAATTTTCTGCTCCTATTATTAAATACGAGAAGTGTCTCCATAATACACAAATAAAAGCACTTACAACTACGCATGCAAGTAACGATATTCCAAAGCAAATACTTGTTAACCTTTTTGAATTCATTTTTTGGGGAGGCTCATAGTAATATCTTGAAACAGACTGATCCATTCCAAGAAATACGAACGAAAGCGCTATTGTTTGATATGAAGAAAATAACGAAATTCTGCCCATTTCTTCAGCTGGAAATAAAGCTGTCATGATTGGTATTGACACAAAACTAACCAATGCATTAATTATAGTTCCAAATGTATATCCTGATACTCTTGCCAATGTTCCTTGAAAAAAAATGTTTTTGTTCACTTTAATGTTCTCCTAAAAATTTGCTCAAATGCACAATATCATTAGAACTTACCACAACTGGTTACTTCAATAAAAATTTTCATATTCAATAATACTCTCCTAGTTAGAGTTATATATTGAAAAACAGATATTGATAATCAAAAAACGAAATTGCGCCATATGAAAGTATTGCACCTCCCCAAAGAAAGCATTGCGGTATTGTTAAAACATTTTTATTTCTTTGGGTATTTAACAAACATTTTTTATAATAACAGACAATGGGAATGCTAGATGCAGCTATAACAGCATCTCCAAATCTCAAAATCATTACATAGTTCTTATATAGAATTAATGTAGCTAGACAAACACCTATTATTACATATAAATACTCCTTATATTTTTCATTTACGTTTCTAAGCGCTGGTATTATCAAACCACATACCATTCCCATTCTAACAAGGCCAATAATACTTTGCCAAGTTCCTCTTGTCGTATATTCAGCATATCCTATGATTTTATCTATAATATATATTGAAAAGTAATCCGTACTCATAAATGCCACACCTATACACGCACATAGAATTAAACCCACAAATTGCAAGATGTTAAGCTTTTTAATGTTTTTAAGAATCATTGCAAGTATTCGACTAGCAAGCAAAATAAGTGTCCCATAATGAAAGAAAACTAATACCAAATATATTATCCATACTACAATTCTTTTGCGTCCACGTACAACATCATCATATAAAACATAAAAAAAGATGGAAAAAACGAGCCACATTCGAATGGAATTACTCATTACATAAAAATTGTAACTCATTAGAATAATAGAAAAACATGTAATATATACAGATTTGGGCATTTTAGCATCATCACATGCTTTTACCGCTAATTTAAGCATAAAATAGTAACACAAAAAAGTGGATATTGCTGGCAAAAAACTATTATCTGGTAGAAATGAAAATAACCAAAAATATAACATTGTTACTGGATTGAGTCTTTCTAGGGCATAGGATAAACCTACTTCGTGATATCGAAACATATCCACATATGAATAATGTCTTGTTAAATCTGACGCTGGCAAAACTTCCATATTAAATGCCAATATTCCTAGACACAAACTAACAATAACAATATACATGCCATATTTCCGGGGTTTAAAAAGCATACTTAAAAGTATTGCAAAAACAAGAAATAAAAAATATTCAAGCATTTTTTACCTCATCCTTAATCACCTAATTATTATTTTCTATAATTTCAATAAGTTTTCTATAATATGATACAATACTATACTCCAATGATCTTTTTCTCCCCGCTTTCTTTAAATGTTCGTAAAGAGAATTGTCATTTTTCAACTCTAAAATTGCATCTGCTAAAATAATTTCTTCTTTTTCTAATTGAATAGTTGCATAATCTCTTGATTTAGCTAAATTTGGTGTCAAAATTCCATACGGACAAATACTATATCTGTTTTTAGGATGTTCGGAATTCCCATTTGTAAGTATTTCATATGGACCAGTCTCACAATCAACACTTATCGCCGGAATATAAATCATAGCTTCAACTAAAGAATTAGGGAACCCCTCATTTTCAGATGTTAATACATACAATTGACTTTTTTTAACATACTTATATGGATTTTCCCTATATCCCATAAAAGTTACACTGTCTTGAATTCCTAATATTTTCGTATACTCTTCAAGCTTGTCTCTAAGATTCCCATCTCCTATCAATAGCAATTGAGTATCTGCATCCTTTTTATTCACTTTAGAAAAAGCTCGTAATAAATGTTCTATTCCTTTAACTTCGTTCATATGTGATACATTACAAATAGTGAATTTATTAAACTCATAATCATCTACTATCTCTTGACTTAATCGTTCTATTTCTTCAAAATCATATGCATTATACAAAACAAATACTTTTTCTCTTCTTATTCCATAATATGAATATACCTTATCTGCAATTGCCTTAGAAACGCAAATTATACCATCTGCCTTACGTTGTATCACTCTAAATCTACTACTTTTAGCAAAAATAGATTTATATCCCCTTATGGATGTTAAGGTTCTTTCATGCCTCTTTGTCAATATATTAATCAGATTAGCTGATGGGGAAAACGACAAACACACGTCAAACTTATATTTCTTCTTCAATTTATACAACTTCATGAGCCTATAAATTATTTTGATTTTTGTATCTGTTGTTTCTTCACAACTTACTACATTTAACCCAGATGAATCTATCTCTTTTTCACCTCTATAAAACACAAATAATGTAACATCGTATTCTTTCGCCAACATTCTTGCCGTATTGACTGCAACCTTTTCCTGCCCACCATATTTTATACTCGGAATTATAATTAAAATTTTCTTCAAACTTACAACTCCCTTTTCAGACTATATTCTGTATTTCATTTTCCATATCCATGCCAGCATCATTCCAAATGGAAAGAGCAGAGGAATGAATTCACCAGTTAATATCTTTTTCTCTTTCAATTCCTTTTCTGAAAAACCATTATATATTCTATATGCCCATGCCATAATCCCATATTTTATTCTAGCTGCCATTTTTTTAGAACCTTTCTGAAGTAATAGACAATAACATATCATCCCATTTGAATTTTTCAGACGAAGTTTTCTTCCTGATTTTGTCAACCCACCTTCTTGATACTCCGCAACTCCTACTACCGTATTAGTAAATGCTATTTTAAATTTCTCAGCCATTAGCATTTGAAGAACTGTAGGTCCAACATACTTTTCGTTCTCAAATTCTGGAAAAGAATATTCTTTTATTACTCTTTGAAAATATCCCATACAACCATCATCTTTAGAGAATATTGCATCATGTTCAAATCGAGTCATAATAACTTCTCTAACTTGTCTTTTTTTCTGAGAAGATTCAATAAGTTTTCCCGCCGAATCAACATATCGAAAAACAATACCTCCAATATCATCATTGCCTATAAATTCATCTACTCTTTTCTTTATCAATTCAATCGCATTATCAACTAAATAATCATCGCTATCCACAATAGCATAAAAATCATAGTCTCTTTTTCTTTTAAAAACATAATTTAACGCTCTTGATTTCCCCCCATTTGGAACTGTATAAAAAACAATGTTATAAACATTTCCTTTTTTCATCATTTTTTCTATATAAGACTTTGTTCCATCAGTACTACCATCATCTATTATTATCCAATCAAACTCCTGATCTGTTTGTCGATCTAGACTAGCCACTAATCTTGGTAACAAATCACATCGATTATAAGTCGGAGTAACAATTGCTATTTTTTTCATTTACTCACCTTTTTTTTATTATTTTTGCAGGAACACCTGCAACTACTGTTCTAGAGCTAACATCTTTTGTAACTACTGCTCCCGCCGCTACAATACTGCCATCCCCTATGGTAACTCCAGCTAAAATAACTGCTCTCGCTCCAATCCACACATCATTTCCAATAGTTACTTTTTTAAATATACTATCTTGATATTTAATTGGGAGATCTGTTCTCTGATATCCGTGATTGGTACTCATAATCGTAACACCATGTGCAATTGACACATCGTTTCCAATATCTAGGCCTCCTCTACCTTCCAAATATGTCATAGGATGTATACTCACATTGCTTCCTACTGAAATATTCTCACAAGTATTAAGAATAACATCTTCAAAAATTGCTACATTTTCTCCACAACTGGCACTAATTGACTTAAAAACTACATATCTAATTCCAATACCTTTTATATTCTTTATTTTTCTAGTTGAAGACATAAGATATTTCCTAATTTTTAAAGGCAATAAGGCCATTAAATATATAAAGACGTTCATTATCCCTTTGTGTCTCTGAAACTTGTCCCGTCCACTCATTGCAGATTCTCCTTATACCATTCTATAGCAGCATCTATTCCACGCTTGAAGCTCCACTCTGGCTCATATCCTAGTAAAGATTTTGCTTTACTAATATCAGCATTACTATGCTTAATATCTCCCTTACGAGCCGGACCATAAATTGGCTGAATATCCACCCCCAATGCTTTAGTTAAACTAAAATAAATATCATTGAGATATTCTCTACCTCCAAATGCAATATTATAAGTCTGACCATCTGCTTCTGCTTGTGCCAGGCATGCTTTAAGATTGGCTTCAATTACATTCTCAATATAAGTAAAATCTCTACTTTGATTACCATCCCCATTAATTGTTGGACGTTCCCCATTAAGCAGTTGTTTTATAAATTTAGGAATAACTGCCGCATATGCTCCGTTTGGATCTTGTCTTCGACCGAAAACGTTAAAATAACGCATTCCAATTGTAGGCAGCCCATAATGCATCGTATACTGTTTCGCCCATCCTTCATCACAATATTTGGTCACTGCATATGGAGAAAGCAATTCTCCTTCCCTTCCCTCGACTTTAGGTAAATTAGGTTCATCACCATATACCGAAGAACTAGATGCATAAACAAATTTTTTCACGCTATTCTGACGTGCTGCTTCCAACATATTTAAAGTACCTTGAATATTATTTGCACAGTAAAACAAAGGCATTTCAATAGAACGCGGCACACTTCCCCATGCAGCCTGATGCAATACGTAATCTACACCTTCACAAGCTTTCATACATATATCAAAATTCTTTATATCTCCCTTTATAAATGTATAATTGGGATTCTCTGCGAACATATCTATATTTTCCTGCTTCCCTGTAGACAAATCATCAAGACATTTTACTTTATAACCTAATTTTAAAATTGCTTCACATAAATTAGAACCAATAAAACCAGCACCACCGGTAATTAAAAAAAGCGTTCCCTCTGGAAACGACAAATATTTATATCCCACTTTTATAACCTCCAATAACTGTATCCCGCATTTTCATACTCTTTACGATTTAAAATTCCTTTCAAATCGAGCAATACTTTTTTACCTGTTGCAAAAAAGTCATCCATTCTCTTCATCGTAAAATTAGAAAAGCCCGTATGCGCTACCGCCAAAACAACTGCATCCATATCATGAATTTCATCCATATCAACAAACTCTATTCCATACAATCGTTTTGCTTCCTGTATATCAGCCACTGGATCCGCAATTAACGGATCAATTCCATATTCACGAAGTTCTTTTACTATATCAATAATTTTTGTATTTCTAGTATCTGGACAGTTCTCTTTAAAAGTGAAGCCAAGAATTGCAATCTTTGCACCTTTAACAGCCTTATCTGCTTTTATCAGATTTTTCACAACGTTCTCTGCAACATATTTTCCCATATCATCATTAATACGTCGTCCTGATAAAATAATCTGGCTATGATAGCCCATTTCCTCCGCTTTATACGTCAAATAGTATGGATCAACACCAATACAGTGTCCTCCAACAAGTCCTGGGTAAAACTTTAGGAAATTCCACTTTGTTCCAGCGGCCTTTAAAACAGCTTTAGTATCAATCCCCATCTTATTAAAGATAATAGAAAGTTCATTCATAAAAGCGATATTAATGTCTCGCTGGCTATTTTCTATAACTTTTGCTGCCTCTGCCACCTTAATACTTTCCGCTCTATGTACACCAACATCTACCACAATTTCATAAACCCTTGCCACTATGTCTAGTGTTTCTTCATCCATACCAGATACAATCTTAGTTATTGTTGATAGTCTATGCACTTTATCACCGGGATTTATACGTTCCGGAGAATATCCGATTTTAAAGTCCACACCACACTTCAATCCAGACTCCTTCTCCAAAATAGGAACACAGATATCCTCTGTTACCCCTGGATAAACAGTAGACTCAAACACAACAATAGATCCTTTAGTTAGATTCCGTCCGAGGATTGCACTAGCACATTCCACAGGGGTGAGGTCTGGAGTATGATCATCATTGACTGGTGTAGGAACAGCCACGATATGGAACTTTGCTTTCTTTAAGTCACTTTCGTCAGCTGTAAACTCCACTGTAGTACTTTTGATCACTTCATCTCCAACTTCATTCGTTGGGTCAATGCCAGACTTATATGTATCAATCTTCGCCACATTCAGGTCAAAGCCAATAACTTTCACTCCACGCTTTGCAAATTCTACTGCTATAGGCATCCCAACATAGCCAAGCCCTACCAAAGATAATGCTTCCTCTTGATTTTTGATTTTTTCATAAAGCGACATTTTTTATTCCTCCTGTTTTTAATATATATTTATCGCATCTAAATAAGCTACAATCACTTGCTTCCTGTCATATTCTTTTAAAACTTTTTTTCTTGCCTCATTACCCATCTGCTTTTTTTGAGCATAGGGTAGTAAAATAAATTTCTCTACAGCCTTAATCAAAGCTTCTTGATCTTTTGGTCTAAATCCAATTCCAGTCAGTCCGTCAACAAACACTTCCTGACATCCAGGTATTTTTGTTGCAATCACAGGTCTTCCTGTAGCGGCTGATTCTAACAAAACATTTGATAGTCCCTCGTGGTATGATGGAAGTATTGTTGCATGATGTGTTTTCATAAATGAGTGGACATCATCCTGTTGTCCGTAGTAACAAATAACTCCTTCCCTATGAAGTTTTTCAATTCTCGGACGGTATTCTTCCTCCTCAAAATCCCCAAGTATATCAAAGTGTGTAAATTTATACTTCTTCTTTATATATTCAGCACAATCAAGAAACTCCGATATTCCTTTGTTCCTCATAATCCTTCCGACAAAAAGAAACCGCAAATCGCCCGTTTCCTCTGGATAGGACTCGAAATTATTCTCGTCAAGATTCACACCCGAACCAGGAAGAAGTGTTCCCGATTTTACAATTCTTTTTTCAATAAAGTACTTTTTATTCATTACATTTTGAAAAAAAACTCTCTTAGCGGACCTAAGGCCAATTTTATACATCAAAAGAATAACCTTTGACATAAAATCCTCATTTTCAATAGAAGTTCCAAGTCCTGTGATGTTAGGAATGTACGAAATCCTCTTCAATCCACATAAAATCCCCCCATAGATATTAGGTTTTATGGTGTAAGTTAATACAACATCAGGTTTTACTCTGTTAATAATTCCTGTATATTGATACACCAATTTCAAATCTTTTAGAATGTTCATCCCTCTCCTATCTATAGGTGTTTTTATAACTTTACACCCTATACGTTCTAATTGGGAAATATAAGCCCCTTGGGGTACAGCTATTATTACTTCACACGACAACGCTTTTCGTTCCGCGATAATTGTCCCTGGATGTATTAATTCTTGAAGAAGTTCCTTGCGAAACCTATATAGTCCCATATCGCTATTTGTTAGAATTAATATCCTCATTTTGCTTTCTTCTCCTCTATATTTTATTCTTCGGTCTACACATATTCAGTTCCTTCTGCAAGCACATCGTTTTCTCCTATAAAAATTTCAAACTTTTTATTATTCCCTATATCCTTGAAAATATCGGAAATAGCAATAAGCTACTCTCATAATTTCTAGCAAAATCTCTCTGGGACAAACTTCAGAAAACAATGTAAAAATTTCACAAAAAAAAGGCTTATCACAGCCTTTTCCAATCTAATATTAATTATTCTGACATTTCTATTTCATCTTAATTTTGGTAGTATCTTTTATCAAATCTATTTGTTACTTATTTTTAAAATTTTGCTAATTCTTACTTAACTTTTCATAGCTATTTTTCTTACGCTCTATATTGCGGAAAAAATCCCGGCTTAATTTCATCACTAATTTGTTCCCGTATAGCAACAAGCTTATTGTATATCTCTTGATTAAAAATCTTTTTTCCAATATGAAATGTGCAAGATTCTTCCCTGTAAAATGCCTTTTTAAATTTATATAGGCTATCTTCATGTGCACCTACTCCACCACCAAGATGGAATGTTTTATATCCATTTTCACTTCCCCATAGAGCAACTTTGTAGAGCAATAAATTTGTCGGTGCAAATTTCTGATATTCTTTAACCGAACCTGATAAATGATAATTAATTCTTTTATTTGCGAAAAGAATTATTGAAGCAGCAATTATCTTCCCTTCTAGTTCCGCATAAAATACCTGTACGTTTTCAGCCAAATCCTCTAGAATACTTTGGTAAAAGTCTTTGTCAAAATAATAATATTGTTCCGCACAATCCTTATCCATTGTTGCATTATATATCTCTCTAAACTTTGTATAAATCTCTGGATAGTTCCCGTTATAAATCTTTATTCCAGATTTTATTGCCTTGCGTATCATGTTCCGGTTTTTACTTGTCAGATTATTCCATATAACCTCTTGGGAGGATGTATCCATTGACACTGTCGGTCCTAATGAGACCACATCATAAAAATCTGATGTATAATGTACATTATTAAGCACTGGATGAAACCTAACAAATTCACTCACAATATTATTCTTCATACACCATGCAATGTATTCTTCATATAATTTATCTTTCCCTTCTTCTCCTTCTATCAGCCATCCGCCATATCCATATGGTGTTACTACATCAAAAAAATGATTTCCTTCTATTCTTCCTACAAATTTTTTATCTTCCGATATATCTCTCTTCATCAGTACATGAATACCTCGGCAATGATCTGATGTATAGTAAAATAAATATGCTTTTCCATCTCCATAGTTCTGAAATGCTTTTACATAACCACTTAAATAATAAACATCAAACCCTTTAAAAGTATGTACGATTTCATCCCACTTTTCACTCTCTTCAAGTGTATAAATACTCAATGCCATTTTCTTTGTCTCCTATCCCCTTCTCGCTGTATACACTACCTCCATTCAGCATCAGAAAACCTCTCCTAAATCTTTATAAGTTCTCTTATTTCTTTCGGAATCCCGTCCTCCGACAAATACATCATGTAGTTTGTATCAAAAGCATTATTATGTATTATCTCTTGTAATCCATCTGTAACTTTATTTTTTTTATAAAGCCATGAATATTTTTCACAATTCTCAAATAATATTTTCAAATTGCTTGTTTGTTTTGCGATAAATAATACCCCACAATTTTTCTTCTTGTAAGCATTCAGATCTGGCTCAGAATATGTATTCATTGCTATTTCAATTGCACCTTGAATATACGGATACCCCGTACTCAATTCCGTCATTGGATAAGCTATATGATCCCCGCCAGATCGTGCATTAAGCTCTACAAGATAAATATCATCATCTACTACTTTTATCTCTGTATGCGAAGTTGTATTATCCACTCCTACAATTTCCAATAATTCAGGAATTACTTTTTCGATTTTTTCTCGCATCTCATTATTCAATAAAGCCGGCTGTACATGTCCCAGTTCCACACAATGTGGTGGTCCAGATGTGATTTTTTGAGTCACCTGAATTACTTTATGTTTCCCATGATAAGAAAGGCTTTCTACAGAATACTCCGTTCCTTTCTCTATAAAATTTTCAATAATAATCTTATTTCTATAATCTGGCATATCATCTAGGGCAAACCGAATTGACCTGTCCAATTCAGCCTGTGAAAATGCAACAGAGACTCCTCTTTTGCCGCCCATTTCTGTCGGTTTTACTATTACTGGATATTCTCGTATTTGAGGGTATTCCTCTCCCCTTTCATAAAGCATGTAAGATGGCTGCCTTATCGCAGCTACCAATTTAGCTCTTTCTCTTACAAACCCCTTATCTGTAACCTTTTTGGAAAGTTCTGGCGGCATGCCGTTTAGATTTAGCCTATCCGCAATTTCTGCAGCCACGCTAATTGTTAATTCAGTAGTGGAAATAACCCCTTCTATCCGCAGTTCTTTACAGATTTCAACAATTGTATCAATATCGAAAATGTCAACATTATGATGGAAATCCGAATATCCGACAACTCTATCTCTGGGATTGTTAGAAAAAGTGTGTGTAACAATCCCCATTTTTTTTGCATTTTCAACAATAATAACAGCCATTTCACCAGAACCAATTATGGCAAGTCTTTTATTCATTTATTTTTACCTCTTTAAAACCTTTACGAATTGATAAGCTTCTTCTTTCATTCCCTGATTTTGATAAAATCTATATGCTCTCTCATTTGCTTTATCTACTAATGTGTATAGCACTTGGTTTTTCAAGTGATTTTCGACGCTCCGAAATAATTCATTTGCAATATTATTTCCTCTATATTCAGGAAAAACTGTTATCGCATTCAAAAGGTATCGTTTTTGTCTCCTATATGCATATGGAAAAACCCACATAAAACCTATAAGATTTCCTTTATGAAAAGCTCCATAAACAATTGCTTTCCTTTCCTTCACATAATCTTCTAATTCTTCTATTTTCTTTTTTGCCCATGTCTCATCAAAACAATCAGTGAGAATATGGGCCCTTGTGTTGATCATAAATAATTCAATTAAACTTTTATTGAAATTTCTTATATCGTTCTTATCTAATTCATATACTCCCCCCGTATTTCCACTATTCGATTCCTCTCCCTTCCACTCCTCTAAGTTTTTCTTTACCAACTGAATCCGTTCAACATCATATCCATTTCTCTGATAGAATTTCACAGCACCGGTATTGCATGCTTCAGCATGCAAATAAATCGTATGCATTTCTATTTTTTTTGCATAGTTTTCAACTTCATATAATAGTTGTCTTCCTATATGCATATTTCTATATTTTTCATCTATATGAAGAATGCTAATGTAGAGCCTGGATTGATCATCACGAAACGGATATTTATATGCCCAAATAAAACCAATAAGTTCATTTTCTTCAACAGCGCCATACACTATTGCTTTCTTTTCAGTAGTATATAAAAGCAAATCCTCATACTTGCTTTCAGCATCTTTATAAGAATATGATTCCATATACATAGTGTTTTTAAAACTTTCAAATATGTACTGAATAAGTCGCTCTTTATAAGACACTATGCTCTCTACATCTAAAATTTTAATGATTGGCATTGACTATCAAACTCCTTTATACACTTAACCACTTTATCCATATCGTCTATGTCATATCGCTGATCAATCGGAATACATAAACTTTTTTCATACATTTCTTCCGCTTCTTTACATACCACTGGACACATTTGTGATTTTGGCCAGACAATCGGTGCATAAATTCTGTTTTCTCTCAAATGCCTCTGAAGGCTTTCTCGGTTTTCTGCTAAACAAACATAATATAATGGCACATTCTCTTTCTTTAAAGGAGGTGTCACTACTCTTACACACCGACTTCCTTCCAAGCCAGAATATAGCCGTTCATAATTGTCTCGCCTTTTCTGTTTAAGCTCATCTATATTGAGACTTGACTGTACCTTCAGGGATGAAGGAGAAATTTTAAAGTATTTTTCTTGCTTATCAAGCATGCATTCAGCTAACGAAAACTTCTCCAAAAAAATTTGTTTTTCCCCTTGATTTTCATGCAAATATTTATATTTTTCTTCGGCAGCTTCTATTTTTTCTATTTCTAGTTCTGCATCATAATATTCTGGTTTCTCATGCAATTTTCCGTGTCTGCAAACTGCGAAACCGCCATCTGGCAATGCTGCCCACTTTCTCATACTTCCAATTACATATTCCACAGATAAGATTGGGAAACTACTATATAAGCATTGTGTTCTATCCTCAATAAATACAATTCCTTTTTTTGTTTCTTCCCTGATAAGTTGTTCTATATTACCTGCAGTATGAAACCCAAAATACTGATGAATCAGGACAATCTGCGCATGTGACTCATATAGTTCTTCTTTAAAGGTTTCTGGGTTTATTCTTAAATTTTCATCTATTGAGTATGTTTTTACAGAATATCCTCTTTTAATAAACGGTTCTATTACTGTTTGGCATGTGAAAGCTGGAATCAGTGCTATCTTTTTCAATTCTGGATGTCTACATTCTATTTCATCAAGAATTAGTCCCTCTGCACTTCTGCCAGTAGACAGCATTACCGAATCAGAACCAGTAATTCCTATTTGCTCCAAATTCCATGAAGCACTCTCCTGCATGAGAATTCTACGATCAAGATCAAAATTACTTCCTATCTCTTTCTGCATATTCTTTTTTCCTTCTCTCTATATCCAATGGCTGATGTAATCTCTTCTTTTTTCCATTCTCGGTTATATACAAATTACCGTCCTCATCAACTATAGTCTGGGAAACATCTGCAATATTTTTTCTTTCCAAAACCTTTCCTACTGTCATAAAAATTATCTTCAGATCATTTAAAAATGTAATATTAGACACATATTTCAAATCATATTCAAAAATTTCTTCCCATGAGATAAAGCTTCTTCCGTTCACTTGAGCAAGCCCAGTTAAACCGGGTCTCACATCATGCCGATGTCGTTCATTATCTGTAAAGTAAGGCAGATAGGATGGCATCAAAGGACGTGGTCCGCAAATAGATAAACTTCCCAACAAGATATTGACCAATTCTGGAAGTTCATCTAAACTAGTCTTTCTCAACAGTTTTCCATATCCAGTCAATCTTTGTTCATCAGGAAGAAATTTACCTTGTTTATCCTTTTTATTTGTCATAGTACGGAACTTGATGAGTTTAAAAATTTTTTCATCCTTCCCGGGACGCTCCTGTACAAAAAAAGGGTTACCGCCCATTGCAAAAGTTCCTATAATTGTAAGAACAACTAGCAAAGGTGAAAGAATAATTAAGGCGATTAGTGAAAGACCAAAATCTAAACATCGTTTCACATATCTCTCATATACACCCTGCTTATGTTTTATAATCATTTTTTCTTGTCTTTTCATTTAAAACAACCTTTAACTAATTCAATTACTCTATCCTGCTCTTCCACCGTCATCTTATTATCACTCGGCAGGCACAGTCCTCTCTGGAACAGATCCATTCCTACATCCAACGGCTTTCCGTCTTTTCCAAGAGCTCCGCCTCTTATGTATGCATTGG
>OJSH01000430.1_pt1 | contig 48342 bp, 36 predicted proteins | sample 1599441 | NCBI WGS metagenome assembly OJSH01 (sample SAMN04168658, study PRJEB22393) | human gut metagenome | biome: human gut microbiome; feature: stool | host: Homo sapiens | collected 2014-03-24 | reverse complement strand
TTCTTGCCCCTTTGGGACAGCTTCTTGTTGGGGCGTGCCTGCCCCAAACCCTGCTAGGAACGAGTACAGCAAACTGGAATTGATTTACTTTGTTTGTAAATCTTCCAGAAAGAAAATTCCCTCTGTTAGGTTGACAAACATTTCCTTGTCCTTGATTACATGAATTTTATTGTTCCACCAGACAGTAGTGTTATTAGCGGAGATTGTTTTGCTTGTTCCATCCTTGAGAAAATAAGTAATTGTAATAGCGGGTTCTTCTTCGCTATTCACTTCCCCAAATAAATCATATTTCAGAAATCCCGTTAGCTTTAAGGCTAACTCAATGTCCTCACTGCTCGAAATTTCTTTAACATCATCCGTGACACTCGGATACGTGATATTTACAGACTGAATATCATTTATGCGGGGCAATCCCCAAAGATACATACCATTCGTAAATATGTTGATCCCAACAATCAAAACAGTCATAACTATCACTTCTATCAAAAATCGAATAAGACCTTTGAAAATCTTGTTCACCAACTTATCCTCCAATCTCGATTTCTCCTACTCCCTCAATTCCGATTTGTTGAACTAAGCCGAGTATATCATACTCTCCAATGAAAGAACACCCCGATATAGTGAAATTTTGCCGTTTTCCTGCGTACGTGCGTACACACTCCACAGGAATTCTAAGGGGCCTGCCCCTTAGCACACGGACTTTGGAACAAAGTCTAGTGTGTTACACATTGTCAGAGGTGTACAGGCTCCCGGTACGCACGTACGCAGCGATTACCCCCAAACGCGCCATATAGGGGGACGATCAAGTTCGCACAAAGCGACCTTGATCCCGCAAAACAAAAGGCAGGATACCATCACCACGATGATACCCTGCCTTTACTCGTTCTTGCTTACCGTTCTGCGTACTCTCGCCGTAGGACTTCCTGTAAACAAAAAACGTACCCGAACCCTTTTTCATAAAGAATCGGGTTCGAGTACGAACTGTATGGTGGACGGTACAGGACTCGAACCTGTGACCTCCTGCACGTCAAGCAGATGCTCTACCAGCTGAGCTAACCGTCCATATTCTGTTTTGCTGTAGTCAGCTCAATTATGATAGCATAGGATGGAATAAAAATCAAGCCCTTTTTGCAAAAATCTTCAAAAAATCTTTCCAGGGCTGGCCGGGACGCCTCTGCCGGAGGGGCGGGAAAGCGGGCGAAGGCTGGGAGTTAAAAGGTTATCGTTGCCCCTTTTTTATAGGTGTGCTATAATAAGATGATTACAATAGGAAAGGTATCGCAGAATGAGAGTATTGGGCATCGACCCGGGCTACGCCATCGTGGGATGGGGCGTGGTGGATTACGCGGGAAACCGCTTTGCACCGGTGGATTTTGGCGCGGTGTGTACCGACGCCGGCGTGCCGTTCGAGCGGCGGCTGGACGAGGTGTATGCGGGCGTCAAGGAGGTCATCGAGCGGACGCAGCCGGAGGTGCTGGCCATCGAAAAGCTGTTCTACCAGCACAACCAGACCACCGTCATCGGCGTGGCCGAGGCGCGCGGCGTCATTCTGCTGGCGGCGGCGCAGGCGGGCCTGCCCATCTACGAGTACACCCCGATGCAGGTCAAGCAGGCCGTCACCGGCTACGGCAAAGCCGTGAAAAAGCAGGTGCAGGAGATGACCCGCATCCTGCTGCATCTGCCCGCCATCCCGAAGCCCGACGACACCGCCGACGCGCTGGCGATGGCCATCACCTTCTGCCACACCAACGGCAGCCAGCTCAACCGCTTCGTGCGGAGAGTGCCGGGGCCGATCTGAGGTTGTTATTATGATATACAGCTTAACCGGAAAGATCATCAAAAAGACCCTGAACGCTGTGGTCATCTGCTGCGGCGGCGTGGGGTACTACGCCCAGTGTCCGGCCAGCGTGGCCGGTGCGCTGCCCGGCGTGGGGAACGAAGCCACCATCTATACGGTGATGAATGTCACCGAGAACGACGTCAGCCTCTACGGCTTTGCCAGCGAGGAGCAGCAGGCCTGTTTCGAGCTGCTCACCTCGGTGTCGGGCGTGGGCGCGAAGGTGGGGCTTGCCATCCTGAGCGTCATGGAGCCCGACCGTGTGGCGCTGGCCATCTCGGCGGGCGACCACAAAGCCTTCAAGGCCGCGTCCGGCGTCGGCCCCAAGCTGGCCCAGAGGATCGTGCTGGAACTGAAAGATAAGGTCGCCAAAGGCTTTGCCGCCGGCATCGACCTGGAAAACGTGGCGGGCGCTGCTTCGGACACCGCCGCCGCACAGGGAGCGGGGCAGGCCATCGCCGCGCTGGTGTCGCTGGGCTACAGCCAGAGCGAAGCCGCACTGGCCGTCTCCAAGATCGACGGCACGCTCCCGGTGGAAGAGATCATCAAGCTGGCGCTGCGCAGCATGGCGGGCAGGAGGTAAACGATGCAGGACGATACCGCGCTCTATGGCGCAAAAATGATGCAGCCCGGGATGACGGCGGCGGACAGCGAGGAAAACAACCTCCGCCCCCAGCATCTGGAGGACTACATCGGACAGGAAAAGGTCAAGCAGAACCTGAAAATCTATCTCGAAGCGGCCAAGCGCCGGGGCGAGCCTATGGATCACATCCTGCTCTACGGCCCTCCGGGCCTGGGCAAGACGACGCTGGCGGGCATCATCGCCAACGAGATGGGGGTGCAGATCCGCATCACCAGCGGCCCGGCCATCGAAAAGCCCGGCGACCTCGCTGCCCTGCTGACCAATCTGCAGGAGGGCGACGTCCTCTTCATCGACGAGATCCACCGCCTCTCCCGGCAGGTGGAAGAGGTGCTTTACCCGGCACTGGAAGACTATGCGCTGGATATTATGATAGGCAAAGGCCCCAGCGCCCAGAGCATCCGCATCAATCTGCCCCGGTTCACGCTGGTGGGTGCGACCACCCGTGCGGGCCAGATCACCGGCCCTCTGCGCGACCGCTTCGGTGTGCTGCTCAAGCTGGAGCTCTACAGCCCCGACGAGCTGAGCAATATCATCATCCGCTCGGCGGGCATCCTCGATCAGCCCATCACCCCCGAGGGTGCTTATGAGCTGGCCAAGTGCAGCCGCGGCACGCCCCGTGTGGCGAACCGCTTCCTCAAGCGTGTGCGCGACTTTGCCACCGTGTTGGGCGACGGCATCATCGACCGGGATGTGGCGCTGCTGAGCCTCAAGCGGATGGACGTGGACGCGCTGGGTCTGGACGAACTGGACCGCAGCCTGCTCCGCGCTATCATTGAAATGTACAACGGCGGCCCGGTGGGTCTGGAAACACTGGCCGCAGCCCTCGGCGAAGAGGCCGTGACACTGGAAGATCTGTGTGAGCCCTACCTGATGCAGATGGGCTTTCTGACCCGGACGCCCCGGGGCCGCTGTGCCACCCGGCTGGCGTATGAGCATCTCGGTCTGAAAGCGCCTGAGAGCGGCAGCGCCGAGGACAATGGACAGCAGAGCTTATTTTAAGTGAGGTATTTACTATGGGAAAGTATTTTGGTACCGACGGTGTGCGCGGCGTGGCCGGCGCAGACCTGACCTGTGAGATGGCGATGCTCATCGGACGCGGCGCTGCCGCCGTGCTGACCAGCAGCACCGGTCACAAGCCCCGTATCCTCATCGGCAAGGATACCCGCCAGTCCGGTGATATGCTGGAAGCTGCCCTGACCGCCGGTCTGTGCAGCGTGGGCGCGGACGTCGAGAGCCTGGGCGTCGTCCCCACTCCCGCCGTGGCCTATCTGGTGCGCAAGTACAACGCCGACGCCGGCGTGGTCATCTCGGCGTCTCACAACCCGATGGAATTCAACGGCATCAAGATCTTCGCCGGCACCGGCTACAAGCTGCCGGACGAGGTGGAGAACGAAATTGAAGCCTATATCGACAATCAGTGCGCGGGCCTCAAGCTGGCCACCGGCGGCGATGTGGGCCGCGTGACCTGCCGCACCGACGGCATCAAGGACTACACCGACCACCTGTATGAGTCCATCAACGGCGACCTGTCCGGCCTGAACATCTGCATCGACTGCGCCAACGGTGCCTCCGCAGCAGCAGCCCGGCAGCTGTTCCCCCGTCTGGGCGCAAAGTGTACCTTTATCGGCGTGGAGCCTGACGGCAAGAACATCAACGCCGGTGTGGGCAGCACCCATCTGGACAATCTGGAAAAGGCCGTCGTCGAGGGCGGCTTTGACTGCGGCATCGCCTTTGACGGCGACGCAGACCGCTGCCTCGCCTGCGACGAGAAGGGGCAGGAGATCGACGGCGACAAGGTCATCGCCCTGCTGGCCATGAACATGAAGGAAAAGGGCTGTCTGGACGGCAATACTGCGGTCGTCACCGTCATGTCCAACCTGGGCTTCATCAAGTTTATGGAGTCCCAGGGGATCCGCACCGAGAAGACCGCCGTCGGCGACCGCTATGTTCTCGAGAACATGCGGGAGAACGGCTACGCCATCGGCGGCGAGCAGAGCGGCCACGTCATCCTGCTCCACCACACCACCACCGGTGACGGTGAGCTGACCGCCGGCAAGCTGCTCAAGCTGCTGGCCAAGAGCGGCAAGAAGATGAGTGAGCTGAACGGCATCTACGCCCAGTACCCTCAGGTGCTGGTGAATGTGGCGGCCAATGCCGCCCAGAAGGCCGCCTACAAGGAAGACAAGGTGCTGGCCGACTTCATCGAGAACGAGCAGCAGAAGCTGATGGACATGGGCCGTGTGCTGGTGCGCGTCTCCGGCACGGAGCCGAAGATCCGCGTCATGGTGGAGGGCCAGGACCTCGAGGCCATCGACCTGTGCGCCAGGCGCATCGTGGATAAGATCAACGAGCGGATCATCGAAGGTTAAGATAGAGATAAAAAGCAGGAAGGAGGACGCATATGCGCCCTGCAGATACATGGAAAGACTACGAGCTGCTGGATGCCACCGACGGCAACCGGCTGGAACGCTGGGGCGAGACGCTGCTTGTCCGGCCTGACCCGCAGGTGGTGTGGAAGACGCCCCAGCAGAGCCCCCTCTGGGCCAGGGCGGACGCCGTTTACCACCGCTCCAATCAGGGCGGCGGCGAGTGGGAGTACCGCCGCCGTCTGCCCGAAAAGTGGAAGATCACCTGCGGAGAAGGGGAGGATAAGCTGACCCTCATCGTCAGCCCCACCGGCTTCAAGCACACCGGCGTCTTCCCGGAGCAGGCCGTCAACTGGGCCTGGTACGCCAGGAAGATCCGCGCCGCAGGCCGGCCCATTAAAGTTTTGAACCTCTTCGGCTACACCGGCGGTGCAACGCTGGCCTGTGCGGCGGCGGGCGCTACCGTCTGCCATGTGGATGCCTCCAAGGGCATCGTGGCCTGGGGCAAGGACAATGCCGCCGCCAGCGGCCTCGCCGACCGGCCCATCCGCTGGCTGGTGGACGACTGCGCCAAGTTCGTCGCCCGCGAGAAGCGCCGCGGCAACACCTACGACGGCATCATCATGGACCCGCCGAGTTATGGACGCGGCCCCGGCGGCGAGATCTGGAAGCTGGAAGACTGCATCTACGACCTCATCAGCCAGTGCGAAGAGGTGCTGAGCGACAAGCCGCTCTTCTTTGCGGTCAACAGCTACACCACCGGCCTTTCGCCCGCCGTCATGGAGTATATGCTCAAGACGACGCTGATCCCCCGCTTTGGCGGAAAGACCAGCTGCGACGAGATCGGCCTGCCCGTTTCCGCCACCGGCGGCGTCGTCCCCTGCGGCGCGACGGCGATTTGGGAGGAATGACGCTGAAAGGCTCTCCCCTTGGGAGAGCTGGCGCGTGAGCGCCTGAGAGGGCAAGCCCGTGACTCAAGGGCTGCTTTACAGCGATGATCAGCAGCCTTTGTCAGAGGGAAGTTATCGCTGAGCAGTTCTTTCCATGCTGACATCCTTGCCCTCTCCGTCACCTTCGGTGCCACCTCTCCCAAAGGGAGAGGCTTATACGAAGCGAGAAAGCTTCAACAAAGAATCTTAAAGAATGGGGTACAGCCCCTTTCAGAGGGGCGCACCACCAGAAAGAGAAAACAAATGAGTGAAACGATACTGACAGCAGAAAACTTAAAGTTCCGCTACGACTCGGAGCAGCCCGGCTACGCGCTCAACGGCGTCTCCATGCAGGTCAGGCGGGGCGAGTTCGTGGCCGTGCTGGGCGCAAACGGCTGCGGCAAATCCACCCTTGCCAAGCACTTCAACGCCATCCTCCTGCCGGAGGAGGGCAAGGTGTACGTCGAGGGCATGGACACCGCCGATGATGACAAGCTCTATGACATCCGCCAGACCGTGGGCATGGTGTTCCAGAGCCCGGACAACCAGATCGTCGCCACGGTGGTAGAGGAAGACGTGGCTTTCGCGCTGGAAAACCTCGGTGTTCCGCCGGAAGAGATGCGCCGCCGCGTCGATGACGCCATGAAGATGGCGGGCATCTACGAGTTCCGGGAGCGCGCACCCCACAACCTCTCGGGCGGCCAGAAGCAGCGCGTCGCCATTGCGGGCGTCGTCGCCATGCGCCCCGACTGCCTCATCCTCGACGAGGCCACCGCCATGCTCGACCCTCGCGGCCGTGAGCAGGTGATGCAGACCATCCACCACCTCAACAAGGATCTGGGCATCACCGTTGTGTCCATCACCCACTACATGGAAGAGGCCGCGCAGGCCGACCGTGTTCTGGTGATGAGCCAGGGCAATGTGGTGATGGAAGGCACCCCGAAAGAGGTGTTCAGCCAGACCGAAAAAGTCCGTTCTCTCCGCCTCGACGTGCCGCAGGCCGCAGAGCTGCGGGATGAGCTGGTCAAGGCCGGCATCCCCATGCCCGAAGGCATCATCGACACCGGCGAGTGCGCACAGGCTCTGTATGAGCTGCTGAAGTAAGGGGGACGGAAACATGGCAAGCATTATCAAAGTAGAACACCTGAGCTATGTCTACAACCCCGGTATGCCGAACGCAGTCACCGCGCTGGACGACGTGAGCTTTGAGGTGGAAGAGGGCGATTTCGTGGGCATCATCGGAGCCACCGGCTCCGGCAAGAGCACCCTCATCACCCACATGAACGGTCTGAACAAACCCACCAGCGGCAAGATCATCATTGATGGCCGCGACCTCTGGGCCGAACCGGAAAAGATCCGGGATTTCCGTTTCCTGACGGGTCTGGTGTTCCAGTACCCGGAGTACCAGCTCTTTGAGGAGACGTGCTATAAGGACATCGCCTTCGGCCCGAAGAATATGGGCCTCGACGAGGCGGAGGTCGATAAGCGCGTCCACGAGGCGGCAGAATTCGTCGGCCTCGATGAAGCGCTGTTGGAGCGCAGCCCCTTTGAGCTGTCCGGCGGACAGAAGCGCCGCGTGGCCGTGGCGGGCGTCATGGCCATGAAGCCCCGTATCCTCGTTCTGGATGAGCCTGCGGCCGGCCTCGACCCCGAGGGACGGGATGAGATCCTGTCCGAGGTGAAGGACTACCACAAAAAGACCGGCACCACGGTGCTTCTGGTCTCCCACAGCATGGAGGACATTGCCAAGTACGCCGACAAGGTGCTGGTGATGAGCCGGAAGAAGATCGCCATGTACGACACGGTGGAGAAGGTCTTTGCCCGCGCTCCCGAGCTGCTGGAACTGGGCCTCTCCGTGCCGCAGGTGACGAAGATCTTCCTCAAGCTGCGGGAGATGGGCGTGGACGTCCCGGCGGACGTCTACACCATCCCCTACGCCGTCAAGATGATCCTGGCGGCAAAAGCCCGGCGGGATGCAGGGGAGACCCTCGTCTTACCCCGGAATGAAGATCAGAAAGGGGGTGCAGCCGGATGCTGAGAGATATTACCATCGGCCAGCACTTCCCCGGCAACAGCCTCGTCCATCGTTTTGACCCCCGGCTCAAGCTGGTGCTGACCATCCTGTATATCGTGCTGCTCTTTGCGGCGTCCAACCCGCTGGGCCTTGCGCTTTCGCTGATTTTCCTCGCCGTGATGTACGCGGTAGCGAAAATTCCCTTCAAGCTCATCCTCAAGAGCCTGAAGCCCATCTTCCCCATCATCGTCTTTACGGCGGTGCTGAACCTCTTCTTTGTCTCGGGCGAGGGCGACCCGGTGTTCAAGCTCGGATTTCTGACCGTTTACGCGGAGGGCATCCGGTATGCTGTACTGATGGCGGTGCGCGTCATGGCCCTCATCGCAGGCACGAGCCTTTTGACCTACACCACCAGTCCCATCGTCCTGACGGACGCCATCGAGCAGCTGCTCAAGCCTCTTGGCAGGCTCCACTTCCCGGTGCATGAGCTGGCCATGATGATGAGCATCGCGCTGCGGTTCATCCCTACCCTCATCGAGGAGACCGACAAGATCATGAACGCCCAGAAAGCCCGTGGTGCGCAGCTGGACAACGGCAAGATGACCGAGCGCATCAAGGCGCTGGTCCCGGTGCTGGTGCCGCTGTTCATCTCGGCTTTCCGCCGCGCCGACGAGCTGGCCATGGCCATGGAGTGCCGCTGCTATCGCGGCGGCGACGGACGCACCCGCCTCAAGGTGCTGCGGTGCGAAAAGCAGGATTACATCGACCTTGCAGTCTGCATTGCGTGTTTTGCGGTGATCCTCGCTTCGAGATTGGTGTTCCCGAATTTCTAAAGTGCAGGGGATAAGTTCTCTTTTGCGCGCCAAAAGAGAACCAGAAAAGCGCCCGCTACTTTCGAAGCGCGGGAGGCACGAGAAAGGGGCTGCTCGCCCCTTTCAGACCCCAAAGAGGATGTCGAAACGGAAAAAAGCTAGCCGCTTCGCTAAACGCTTTTTTCTCGTTTCTCCGATTTTGAATGATACGGACGGGAAAGTTGTAATTTCATTGATGAACTATCTTCTTACTTTAGCATACGACGGCACGAACTACTGCGGGTTTCAGGTGCAGCCCAACGGGCGGAGCGTAGCTGCTGCGTTTCAGGACGCCCTGGAGGCGGTGCTGGGCTGTCGGCCCGACATCAAGGGCTGCAGCCGCACCGACGCCGGCGTCCACGCGCTGGGCTTCATGCTCAACTTCCACGCCGACACCCGCATCCCGGCGGCAAAGCTGCCGCTGGCGCTGAACCAGCATCTGCCCCCGGACATCCGGGCGCTGGAAGCGCGGGTGGTGCCGGACGATTTCCACGCCCGCTATGCGGCCCACACCAAGACCTATCTCTACCGCATCCACAACAGTCCGATCGACTCGCCCTTTGCCGCGCGGTATTACACCAGAGTGCCGGGGCGGCTGGACGCGGACAGGATGCAGCAGGCGGCGCAGTATTTTGTGGGAAAGCACGATTTCCTCGCCCTCTGCGCCTCGGGCAGCTCGGCTGCGGCTCACGGCGACACCGTGCGCACCATCACGGCCTGTGACGTTCAGCGTCGGGGCGACGACATCGACATCACGGTGACGGCGGACGGCTACCTCTACAACATGGTGCGCATCCTTGCAGGCACCCTCTGTGAGGCCGGCGCGGGGCGTCTTGCGCCTGAGGCCGTGCCGGGCATCCTCGCCAGCCGCGACCGCAAAAACGCCGGGCCGACGCTGGCGGCGAAAGGGCTTTTCCTCAAGAGCGTGGACTACGACACGCCCATAGAATAACGCAAACACGACCGATGCTCCCGGAGGGAAAACGCCCCTTTGGGAGCACTGTCATTGCACGAAGGGACAGGAGAGTATGAGAAAAAGACAGCGCGGCCCCCGGCCTGTGTCGGACGAGCCGCTTTCGGCGGGACGGGTCGAATACCTCGAGCAGGCCCGCGAGCGGGTGCGGAACCGGCGCATCCGCCGCACGGCACTCATCGTCGTGGCGCTGACGCTGGTGGTGCTGTTCACCACCGGCATCGTGGGCAGCTCTGTTGCCATGGCCAAGGACTGGGCCGATACCGCCCGCATCCTGCTCTTCCCCGGCACGGGCTGGCCCCAGCAGACCGGCGTCATGGAGGTGAAACAGCTTGCCGCCATGAACAGCAGCTTTGTGGAGCTGGGCGAGGAAGGGTGCGTGGTCTGGTCCCGCACCGGCACCCGGCTCAACTCCATCCAGAGCGGCTACGCCCGCCCTGCGCTGGCTGTGGGCAAGAACCGCTTTGTGCTCTACAACCGCTCGGGCAATGAGCTGCGGGTGGAGAGCCGGACCCAGAACCTCTACACCAAGACGATGGAGAACAGCATCACCCTCTGTGCCATGGCCGACAACGGCACGCTGGCCGTCGTCACAGAGGACCCAGGCAGCGCGGCCCGGCTTCGGGTCTACTCGTCCTCAATGGAGCAGCTGCTGAGCTGGAGCCTCACCATCGCCGACGGCACCCCGCTGCGGCTGGCCTTTTCGCCGGATGGGCGGCGGCTGGCAGTGGCGGCGGTGACGGTGAACGGCGGCCAGATGGTCACGAATTTCTATGTCGTCACCCTGGCGCAGGGCGACCCCCTGCTGGTGGGCAGCGGCAGCGGTGCGGCCCAGTGGCTGAGCTGGACCGGTTCCCAGAGCATCCTGGTCGTCTGCGACAGCCGCGCTGTCCTCTACAACGCATCGGGCGGAGAGCGGGCAGCCTATGACTTTACCGGGCAGACCCTCCGCGACATCTCGGTGGACGCTTCGGGCAATACTGCCCTTCTGCTGGCCTCCGGCCAGCTCTGTCAGGCCGTGATGCTGGGCCGTGACCTCGGCGTCGAGAACACCACGCAGGTGCAGGCGTCCAACCGCATCGTCCGCTCCGGTGCGCAGTTCTATCTGCTCACCGATACAGGGGTGGAGTGCCTTTCCACCGACGGCACCTCCCAGTGGACCCAGAGCCTTTCGGCCCGCCCGCAGGGTCTGCTGGCCGACCGCAGGCAGCTGCTGGTCTTCTGCGGCAATACGGTGCAGGGATTGACCCCGCCTGCAGTGGAAAACAACGCTCAAAGCAATACATAATAAGGAAAACAAGATATGTTCAAGAATCCGTCATTTCTTTTTGATATAGTATGTACCGTGGTCTGGCTGCTTCTGGCTGTGCGCTATGCCCGCAAGGGCTTTCTCGCAGCCAGTGTCCAGCTGGGCGGGAATGTCTTCAGCCTCGTGGGCGCCCGGGTCTTTTCGGGCTGGGCAGCTGCCGAGGTGTTCCAGCGCTTTCTGGCCGGGAGCTTCCGTACCCAGATCGCCGAGAGCATCTCGGCCGGAGGGGTCGTGGACCTGACCGGCATTGCGGACAAGTACGCGGGCTTTCTGCCCGAGAGCTTCCGCGCCTCCATCGTGGAGACCTGCGAGCGCTCCATCTCGGCTGTACTCAGCGACAACGCCGTGGTGCTGGCGGACGCCATCGTCCAGAAGGTGCTGGCTCCGCTGCTCACGCCGGTCATCTCGGTCGTGCTCTTTTTCGTGGCCTTTGCCCTGCTGCGGATGCTGGTGAGTATGCTGGTCACCGTGCTGGGCCTCGTCAACCGGCTGCCGGTCATCGGCACCGTCAACCGCTGGCTGGGCTGGGTCACCGGCTGTGTCGCCAGCACCATGGACATCTATCTGGTGCTCTGTGTGGTGTGGGCCGTCATCGTCATCACCGGCGGCAATCTGACCGTCCTGAACGATACGGTCATGAGCAGCAGCCTTTACTATAAAGCATTCAATCTGTTCAACCCCTTCCTGTAAAGGGGAGCTTTAGGAGGAACCTATATGGTCTGCAATCGCTGTCAGAAACGTCCGGCCATCATCTTCGTCCAGCGGATGGAGAACGGCCAGATGAAAAATGAGGGCTTTTGCCTGCACTGTGCGCGTGAGCTGCACATCAAGCCGGTGGAAGACCTGATGAAGCAGTTCGGTATGTCCGACGAGGACATGGATAACATGGAAAACCGAATGGAGAGCATGATGGATGAGATGGGGGACGCGAACCCCCTCTCCCTCATGATGAATATGGGCCAGCCCATGGACGGCGAGGAGAACGAAGGGGACGACGACCTCGTCCCCGGCTCCAGCGCTACCTTCCCGCTGGGCGTCAAGGCGGAGGGCGATGCCGGAAACAGCAAAAAGGCCCAGAAGAACGGCAAGAAGCCGCCCCGCCGCAAATTCCTCGACACCTACTGCGAGAACCTGACCCGCAAAGCCCGGGAGGGCAAGCTCGACGACATCGTGGGCCGCGACCGCGAGATCTACCGCACCATCCAGATCTTGAGCCGCCGCCAGAAGAACAACCCCTGCCTCATCGGTGAGGCGGGCGTCGGCAAGACGGCCATCGCCGAGGGCATCGCGGAGCGGATCGCCAAGGGCAATGTCCCTGTGGGCCTGAAGGATAAGGAGATCTTCCTGCTGGATCTGACCAGCCTCGTGGCCGGCACCCAGTTCCGCGGCCAGTTCGAGCAGCGGGTCAAGGGCCTGCTGAGCGAGGTCAAGGCCGCCGGCAATATCATCCTGTTCATTGACGAGATCCACACCATCACCTCCGCCGGTGAGAGCGAGGGTGCCATGAACGCGGGCAACATCCTCAAGCCTGCCCTCTCCCGCGGTGAGATACAGGTCATCGGCGCCACCACCTTCAACGAGTACCGCAAGTATATCGAGAAGGACCAGGCCCTTGAGCGCCGCTTCCAGCCCGTCCGCGTGGAAGAGCCCAGCGTGGCCGATACGCTGGCCGTCATGAACGGCATCAAGAAGTATTACGAGGAGCACCACCATGTGCAGGTGGATGCCGATGTGCTGAGCGCCATCGTCACCCTCAGTGAGCGGTATATCACGGACCGCTACCTGCCCGATAAGGCCATCGACCTGCTGGACGAAGCCTGCGCCTGCTGCAATCTCGCCCACCCGGTCATCTCGGAGTATCTCGAGATGCAGAAGGAGCTGGACGGCCTCAGGCAGGAAGAGGCGGACATGGAGTCCTCCGACGTCAATGAGGCCATCGACTATGAGCAGGTGGCCCAGCGGAAGACCCGCATCGCCAAGCTCGAGGCAGAGCTGCCCGCAAAGCAGGCTGCTGCCAGCGAGATAAAAGTGACCATGGACGATGTGGCCAAGGTCATTGAGCTGTGGACGGGCATCCCGGCGGTGAAGATCCAGGAGACGGAGTTCGTCAAACTGGCCGGGCTGGAAGCCGAGCTGAAAAAGAAGATCATCGGTCAGGACGAGGCCGTCCATCTGGTGGCACAGGCCGTCAAGCGGAGCCGCGCCGACCTGTCGGGCCGCCGCCGTCCCGCAAGCTTCATCTTCGTCGGCCCCACCGGCGTCGGCAAGACGGAGCTGGTCAAGCAGCTGGCAAACCAGCTCTTCGACGGCCCCGACCCGCTCATCCGTCTCGACATGAGCGAGTATATGGAGAAATATGCGGTGTCCCGCATGATCGGTTCGCCTCCGGGCTATGTGGGCTACGAAGAGGCCGGCCAGCTCACCGAAAAGGTGCGCCGCCGCCCCTACAGCGTGGTGCTGTTCGATGAGATCGAAAAGGCCCACCCCGACGTCATGAACATCCTGCTCCAGATCCTCGACGAGGGCAAGATCAACGATGCACAGGGCCGGACGGTGGACTTCTCCAATACGGTCATCTGCATGACCTCCAACGCCGGCAGCAGCGACAAGACGACCTCCGGCCTCGGCTTCAACAAGAGCGAGGAGCAGCTGAGTGAGGAAAAGACCCGCAAGGCTCTGAGCCAGTTCCTGCGGCCTGAGTTCCTTGGCCGTGTGGATGAGGTCATCGCCTTCAAGCCGCTGAGCCAGCAGACGCTGGAAGGCATCGCGGCTCTCATGCTGGATGAGTACAAGCCCAGCATGGAAGCCAAGGGCATCGCCTACAGCTACACCCCGGCGGCTCTCTCTGCCCTCGTGGCCAAGAGTCAGGGCGGCAAATTCGGCGCCCGCGACCTGCGCCGCGTCATCCGCAAGGCTGTGGAGGACCCCGCCGCCGAGCGCATCATCGACGGCACCCTGAAAGCGGGCGGCAGCCTGACGGTGGATGCCGAGAATGGCGAAGTTATCTTGAAGTGAATGCTTGACTTTTCTGTACGATCGCATATAATAAAGACAGAAAGACAATGAATTCGTGCATAGAATTCACATCAAAAGAAGAAAACCCCTTCCTGGAGTTGCAGCTCCAAAGAAGGGGTCTTCTTTTTAGTGCTTACAGTCCTTGTTCAGCATTCTGTCAAGCCACTTGCTGATGAGATTCGAAGTCACACCAGCTGCGACAGATACCATGAAAGACAACATCTCGTGCATAGGACACACCTCCCTTCCCAATGAAATTGGGTCGGTAAGGACCGTGAGACAATTATAACATATAATTCGACCAAAAGATACAGTAAACGGCACTCCGAAGCAGTTCGGAGTGCCGTTTGTCATAGGCAGACTTAGTCGAGGGAGACCGGGAACTCGGGCTTGTTGGCCATACGGGCATTGGTGCGGCCCTCGGGGATGATCTCGCCGGCGGCGGTCAGCGCCAGCTTGGTGAGGGTGGGGCCTACCAGCTCATACACCAGCACCGAGAAGAGCACGACGTTGCGCACCATGTGGCCGTCGGAAAGCTCAGCGGCCTCGGCTGCCATGCCCAGCGCCACGCCAGCCTGCGGCAGCAGGGTGATGCCGAGGTACTTCTGGATGTTGTGGCTGCAGTGGGTGGCCCGGCCGCTGACGAAGGCGCCGGAAATTTTGCCCAGAGAGCGGAAGGCGATGTACACCACGCCGATGAGGAGCACCAGCGGGTCGGAGAGGATGTTCAGATCCAGCTCTGCACCGCTGAGCACGAAGAAGAGGATGTTTACCGGCGACACCCAGCGGTCGAGGCGGTCCATCAGCTCATCGGAAGTGGGGCAGATGTTGCAGAACACCGTACCGGTCATCATGCAGACCAGCAGCAGCGAGAAGCCGCAGTGCAGCGGCCCGATGTCGAAGGTGACCATGGACAGGCCCACCGTCAGCAGCACGAAGGCCACGGAAAGGCTCATGCGCTTGGAGCGGGAGTGAAAATAAATTTCCAGCTGGTTGAGCGCGAAGCCCGCCGCAGCGCCCAGACCCAGCGAGAAGACGATCTCCACCACCGGCTCCACCAGAATACTGATGGCGTCGATGCGGCCCTGCTCGAGGGCGTTGGCAATGCCGAAGGAGGCGGAGAAGAGCACGAGGCCCACGGCGTCGTCGATGGCGACCACCATCAGCAGCAGGCGGGTGAGGGGGCCGTCGGCCTTGTACTGCTTGACGACCATCAGGGTGGCGGCAGGGGCCGTGGCTGCTGCGATAGCACCCAGCGTGATGGCCGAGGCCATGGAGATGATGTCGGGCCGGATGAAGTGCAGGATGACCAGCGCCGCATCCACGAGGGCGGTGGTCATGACGGCCTGTAAAATGCCGACCGTGATGGCCTGTCTGCCCATGCTCTCAAGAGCCGAGAGACGGAACTCGTTGCCGATGACGAAGGCGATGAAGCCCAGCGCCACCTGGGTGATGATGGACAGGCTGTCCACCTGCTCGAGGGTGCCGAAGCCGATGCCAAAATTACTCAGGCCCAGACGCCCCAGAAAGAAAGGCCCCAGCAGCAGGCCCGCCAGCAGATACGATGTGACCGCCGGCAAATGGATCGCCTTTGCGAGGCGCGACATCAAAAGACCTGCGATGAGCGCCGCGGAAAGGCAGATGAGAAGCTGTTCCATGCGATATTGCGGGCAGCAGCACGATACCGACGCGCAGCCGCCCTTTCCTCCTTTTTCTCAGTCGGGCGCGTTTTCTTGCTGCTTGCCAAAAGCCCAAAAAACACAGCACAGTAATAAATTATACTATTCCACTTTCTAAAAAGCAACATCTTTTCAGGCGGCAAAATTGAAGATTCCTTAACAAATGGCCGAAAAAAGGCAAAAAAACAGGGCCGCTGCGCAGGCAGCGGCCCTGTTGTATGCAACAATCGTGAATTTAGTTGAACTTGAAGATCTTCCGTGCGATGCGGTAGCCGCCCACCACGATGGCGTCGCCCTTGGGGAAGGGCAGGTTGGTCACGCCGCCAAAGCCGAAGCGGATGGAGCGATAGACTGCGGCGCTGGTGTGCTCGCGCAGATACTGCCACAGGCCCTTCTGCTTTTCTTTCGCCTCGGCGCTGCCGTCCAGCAGCAGGAAGATGTCGCTGACGGCCATCATCATGGAGAGGTAGTGGAGCATATAGGCCCGCAGCTTCTTCTCGCCCTTGAGGGCGTCGAGGTCCTGACAGTCGATCATATGCCTGGTGACGCGGAGCTGCTGGTCCACGCGCTTGACCATGACGCTCTCGTTGACGCTCTGGTCGGCGCGGCCGATGAAGTAGCGGTAGAGGTCGAGGTCCATATAATACATGGTCTTGACGAAAGGCAGAGGCTGGTAGACGAAGATGTTGTCCACGTAGAAGGTATGCTTGGGCAGCACCATGCCGCACTTGCGCAGCACCTCAGTACGGTACATGACCGAGTGCATCAGCAGGTTCTGGTCGGGGCGGAAGTGGCCGACGTGCATCCAGGTGAACAGACGCTCCTGCGGGAAGATGTTGGTGTACCGCACAGTGTGGCTGGTGCCGTCCTCGGTGTGCTCGTAGACATAGTTGCAGATCATGAGGTCGGGGGCGGTGCCGCGGGTCACGAGGGTGTGCAGGCGGGCCAGCACCTTCTGGAGGGCGTCGGTGTCCAGCCAGTCGTCGCTGTCCACGACCTTGTAGTAGAGGCCGGTGGCGTTGCGGATGCCCTGGTTGACGCCCTCGCCGTGGCCGCCGTTCTCCTGATGGATGGCCTTGACGATGGTGGGGTACTTGGCAGCGTACTCGTCGCAGATAGCCGGGGTCTCGTCCTTCACGGAACCGTCGTCCACGAGGATGATCTCGGCCTGCTCCCCGGCGGAGAGCAGCGTTTCGATGCAGTGGCGCATATATGCCGCCGAGTTGTAGCACGGGACGGCAAAGGTGATGAGTTTCTGTTGCATAAAAATAAGCTCCTTATCGTGCTTGCCCGGCCATGTTCAGAACAAAATGGGCCGGAGATGGAGATATGTGTTCTTATTATAGCATTTTCGCGCACAAAAAGCTAGGAACACCAGCAAATACCTGCCAAAAAACGACGACAGAAGAGCGATCTGATACCATTTCGGGCCGGGCTGTGCTATAATAATACGGATACAGATTTGAAAAACGCAGGAGGCACCCATGGCAGACCCGCATTCTATCTTGAAAAAAGTTTTTGGCTACGACAGTTTCCGCCCCGGGCAGGAGGACATCGTCCGGCGGCTGCTGGACGGGCAGGATGTGCTGGCGGTGATGCCCACCGGTGCGGGCAAATCCATCTGCTATCAGGTGCCGGCGCTGCTTCTGCCCGGCATCACCATCGTGGTGTCGCCGCTGGTGAGCCTGATGAAGGACCAGGTGGGGGCGCTGGTGCAGGCCGGTGTGGCGGCGGCTTTCCTCAACAACAGCCTCACCGACAACCAGAAGGCCCTGATGCTCCGCCGCGCCCGGGAGGGCTGGTATAAGATCATCTATGTGGCCCCGGAGCGGCTGGAAATGCCGGGCTTCCAGCGCTTCGCGCAGGAAAAGCTCATCAGTATGGTGACGGTGGACGAGGCCCACTGCATCAGCCAGTGGGGGCAGGACTTCCGCCCCAGCTATCTGCGCATCAAGGAGTTCGTGGACAGCCTGCCGAATCGCCCGGTGGTGGGCGCGTTCACGGCCACGGCGACGGCCCGGGTGCGGGAGGACATCCGCAGCCACCTCGAGCTCCATCAGCCCTATGAGGTGACGACCGGCTTCGACCGGCCCAACCTCTACTTCGAGACGCGCCGCGCCCTGCCCAGCCAGAAGCCGAAGGAGCTGCTGGACCTTGTGCTCCGGGAGGGCGACAACGCGGGCATCGTCTATTGCAGCACCACGAAGCAGGTGGACGAGACGGCCCGCCTGCTCCAGAGCCGGGGCATCCGGGCGGCGGCCTACCACGCCAAGCTGGACGCCGAGGTGCGCCGGAAGAATCAGGACGACTTCCTCTACGACCGCGTTCAAATCATGGTGGCGACCAACGCCTTCGGCATGGGCATCGACAAGCCCAACGTCCGGTTCGTCATCCATTACAATATGCCCAAGGATCTGGAGAGCTACTATCAGGAGGCGGGCCGCGCGGGCCGCGACGGTCTGCCGTCCCGCTGCATCCTGCTCTATTCCGGTACGGATGTGCGCACCATCCGCTTCTTCATCGACAAAGAGATGGAGGCGGACAACGGCCTGCCCGCCGACGTCAAGGCCGAGGCCGCCCGCAAGGCGGAAGAGCGGCTCAAGTATATGACCTTCTACTCCACCACCCAGAAGTGCCTGCGGCGGTTCATGCTGAACTATTTCGGCGAGGCCGCACCTGAAAAATGCGGCAACTGTTCCTGCTGCCTCTTTGCCGAGCAGAACGCGCAGGAGGTGGAACAGCGCGCTGCCGCCGCGAAGCAGAGGGCAGCGGCCAACTCCCGGCGGCTGTCGTCCCGCCGTGCTGCTGTCGGCGGCGATCTCAGCGAGGCCGACGAGAAGCTGCTGGCCGCGCTCTACGCCCTCCGCAAGCGTCTTGCAGCGAAGCAGAATGTTCCGGCCTACATGGTGTTCAGCGACGCGACCCTCCGCGAGATGGTCCAGAGCAAGCCCCTGAGCATGGATGAGTTTTTGAACATCACCGGCGTCGGCGAAAAGAAAGCCGCCCGCTATGGCATGGCCTTCCTGCGGGCCATTGAGGATATGGTGGGGAGCAGAGAATAAGAAAAAAGCGCAGATCTTCCACGAGCGGAGAGGCTCGTTGTGGAAAATCTGCGCTTTTTATTTATCATTCCATCGTATGGGTGGAGAACACTTTTTCGTCCTGCCACCACACCGGCTGCCCGGCGGCGAGGGACTTGGGAACATCCAGCAGACGCTGGTTCCGGCTGCCCCGGAAGCGGAGGGAGATGTCGTGCTCAGCCTCCACAAAGCGGCCATCCACCAGCACATCCAGCAGACTCAGCAGCTCGTCGGTGACTTCGCACCGCGCGTGGCAGGGGACTTTGCCGGTCAGCTGCTCCCAGGTGTAGCCGGAGTAGCACCAGACCGTTTTCTTCGGGTAAAGGGCTTTGAAATTTTGCACGAAGGTCACCAGCTCCCGCTGGTTCTCCGGCTCCATCGGCTCGCCGCCCAGCAGGGAGAGGCCCGTGATATAGTCCGGCTTGCAGGAGGCGAACACCTCGTTGCGGACGGGCTTGTCGAAGGGCTGGCCATAGCCGAAATCCCATGCCACCTCGTTGAAGCAGCCGGGGCAGTGGTGGCGGCACCCGGAAACGAAGACGCTGGTGCGGACGCCCGGCCCGTTGGCGATGTCGTAATATTTAATAGTCGCGTAGTTCATAAATCAGACCTGAAAGCAGAGCACGCTGCTTTGCCTTGCAATTTTTTTGTGCTTGGGTAGCTTGCCAATGGCTCTCCCCTTGGGAGAGCTGGCGCGAAGCGCCTGAGAGGGTCACAGGTGCAACACCCGATCCTTGATCTCCTGCGTCCGGCCCTGGTTCCAGAACTGGGTGCCGATATAGCCGCAGGTGCGGCGGGCGACATTCAGCTTGTTCTGGTCACGGTTGCCGCACTTGGGGCATTCCCACACCAGCTTGCCGTCGTCCTCGACGATCTTGATCTCGCCGTCGTAGCCGCAGCACTGGCAGTAGTCGGACTTGGTGTTCAACTCGGCGTACATGATGTTGTCGTAGATGAACTGCAGCACGCTCATGACCGCCTCGAGGTTGTCCTGCATATTGGGGACTTCCACATAGCTGATGGCACCGCCCGGAGACAGCTTCTGGAACTCGCTCTCGAACTTCAGCTTGGTGAAGGCGTCGATGTGCTCGGAGACATGGACGTGGTAGCTGTTGGTGATATAGTTCTTGTCGGTGATGCCGGGTACGATGCCGAACCGCTTCTGCAGGCACTTGGCGAACTTGTAGGTGGTGGATTCCAGCGGGGTGCCATAGAGGGAGTAATCCATGTTCTCGGCCTTCTTCCACTCGCTGCACTTGTCGTTCATGTGCTGCATCACGCTGAGGGCGAAGGGCTTTGCGCCGGCGTCGGTGTGGCTCTTGCCGGTCATATACTTCACGCACTCATACAGGCCGGCGTAGCCGAGGCTGATGGTGGAGTAGCCGCCGAAGAGCAGCTTGTCGATCTTCTCGCCCTTCTTGAGGCGGGCCAGTGCGCCGTACTGCCACAGGATGGGGGCGGCGTCGCTGGGGGTACCCAGCAGGCGCTTGTGGCGGGCCTGCAGAGCGCGGTGGCAGAGGGCCAGACGCTCGTCAAAGATCTTCCAGAACTTATCAAAGTTGCCGCCGGAGCTGAGGGCCACGTCCACCAGATTGATGGTCACGACGCCCTGATTGAAGCGGCCATAATACTTGGGCTTGCCGGTCTCGGGGTCAACATAGGGGGTCAGGAAGCTGCGGCAGCCCATGCAGGTGTAGCAGTGGCCCTCGCCGTTCTTGTCTACCTTCAGCTCAAGCATCTTCTTCTCGGAGATGTAGTCGGGGACCATCCGCTTGGCGGTACACTTGGCAGCCAGCTCGGTCAGGTAGTAGTAGGGGTCACCGGGGTGGATGTTGTCCTCTTCCAGCACGTAGATGAGTTTGGGGAAGGCGGGGGTGATCCAGACACCGGCCTCGTTCTTCACGCCCTGATAGCGCTGACGGATGGTCTCCTCGATGATGATGGCGAGGTCAGCTTTCTCCTGCGCATTGCGGGCTTCGCCCAGATACATGAACACGGTGATGAAGGGGGCCTGACCGTTGGTGGTCATGAGGGTGACGACCTGATACTGGATGGTCTGGACGCCGCGGTTGATCTCGCTGCGCAGGCGGCGTTCCACGATCTCACGCTTGCGCTCGGCGGAGACATCCAGACCCTCCATCTCGGCCTCGACCTCGGCAGCGATCTTCTTGCGGGAGACGTCCACGAAGGGGGCAAGATGGGTCAGGCTGATGCTCTGACCGCCATACTGGTTGGAAGCCACCTGTGCAATGATCTGGGTGGCGATGTTGCAGGCGGTGGAGAAGCTGTGGGGCTTCTCAATATAGGTGCCGGAGATGACGGTGCCGTTCTGGAGCATATCGTCCAGATTGACGAGGTCGCAGTTGTGCATGTGCTGGGCGTAGTAGTCGGCATCGTGGAAGTGGATGATGCCCTCCTCATGCGCCTTAACGATCTCCGGGGGGAGCAGCATGCGCATGGTCAGATCCTTGCTGACCTCGCCGGCCATATAGTCACGCTGTACGCTGTTGACGGTAGGGTTCTTGTTGGAGTTCTCCTGCTTGACTTCCTCGTTGTTGCACTCGATGAGGGAGAGGATCTTGTCGTCCGTCGTGTTGTGGGTGCGCTTGAGGCTCTGCACGTAGCGATAGGTGATGTACCTGCGGGCAACCTCATACGCACCGGTGGCCATGATGGCGTCCTCGACGATGTCCTGGATCTCCTCGACGTTCATTGCGTGGCCGCGGGCATAGCAGACCTCCTGCACATGATCGCTGATCTCGATGATCTGCTGCTTCGTCAGGCGCTGGGCATCGGGTACGACCTTGTTAGCCTTCGTGATGGCCGCAATAATTTTGGTAATGTCAAAGACAGCCTCGCTGCCGTTGCGCTTGATGATCTTCATGGTGACTCCTCTTTACAAAAAAATAAACACAGTGCGTTCAATACGAACTGTATAGAATGCAGATGAAATGCCGATTCGTAAATCGCCCGATTTGCGAGCAAGACTATAATACCGCACCGGGGGCAAAAAGTCAACCCATAAAACCACAAGATATAGTGCCCGGTGAGCGAGCGGAAACAAAATGTTCCGTTTTCGTCGCCTCAACGTGCAAAAAAAGCCCTGCCAAAAATAAGACTGAAATTTTGGTGATTTTGAGTGGTTCTACACAGTTTGTCGATGCAGCGTGCAAATAACTTCTTCGAAAATCATGCTCCCCCTTGCAGTATGCCCCCAAAGCTGGTATACTATGTCAAGGCTTGGTGGCGGAACGCCCGCCCGGCACAAGATATGGGGATGCCCCCGCAGGAGAACACCATGAATTACGCAACCATTAAATATTGTGATATTGCCAACGGGGAGGGCGTGCGCACGAGCCTGTTCGTTTCCGGCTGCCGCCGCCACTGCCCGAACTGCTTCAATGCCGTGGCATGGGATTTCGGCTACGGTGCGCCGTTTACCAAGGAAGTTCGCAATGAAATACTGGAAAGTCTGGCCCCCGGTTACATCAATGGGCTTTCGCTGCTGGGCGGTGAGCCGTTTGAGCCGGAGAACCAGCGGGAGCTGCTGCCCTTTATTAAAAATGTAAAGGTGCTGTACCCCAACAAGACGATCTGGTGCTACACCGGCAACAATCTGGAGCACGAGATCTGGCAACCCGGTCCCGGGCGATGCGAGGTCACCGACGAGTTTTTACAATATATAGATGTGCTTGTGGACGGCGACTTTGTGCAGGACCAGTACGACATCAGTCTGCGCTTCCGCGGGTCGAGCAACCAGCGCATCCTTGACATGAACAAGACCCGCGCAGCGGGCCGGGTCGTTTTGTGGCAGGACGACCCGATTTTTGCGGATCACACGATGTAATGGAAAATTGCAAGGGCGGATTGCATATCCGCCCGCGGAGCGTCGAGGACGCCGCCCCCCCACAAACCGAAAGGCAGAACTGTAGGGTTCGCAGATGTGCGGCCCGCGGCTTTCCCGCAAGAACCCTTCTGCCTTACGCGCGAGGGCCGGGCATGCCCGGCCCCTACTGTGCAGTCACAATTAAAACAGGAGCAAAAACCATCCATCATGAGCACCACCTCAAAATCCAAAACCATGATCGAAGGGCCGCTGGCCAAACAAATTCTGCTGGTCAGCCTGCCGCTGGCCTTATCCAACCTTTTACAAATTCTGTTCAACATGTCCGACGTTGCCGTTGTGGGCCGGTTCGCCGGTTCTACAGCGCTCGGCTCCGTGGGCTCGACGGCGACGTTTGTCACACTGTTCACCGGCTTTCTGATCGGCTTGAGCAATGGCGTCAACGTGCTGGTCGCCCGCTTTTACGGTGCCGGGCACCCCAAGGACGTCAGCAAGACCGTCCATTCGGCGCTGCTGGTCAGCCTGGCCGCCGGTGTGCTGCTGCTGTTCGTCGGCCTGTTCGGCTCGCCTGCGCTGCTGGAGCTGCTGAACACCAAAGAGGACCTGCTGCCCGGTGCGATTTTGTACCTGCGGGTCTACTTTCTCGGTATGCCGGCGCTGGCGCTCTACAACTTCGGCAACGCAGTGTTCAGCGCTATCGGCGAGACAAAAAAGCCGCTGGCCTACCTGTCGTTTGCGGGTGTGCTGAACATCCTGCTCAACCTGTTTTTCGTCATCGTCTGCAAGCTCGATGTCGCCGGTGTCGCGCTGGCCAGCACGATTGCCCAGTGCGTCTCGGCAGGGCTGATCCTGCACGCGCTGACAAAGGTCAGCGACTGCTATGCGCTGGATTTCCGCAAGGTAAGGCTGGACCTCAACATGACAAAGCGCATCCTGATGCTGGGCGTGCCCGCGGGCCTGCAAAACGCGATCTTTGCGATTGCCAACCTCTTTATTCAGGCGGGCGTCAACTCCTTCGACTCGCTGATGGTCAAGGGCAACTCCGCCGCAGCTAACGCCGACGCGATGGTTTATGACGCTATGGCGGCATTTTACATGGCCTGCGCCAGCTTTATGAGCCAGAACTACGGCGCGGGCAAGCTGGACCGCGTCAAGAAAAGCTACTTCATCGCGCTGGCCTACTCGTTTGGCCTGGGCGCGGTGCTGGGCGGCGGACTGCTCGTCTTTGGGCGGCAGTTCCTGGCGCTGTTCACGACCGAGAGCGCTGTCATCGACGCGGGCATGAAGCGCATTCTGGTCATGGGCTGGGCCTACTGCACCTCGGCGTTCATGGACTGCACGATTGCCGCCTCCCGCGGCCTCGGCAAGACGGTAGGGCCGACGGTCATCGTAATTCTGGGATCCTGCGTATTCCGCGTTGCGTGGGTCTACACGATCTTTGCCCACTTCCACACGATCCCGGCGCTCTACCTGCTGTATCCCTGCTCCTGGGCGCTGACCGCCGCCGCAGAGATCGTCTATTTTGTGTTCAGCTACCGCCACGCCGCCCTCCGTCTGCAGGAGCGCGATGCGCTGGCGCAGCTGTGAGAGCAGGGGAGAGGGCTGCTGTCATTTGCTGCATATCCAAAAAATTTGCTAAAACAGTCTGTCATGTATATTTTATATACCAGATATACAGAAAATACTTTTTACATACACCACTCCCACGTGTATAATAGTCGATGCAAGTAAAAGAGGAGTGGAAAGGTATGCAGTATACGGACCTGACAAGAAAGGAATTGCAGCGGGAGTACAGCCGCCTGACACGGAAGTACACGGACTTTATCCGCCAGCCGGTGGAGCTGGACCTGACAACGGAGGATCCGCTGCCGGGCTGCGCGAACCGCCGTGCGGTGAAGCATTTTGGCACTGTGCTGGACAAGGAGCTGCGCGATACCGGCGCAGCCCACCCCGCCCAAGCACCGGACGCTGTGGCGGCCCTGGCCACGATGCCCGGATGTGCCCACCGCACGGTGGAGCTGTGCCGCAAAGCAGGTGTCCGCTTTGACGCCATCGACCACTGCACGGTGCTGGCGCGCACGATCCCGGAGGATATCCGGTCCGACGAGCTGACCCACGTTGCCAGTGTCTTTGCTGTCAGCGCCCGCATGGCTGCATTGGAGAGCCTGCAGGGAACGCTGATGAGAGCGTAAGACCGTCTGCCGCCCCGTAAACCAGAAACCCGCATTGGCATTCAAAACCAATGCGGGTTTTTTATTGGTGCGCCCGGCGGTAGGAAGTGTCAGCCGAAGGCTGCGGAAAACCGATAAGAATGGAAATCCGCGGCTTTCCTTGCAATTTTCCGGCGAACATGCTACATTTAGTATAAAAACAAAAGGGGGCGTGCCGGATATGATTCGTTTGGCCCTTGTCGAAGACGACGAGCTCTACCGCAGCCAGCTGCGCGAATATATTGACAAATACAGCGCGGTGTCGGGCGAAAAATTTACCGTGACAGAATTTTCCGACGGCGACGAGATCGCACTTGGCTATAAGGCTGTCTATGACATCATCCTGATGGACATCGAGATGAAGTTTATGGATGGCATGATGGCTGCCGAGGAGATCCGCAAGGTCGACACCGAGGTTATCATTATCTTCATCACAAATTCGCCGCAGTATGCCATCAAGGGCTATGCCGTCGATGCACTGGACTATGTGCTGAAGCCGGTCAGCTACTATGCGTTTTCGCAGAGGCTTGGCCGCGCCGTGGAGCGCGTGGCGCGCCGCGCACGGCACTTTTTGCAGATCAACGCCCACGGCACGGCACATAAGCTGGAGACCTCGGCCATTTATTGGATCGAGAACTGCGGGCATGACTTGGTCTTTCACACGGCGGAAGGGGAAGTGACCGCCCCGGGCTCCATGACGGAGACCGAGGAAAAATTGGCGCAGGACAGTTATTTCCGCGTAAACAAGGGCTGCCTTGTGAATCTGGAACACGTTGACCGAATGGACGGTGAGGATGCCATCGTCCACGGAGACCGTGTGCCGCTGGCCCGAGCGCGGCGCAAGGCATTTCTGGATGCACTGAACGACTATATCAACGGGGCAGGGTGACGATATGCCGCTGAAAATTCCTTATTATGAGATGGATATTCCGCGCCTTGTCACGGCGCTGGCAGACTGGCTTGCCTGCCTTTTGTACCTGCGGTTTCTGCCTCCGCGCTACGGCGGGGTCAAGCGTGCGGCGCTGTACGGTGGTGCATTGGCGGCATTGGCACTCTACCTTGTGGCCACCGACGGCTTTGACGGCTGGCGGTTCAATGTGCTGTACGCGGTTTCTGTCGCACTTATGCTGCTTTTTATGGCGGCGGCCACCCGTGCAGACCGCTGGCAGGTGGGGTATTTCTGCACGCGGGCGTTTATTCTGGCGGGTTTTGCCGGGGCGCTGACATGGCAGATGTATGTATATTTTGCGCGTTACATCGCAGCATTGCAAAGCCTGCCTGCGTTGGTGCTCTTTATTGCGGCGGGGTTCGGCATCATCTTCGGTCTGATGTGGCTTCTGGAGGATGGCGGCAGCACGGGCAGCATTCAGTTTGACATTCGGCCCCGCACGACCTGCATCGCGGCGGTCATGGCGGCGGCCATCTACATTTTGTCCAGCATCAGCTATACGCAGCTGAACACGCCGTTTTCGGCCCGCGGCACAATGGAAATTTACACAATGCGCACGGTTGTCTACTTCGGCGGCGTGGCGCTGCTGTTTGCATATCAATCGCAGCTGCGCGATTTATTGACACAGCGCGAGGCGGATGCCTTGCGGAACATGCTGCACATCCAGTATGAAAACTACAAAATCCGGCAGGAGAGCATTGACCTCATCAACCAAAAATATCATGACTTGAAGCACCAAATCGCCGTGCTTCGCGCCGAGAGCGGCGAGAAACGCAATGCCGTGCTGGACAATATGGAGCAGGAAATCAAAGCCTACGAGGCGCAGAACGACACCGGCAATAAGGTGCTGGACACGGTGCTGACAGGCAAAAGTCTGACCTGCCGCACCAAAAACATTCAATTGACCTGCGTGGCTGACGGCACAGCACTGGACTTTATGGACGTGATGGACATCAGCAACCTGTTCGGCAATGCGCTGGACAACGCAATCGAGAGCACCGACAAAATCACAGACCCGGAGCGCAGGCTCATCCATCTGAGCGTGGCGAGGCAAAAAGGCTTTGCGGCCATCCGCATTGAAAACTGCTTTGACGGTGAGCTGAAATTTGAGAAGGGCCTGCCCGTCACGACGAAAAAGGATGTCTTGTACCATGGCTTCGGTGTAAAAAGCATACAAAACGCCGCCGCAAAATACGGCGGTACCGCGACAATTACGACCCGCGAGGGTTGGTTTGAGCTGCGCGTGCTGATTCCGCTGGGGCAGCCGCAGCAAGAATAAAAAATGAAGTTTTACGCCCCCTGTATCGGCAAACGCCGTGCAGGGGGCGTTGTTTGTGCGGAAAAAGGCTATGTTTGGATGCTGAATTTGGCAATGTGTACAAAATACAAGCGCAAAACCTTGTGAAATCCGACGAAACCAAAAACCGTTTGTGCGAAAAAGAGCGCATTTCGTGCAAATGATGCGCCGCCGCATGATTCTTGTGGTATGGTAGGCTTACAGAAGAAAAGAATCTCCGGACGGGCTGCCCGTCCGACGAAGGAGGAGAACACATGTTTGAAATCACACGCCTGACGGTGGAGCATCTGGCCGCCGGCTGCGTGACCGACTGCTCCACACCCCGCATCGGGTTTTCCCTGAGCAGTGACCGCCAGGGTGCACAGTTGGCCGACGCCGAGTTGACCGTCGGTGACTGGTCCGCCCATGTGACCAGCGGCCAGAGCGCTGCCTACGTCGGCCCTGCGCTGCTGCCGTTCACCACCTACAGCGTTCGCCTGAACGCCACCGACGACGCAGGCGAGACCGCCACCGCCACCACTACCTTTGAGACAGGCCGCATGGAGACGCCCTGGAAGGGCCGGTGGATCAGCGACCCGAGCTACCACTTCACCGAGGCAAAGGTCAGCCCCGTGCCGATGGTTTTCCGCAAGGAAATCACAACGAACAAACCCATTGCCCGCGCGCGCCTCTACGCCACAGCCATGGGCATCTACGAGGCCGAGCTGAACGGCCAAAAGCTGGGCGAGCAATACTTCGCCCCCGGCTTCACGAGCTACAAGTCCTATTTGCAGTATCAGACCTACGATGTAACGGCACTTTTGACAGGCGTCGACACGCTGACCTTCACGGTTGCAGGCGGCTGGGCGGTGGGCAGCTTTGTGTTTACCCGAAAAAACCGCGTGACCGCTGACCGTCAGGCTCTGCTGGCCGAGCTGCGCATCGAGTACACGGACGGCACGACGGAGACCATTGGCACCGACGCTACATGGCAGGTCAGCGAGAGCGGCCCCGTGCGGATGGCAGATCTGTATGACGGCGAGACCTACGATGCCACGCAGGAAATCAGCGATTGGCACAACGCCGCGCCCGAGACGCTGAAAGTCTCCCCCGCCATCATGGCGGACTACGGTGCCCCGGTCAAGGCCCACGAGGTGCGCAAGCCCGTGGCCGTGATGACCGCCCCCGACGGCGAGACGATTTACGACTTCGGCCAGAACCTTGCGGGTGTTGTCCGCATCAAATTCAACGGCAAGGCCGGGCAGGTCGTGACCGTGCGCCACGCCGAGATCCTGAACCCCGACGGCAGCCTAAACACGACCTTCCTGCGCACGGCCAAGGCCACGGCGACCTACACCTGCCGCGACGGCGAGCAGACCTACAGCCCGCGATTCAGCTACATGGGCTTCCGCTATGCGGGGGTCAAGGGCGTCGACGCGAAGGATCTGGAAATCGAGGCCGTGGCGCTCTACTCCGATGTGGAGCACAGCGGTTCCTTCCGCTGCTCCGATGAGATGCTGAACAAACTGCAGTCCAACATTACATGGGGCGCCAAGTCGAATTTCGTTGATATACCGACGGACTGTCCCCAGCGCGACGAGCGCATGGGCTGGACCGGAGACATTGCCGTGTTCTCGCCCACCGCGCTGTACAACTTTGAACTGAGCCGCTTTTTGGAGAAGTGGCTGCGCGACGTCAAGGCCGAGCAGCTGCCCACCGGCGGCATCCCCAACACCGTGCCTGTGCAGGGCTACGGTTTCCCCGCCACAATGCCAGAGATGGCCGTGGACTGGTGGGGCGACGCCTGCGTGCTGGTGCCATGGGCTCTATACGAGGCCACGGGCAGCCTGGACGTGCTGCGTATGATGTACCCCACCATGCAGAAGTACGTCAAGGCATGCCGCTTCTGGGCCGGGTTCGGCATCGGCAAGCACCGTTACATCTGGCACACGCCGTCGGTGCTGCATTTTGGCGACTGGGTCGCCCCCGATGTGCCGAAGATGAGTCAGTGGCAGGCCCGCAGCAAGTACACCGCTACGGCGTCCCTGTGCAATACCAGCGGTACACTGGCGAAAATTGCACGCATCCTTGGCAAGACCGAGGACGCCGCCAAGTACAAGGAGCTGAGCCGTAAGGTGGCCGATGCCTATTGCAGTGTGCTGACCGACGGCAGCGGCAAGACGAAGGAAGAATTCCAGACCGCCTATGTGCTGCCTCTGTACTTGCATATGTTCCCTGAAAACGTCAAGGCGAAGGCTGCCGAGAATCTGGTCAAGCTGGTTGAGAAGAACGACTACAAGATCGGCACAGGCTTCCCGGGCACGCCGTACATCCTGTTTGCGTTGGCCGACAACGGCCACGCCGACACTGCCTACAAGATGCTGCTGAACACACAGTGTCCCAGCTGGCTGTATGAGGTCCGCGTGGGCGCAACCACGGTTTGGGAGCGTTGGGACGGTCTGGACGAGAACGGCGAGTGCCCAATCGGCGACGACGGCACCGACATGATGATCTCGTACAACCACTACGCCAGCGGCGCGGTGGGCGCGTTCCTCTACCGCCGCGTGCTGGGTGTGGAGCCCACCGACGCAGGGTACCGCAAGTTCAAGTTTGCGCCGGTGGTCGGCGGCGGCATCACCGAGGCTGAAGGCACGGTGGGCACGCCCTACGGCGTGATCAAGGCGGCATGGAAGATCGCGGACGGCGAGATGACGATGACCGTGGCAGTGCCCGTCGGCACCGAATGCACCGCCGTGCTGCCGAGCGGGGAAGAGAAGGTGCTTGGCAGCGGGGAATATACCGTTACGGCAAAGGCGTAAAGGCATAGCGTAAACAACTTGCTTAGGCAACACCGCATAATTCCTGCCTTACGGCTTAAGCACCGCTCCGGCGGATCTCCGCGCCAAGAGCCGCCGCAAGCGGCGGTTGCGCTCCGAAGCGCCTCGCTGCGGCTCGGTGTGCGGCACGGCATCTGCGTTGCCAAAATGCTCGATAATACACAAAGTATTATCTGCGCTTTTGGCTTAGCATCTGCCGCACCTCGCTCGCCGTATCGGCACTTAGAATTATGCGGTATTGCCCTTATATACACAAAGAAGGAGTGACTCTCTATCATGTCAACCTCGAAATCCAACTTCTGGTCCTCGCCGCTGACGAAGTCCCGTATCACCAGCGACGACGTCAAGATGCCGGAAATGCTGCTGGGCTATTTTATCGGCCCCTTCGGCGCACTGCTTTCCTCGGGCATCTTCACCAGCATCCTGCAGAACTACTTCACCGATGTCCTCAAGCTTGATCTTGGCTTTTTGACGACCTTGCAGCTGGTCTCCACGGTGCTCATCGTGGCGTCCAACCTCATCGTCGGTCAGCTGATTGAGCACACCAAGGCTCTGGCCGGCAAGGCACGCCCGTGGATCCTGCTCTCCGCGCTGACCCTTTCCGTCGCCAGTGTGCTGATGTTTATCGTGCCGTTTGAGGGCATGGCCAAGATGGTCTGGATCGCCATCGCGTACAACCTGTACTACGCGGTCGCTTACCCCATCTACAACACCGCCAACTCCACCATGATCCCCGTTTCCACCCGTGACAGCAAGCAGCGCGGTGCGCTGGCTTCCTTCACCAACGTGGCGGGTCTGGGCGTTATGGGCTGCGGCTCGATGGTATTCCCGATGCTCGTTTCCTTCGCGCTGAAGGAGGACCAGCACCTGTGGTTCCTCACCATGCTGGCCGTCGCCATCTTCAGCGCACTGACCATCTACCTGCAGTTCCTCTTCACCCGTGAGCGCGTCACCGAGGAAGGCCGCGCCGACACCGAGACCCCTGCCAAGTCCGCCACGCTGGGCGAGCAGCTCAAGGCCGTTACCGGTGACCGCATGTGGTGGATCGTCATGGCGTTCTATATGCTGTTCCAGTGGAGCGGCGCGATGAAGAACGGCTCCATGAGCTACTTCTGCAAATGGGTTCTGGACAACACTTTCTTCGGCACAGCGGACGCATGGGGCGCCTCCCAGGGTCTGCTCAGCATCATGGGCGCAATCCCGATGGCCGTGGCTGCGGTCTTTGTGGTACCCCTGGCCAACAAGTTCGGTAAGCGTCTGGTCTGCGGCGGCTTCATGCTGCTGGGTGCCGCGGGCGGCATTATCGCAGGTCTGGGCGGCGGCAGCATCGTGCCGGTCGCCATCGGCGTGGCCCTCAAGTGTCTGGGTTCTTCCCCGGCCTGCTATCTGATCCTGGCCATGATTGCCGACGTTATCGACCACATTGAGTACCGTACCGGCATCCGCACCGACGGTCTGACCATGAGCATCTACAGCTCCCTTATGGTCGCCGCCACGCCGATCTGCAACTCCATTTTCAGCGCCATGCTGAACGGCAGCGGCTATAACCAGGCCGCCGACGTCGCTCTGGGCACCGCTGCCCAGACCGCCAGTGTGCAGACCGCGATCTCTGTCAGCTATATCTGGGTCGAGACCGTCTGCTATATCATCGGTGCCGTCATCCTGATCCTGTTCTGGACGGTTGAGAAAAACCTGCCTGAGGAACAGAAGGTTATCAAGGAACGCAGCAAGAAGTAACGCGCCCTACACGCGATTACAATATACACAAGGATACACAAGGAGGAAAAACATGAGTAAGAAAAAATCCGGCCGCCGCGTCTGGCGCGGCGTGACCACAGCCACGGCGTCGCTGCTGGCGCTCAGTGTCTGCGCCTCAACCGTCGTGGACGGATTCCGCACCGACATTGACAAGTTCCTGGGCACCAAGAGCACCAAGCTCGTGACCGAGAACTCCGACGGCACTGACCTGTATACTTTCAAATCCGACTACACCTCCACTACCGAGCTGCTGCACGGGATTCAGGACGTGGGTGAGCGGATGAGCGAAGAGGGCAGTGTCCTGCTGAAGAACAACGGTGCACTGCCGCTGACGCAGGATGAGACCCAGAAAATCACACTGCTTGGCTTCTCCAGCTACTATCCCGTTCAGGGCGGCGACATGGGCTCCGGTTATATTGCAAACACCGGCACGGATGCCGATACAGTCGATATGGTCGGTGCCTTCAAGGCAAAGGGCTTCGGTCTGAACCAGACTGTTTCTGACATGTACGAGGCCCTCAAGCCGACGTACAAATCCGAGGTCCAGAGCTGGGGCGGCACTGTGGAGTACAACCACATCACCGCACCTTCCACCACCGGCGTTTTCTCCAGCAAGGAGCCGAGCCAGGCTGCGCTGGACGGCCAGAACGCCACTTGGAAAGACAGCATGAACGACAACAACGTGATGATCGTCACGATTGCCCGCTCCGCCTCTGAAAACGGCAGCTACAACCCCGGCACCGCCGGTGTTGATCCCACCCAGAACCTGAACCAGACCGACCCGCTGGGCCTGTCCGACGACGAGCGCGACCTCATCAATGCAGCCGTCACCGCCAAGGCGGCCAACGGCGGCAAGGTCATTGTCCTTTTGAACAATGCCAGCGCCATGGAGGTGCAGGAGATTGAGGACAACGTCGGTGTTGACGCCATCCTGCAGGTCGGCCTGCCGGGCGGCTACGGCTTCTACGGTGTGGCCGACATTCTCTCCGGTGCGGTCAGCCCCTCCGGCCATCTGACCGATACCTATGCCGTCAAGAACGCCAGCGCCCCCAGCGCCCAGAATTTCGGCGATCTGCAGTGGGCCAACGCCAACCCCGACATCAGCATGAACGATGCCATTGTCGAGGCCGAGAACATCTACATCGGCTACAAGTACTACGAGACCCGCTATTTTGACACCGTCATGGGGCAGGGCAATGCCGCCTCCACCGTCGGTTCCTCCACCGGCAGCGCATGGAACTACGACGACGAGGTTACTTACCCGTTCGGTTACGGCCTGTCCTACACCACGTTTGAGCAGACCCTCGATAACCTGAATGTTGACCTTGAAAACGAGACCGTCACCGCGAACGTGACCGTCAAGAACACCGGCAGCGTCGCCGGTAAGGATGTTGTGCAGCTGTATGTCAGCCTGCCCTATACCGACTACGACAAAGAGCATGGTGTGGAGAAAGCCGCTGTTCAGCTGTTGGACTACGGCAAGACCGCAGAGCTGGCCCCCGGTGCCAGCGAGACTGTGACCATCACCGCTGACATGCAGAATATGGCAAGCTGGGATTCCACGGCTGACAACGCGGTCGGTACCAAGGGCTGCTACATTCTCGATGCCGGTGACTACTGGTTCACCATCGGCAACGGCGCACACGAGGCCGTGAACAATGTACTGGCCGCAGAGGGTCAGAGTGTGGACGGCAGCGCCGACAAGGCCAAGAGCTGGACGCTCGATTCCTTTGACGACACGACCTTTGCCACGACCAAAAACGGCACCGCCGTTGAGAACCAGCTGGCCGACATGGACATCAACAGCTGGCTGCCCGGCACTGCTACCTATCTGACCCGTGCCGACTGGGAAGGCACCTTCCCCAAGACCTATAAGAATCTGACCGCCTCCGATGAGATGCTCGACATTCTGGACAATGACATCTATGAGATCAACGCAAACGGCGATCCGTCCACCGTCACCTTCGGTGCCGACAACGGCCTGACTCTGGCTGACCTGAAGGGTGTCACTGACCTTGATGATGAGCGCTGGAGTCTGCTGATGGATCAGCTCACCCTGGAGGAGGGCATGATTCGTCTGGGTCTGGGCGGCACCTCCACCAAGGCCATCGAGTCTATCATGAGCCCCGAGACCATCCAGAACGATGGCCCCAACGGCATCTACTCCTATCCTCTCGGCCAGTATGCCAACACCGACAAAGCCAGTACCGACCCCTGCGCCGTGGATGCCAACGACCCCAACCTCGCATACAAGTTCGGCACAATGGCCAACGAGACCGTCATTGCCCAGACCTTCAACAAAGACCTTGCCAACGAGTACGGCAAGATCTGCGGCAACTACAGCCTGTGGAGCAACCTGACCATCTTCTGGGGCTGCGGCACCAACCTGCACCGCACCCCCTATAACGCCCGCAACCACGAGTATTATTCCGAGGATGCCGTCCTTACCTCCGGTCAGGCCGTTGCCTTTATCAGCGGCGGCAAGGAGTACGGCGTTATCATTGCCCCCAAGCATCTTGCCTTCAACGATACCGAGATCAACCGTACCGGCGTTTCCGTCTTTATGACTGAGCAGCAGGCCCGCGAGAACGAGCTGCGCGGCACCCAGGCATCCATCGAGGATGCCGGCGCTCTGGGCATCATGACCGCCTTCAACCGTGTCGGCATCACCGCCGCCAACGCCCACACCGGTCTGCTCAAGAACATTCTGCGCGGCGAGTGGGGCTTCAAGGGTCTGGAGAGCCAGGACTTCATCATGAACCCCAACTATGCCGTGCTGAAGGAGTATGCCCTCAACGGCGGCACGATGACCACCTTCACCGGTGAGAACACGATGGCCGCTGTCAGCGAAAAGTTCGCCTACTGGACCACCGAGAATGTTGGTCAGGACACCGAGTTGATGGGCGCCATCAAGCAGGCCATGACATGGCAGGCCTACGCGCTGGCCAACTCCAACGCGCTGGACGGCATGGCCAGCAGCACCCGCCTTGTCAGCGTGCGCACCTGGTATGACAACGCCCTCGTTGCCGTGCAGGTCGTCTTTGCCGCCCTGACCGTACTGGCCGCCGCCATGTATGTGCTGAATGACCGCAAATCCAAGAAGCAGTAAAGGAGTGCAAACCATGAGTTCTACGAATAAAAAGGGCGCAGGTCTGATCCTGTCGCTTCTGACCGCCGTTGCCGGTGCTGTCGGCCTTGGCTTCTGCATTGTCAACGCCGGGACTGATTCCTTCCGCAAGATCGGCACCAGCCCGGTTGTCATCGGCTGCGCCGTCATCGCCATCCTTGCACTGGTGCTGCGCGTCGTGCTGGACAAAAAGCTGGCCATTGCCGCCGATGCGATGAGCGTAGTTGCCGGTATCACGCTGGTCGTGGCTGCCGTACAGTTCATCAGCCCCCGCGTCAACACCATCGCCTCGATCATGACCTTTACGAACAACGCCCAGACGATGGCTGACCTGTCCAGCGCCATCTACGGCACGGCCGCGCTGCTGATTGCCGTGGTGCTGAACATCATTGCCGCGTTCACCAACGTGAACGAGCAGTAATTATGCGCCATTCCCGCGTCACTTCATCGTGACAGCTTTTTCCTCATCCACACCCCGGGGGGCTTTCTCTCCGGGGTATTTTGTATTATGATGTAAAAAACAGATTTTTTCTGAAAGGATGTGTTCCACCTGCGCCGCCTGATGCTTATCCTTGCCATGCTGGTTCTGCTGGCAGACTGTGCCGCCGCCCCGGCAGCCCCTGCGGTGCAGTGCCGCATCGTTTTGGAATCCTCGCCTGCGTTTACAGCGCAGACCCAGACCGCAGCCGTTACCCCGGGGCAGAGTGTGAACTTCACCCTGACCCCTGCCGACGGCTATACGCTGACAGGCGCAGACTATCCCGGTGCCTCGCTTACCCGCACCGGCGCGGCGTACATCCTGACGCTGCCCGATGTCCGCTACTCCGTTGCCGTGGCAGTGACCGCGGAAAAGAGCGATACTGTGCTGTATTATAATGACAACTGCGGCGGCGGCTGGGTCACTGTGCCTGTCACCGCGAGCCATCTGCGGCTGAACACCGCCATCGACGATGCGCTGTTCACCCGCCCCGGGTACACGCTGACGGGGTGGAACACCGCCCCGGACGGCAGTGGTCAGGCCGTTGGGCTGGGCAGTCGGACCGAGCCCGGCGCGCGGCTTTACGCGCAGTGGGCTGCTCAAAACGACGCCGCGGAGTTCACCTACACAGTTGAAAACGACGCCGCAGCTATAACGGGCTGGCAGGGCGAGGGAGAAGTGCTTGTCATCCCCGATACGCTGGGCGGTGCACCCGTCGTGGAAATTGCGGCGGGGGCCTTTGCCGATGCACCCTGTAAAACAGTCATCTTCCCGGATACCCTGCGCCGCGTGCAGCCCGGGGCCTTCAGCGGCAGCGCCGCGGAGAGCGTGACCCTGTTTGACAACCTGCAGCAGATCAGCGATTACGCATTTGAAGATTGCACAAGCCTGCAAACATTGTACATCAATGCCGCGACTGTGCCCGTCTACAGCGGCAGTTACTACGCGACGTTCGCCGATAAGTACGACCGCCTGCTCTCATTGGCCGATACGCAGAAGCTTGTGCTGTTCTCCGGTTCCTCGGCGCGGTTCGGGTATGACAGCGCCGCGCTGGATGCTGCCCTGTCCCATTATGAGGTCGTGAACATGGGTGTGTTCGCCTACACCAATGCGCTGCCGCAGCTCGAGCTGATTCGCGCACAGATGCGCCCCGGCGACCTGCTGCTGCTCTCGCCCGAATTTGACGCCGCCAAGCGCCAGTTCTGCACGACAAACGCCTTTGACGACGCCTTCTTCTGTATGGCCGAGGCTGACTACGACATTGTCGCACGGCTCAATTTGCAACAGTACAGCGGCGTTTTTTCGGCACTTGGCTCCTATTTGCAGACCCGCGCAGACATGGCGGCGCGCAGCTATGCCGTCTCGCCGTCCGATTTGGACGAGGACGGAAATGCCGTTGACACGCCGAGCTACAACGAGTACGGTGACTATGTTCTGTACCGCCCCGATGCCGTCGATGACACGCCGATTTACGGACTGCCTGTGGATTACACAACGGCGTCCTTCCCGTATGACACGTATATAGCCCCCGCCAACGCCGAGTTTGACCGCTTTGCGGCAGACGGCGTGCGGGTGTACCTGACGTACAGCCCGCGCAACAGCCGCGCCGTTTCGGCGGATTCCACGCCGGAGGCTGTGGCCGCGCTGGATGCGTATTTCCGAGAAAATCTCGATGTTGTGTTCTTGACGCCGCTGCAGGATTCCCTGATGCCCGGGCGGTATTTCTACGGCACCGACAATCATCTGTCCACAAACGGGGTGACTATGCGCACGGCACAGGTCATTGATGCACTGACAAAACAACTGCAAGGGGAGGGGATTGCGCCATGATTCTTGTCTGCGCTCTGGCTGCACTGACCACTGTGCTGGCACTGGCGGCCCATCGCCGGGCATGGGCCGCAGCGCTCGGCATGGTTTCGGGTGCTGCGGTGGTTTTGGCAGCGCTGGTACTGGATGTGTCCACCCGCACAATGCTGCTCTGCCTGTTGATTCCCTGCGCCGCCGCAATGTGGCCGATAGGAGGGCGCTTATGAATTTCACCGCACCCGCTTTTGTGCTGCTTTTTCCTATCGTACTGGCCCTGCATTGGATGCTGCCGCCGAGCCGGCGCTGGGTATTGCTGCTGGCCGCCAGCCTCGGATTTTACGCTGTGGGCAGTCCGCAGGCACTTCCGCTGCTGGCGGGTATCACGCTGGGAACCTATGCAGCGGCACTGGGCATCGCAAAAAGCAAAACACAGACGGCCAAAAAGCTCTGGCTGACCTGTGCGGCAGTTTTGTGCATCGGGTGTCTGTGCCTCTTCAAATATGCCGGGATTTTCCGCACAGATGTGCCGCTTCTGCTGCCCGCGGGCATCTCGTTTTACACATTTCAGACCCTCAGCTATGTCATTGATATTTACCGCGGGCGGCTCATGCCGGAGAGGCATCCGGGGTATTACGCCTTATTCGTCAGCTTTTTCCCGCAGCTGGTAGCGGGGCCGATTGAACGCAGCACGGCGCTTCTGCCTCAGCTGCACGCGCAGGAGCGCCGTATGGACAGCCGCGGCTGGCTTTGGATGGTGCGCGGCTTTGCAAAGAAGCTGCTGCTGGCAGACACCGCTGCCGTGTTTGTGGATTCCGTCTACGCCTCCCCGACCGATGTCCCCGGCCCGGCTGTTCTGTTGGCGACACTGCTTTTTGCCGGGCAGATCTACTGGGACTTTTCCGGCTATTCCGACATTGCCGTCGGGGCCGCTGCCTTGCTGGGTGTGCGATTGAGCCGCAATTTTGACCACCCCTATCGCGCAGACTCCCTGCGTGATTTCTGGCGCCGTTGGCACATCAGCCTGACGCGGTGGTTTACGGACTACGTCTATATCCCGCTCGGCGGCTCGCGCCGCGGCACGGCACGGCTGGTCGTAAATACCATGGTCGTGTTTCTGCTAAGCGGCCTCTGGCATGGCGCCGCATTACATTTCGTGGTGTGGGGCGGTGTGCATGGTGCGCTGCTGCTTTTGGAAAAGGCCCTGACCCCCTGCAGCGGAAAGCACAAGGCCCGCACCTGGACCGCAGTGTGCCTACGCCACGCCTATACAGTTTCTCTGGTCTGCATCGCTTGGGTCTTTTTCCGGGCAGCCTCTGTCTCGGATGCCCTTCTGCTGCTGTCCCGCCTGCCTGTCGACTGGTCGCTGAGCACACTGCACACAACGCTGCTGAGCATCGGTATACAGCCGGTGGCAGAGCTTGTTTTGGGGGCGCTCTGCCTGCATCTGCTGCCCGAAACGTCGTCCGCAGCACCGTCCCCGCGCAGCGTATTGGCCTTCTGTCTCTTGGCATTGACTGTGGTCGCCGCGTGGTTCTCCACACTGCACACGGGCACGACCAATGCCTTTATCTACTTCCAATTCTGACCCTGCCATGAAAAAACTGTTTACAAGTATGCTCTGCGTTTTTATCGCCATACCGTTGCTCCTGACGGTGTGGGGCTTTGCCCTGCCCGCGCAGTACAGCAATACGTTTGTGGGGGAACTGCCCGCCAAGCGTGCCCTGCTGGCCGCGGAAAGTGATAAACCGCGTCTTATTCTTGTGGGCGGCAGTGCAGCCGCTTTCGGCGTTGACAGCGCTCTGCTGGCCCGGGAGCTGCCTGACTATCAGCCCGCAAATTTTGGCCTGTACGCAGCACTCGGCACACGGGTCATGCTGGATTTGTCCATAAAGGAACTGCGCCCCGGCGATCTTGTCGTCATCATGCCGGAGCAGCAGCGTCAGGCGCTTTCCGATACCGTCGGCGCGGATGCTTTTTGGCAGGCTGTTGACGGAGACTTTTCGGCACTTGCCTGCCTGCACGCGCGGGATTTTGGGCCTTTGTTGGGGGCGTTTCCGCGCTTTGCAGGTGCGAAGTTCCGCTATTTTCTCACCGGTGCGCCTACCCCGGACGGCGTCTATCGCCGCGGCTCCTTCAATGCGGTGGGCGATGTGGTAAATCCGCTCTGCAGCGCCAATATTTTGCCGGATGGTTATGACACGACAATGCCGATACGCTTTGATCCCTCGATGCTGGACACAGACTTCTGTGATGCGCTCAACGCCTACACTGCACAGGCCGAGTCTGTCGGGGCAGTTGTCTTGTATCATTTCCCGCCGATGAATGTGCTTGCTGTAGAGAATTCAGAAGATATTGACACGTATGCCGACTATCTGCAGTCGCAGCTGACTGCACCTCTGGCAGGTGATCCGCATACCTGCGTGATGGACGCCGAGTGGTTCTATGACACAAATTTCCATCTGAACGTGAGCGGCAAGACCGTCTTTACGCGGCAGCTCATCCGCGATCTCAAAGCTGTACTGGGAGACACCTCATCTACCGAAATCGCGCTGCCCGCCATGCCCGCCCGCTGGATACAGACCGACACAGAAGCCGCGAATAACAGCGATGCTGCCTATTTTACATGGGAAAGTGACCGTCTTGTCGTCAATGCGGCGGGACGCGGCCGCCGCACCTTGACCGTTCCGGGCGAGGTGGACGGCCGACCCGTGACGGCGCTGGCCTCCGACACGTTTGCGGGATGCAGCACGCTGGAAAAACTGACGATACAGCAAAATATCACGGCGCTTCCGGATGGACTTTTTGCCAAATGCCCCGCGCTGCAGGAAATCACGCTGACCCAGCCGGACCCCGCGCGGCTTTCCGTGGGGCAGGCCCTGCTCGACGGTGCGCCCGCGTTCTGCCGCATCCGCGTGCCCGCCGCAAGCTACACCTCCTACTGCCTGAGCTACGCATGGTCGCCCTACGCGGAGACCTTCACCCATTAAGGCATCACCGCGCAATTCCCGCCTTACCGCATCGCAGGGCGGCTGTCTATACTGATAGCCGGATTGTGGAAAAGTGCAGGGATCAACTTGCATAAATTTTCACGCAGATTGGCTTCTTCTTTTTACACAGCCAATGCCAATTAGCGCTTGAAATAGAAACGCTGCACAAGTATACTATAATTGTTATATTATACAACCTTGATCAAAAATCAGTATGCCAGTTACCCATAAAAGACATACCAGAATTGAAGCGTGCGGCGGAATCGAAACCCTACGAGGATGAAAATGAAATTCGATAGAAGACTTACAGATGAAATCTACACTTCCGATACGGTAGGGCTGGGAAAAGATGCATTTCAGGCCATGCGGGAGACGATTTATCATAATGGCGGTGTCGGAACCATTACCGGGTACTATGATGCCGAATTGTCGATCCTGTCGGTCAGTGATCTGTTGCTGCATAATCTGAACCACAGCTATGCATCCCTGATGGAGCAGACAAAGGGTTCGCTGAAGAATCTTTTCTATAAGAAAGATGCCACATTCCTTGACAATGCGCGCTTTCGTCAGATTCAGGGCGGAGGAGAAAGCCAGATCCTTACAGCAGATGGCTCTCCCGTCTATGTGCGTCTCTATAAAGAAGATGCAGCCGATACGGATGGAACGCCGATCTGGGTCCTGTCGGTACGGATGAACTGGGCGCATGAAAATCTTGCGTTAGTCAACGAATCCATTCATTCTGCGCTGTGGTATTATGAGTGCAATGAAAACGGTGAAATCGTCAATGTAAACTGGAGCCATGCGTTCCGGCAGATGCTTGGATATCATGATATTCTGGATTTTCCGAACAAACTGGATTCGTGGTCGAACCTTCTGCACCCGGAGGATCATGACCGGGTAATGCAGCTGCTATTGGAAACGATTGCGGACAAAACCAATACTACAAAATATAATGTTGAGTACCGACTGAAAATGCAGGATGGCCAATACCAGTGGTTCCGGGCATCGGCGGAGGTGATACGCCGTCTGGATGGCTCGGCCAACCGAATTGCCGGAATCATCAGCAACATTGACGCGGAAAAAAGAGGCCGGATGCAGGCGCAGCGGGCAGCGGCATTTCACCGTGCATTTACCAGCGCAAACCTCTGCGAATACTATGTAAATCTGGAAAAGAATACCTTTGATACGTTCAAAGTGGAGCCCTCTTTGATGACGGCCTTTGAGCAGAACTACACATGGGATGGACTGGTCAGATTCTTTGTGGATAACTATGTGGTGGAAGAGGACAAAAAGACCGTAACGAATTTCTATAATCGCGCCTACATCACGGAAAAATTAAAGGGGCTGGAGACGGAGCTACGTCAGGAGTGCCGCATCGTTCTGGATGGGGAGGAACGATGGGTCAGCAACGTGGTCATGCGCGGCGAGATCGAAGATTCCGAATATGCGATGATTTTTCTGCGGGACATCACAGAGTCCAAAGCAGAGACGGCACGGCGGATGCAGATGGCCTCAGATAACGCATCGATGGATCTTTTGATCCAGAGCATGGTGCGTCTGCTGGACCGCTTTGTCGTCTGCGATTTGGAGAATGACCGGTATCGGTTCTATAACCTGCAAGGTGAAATGATATACGCGCCGACGGGAACCTACCATGATTTTGTGGAGCAGGTGGCTGCAAGGTATAAGACGTTGGAGCCATTGGCGGCGATGGACGCATTGTTCTCACCGGAAAATATCCGAAAGAATCTGCAGGGCGAGAATGACATTTACAAATTTGAATACTGCTCCATAGACGAAAATACCTATAAGATCGCGTCCTTCATTCCGCTGGAGTGGGATGGCACAAAGCTGGTCAAAGCACTGCTGGCCTCGATGGATGTGTCACAGGAGAAAAAGGCTGAGATCGAATCCCATAAGGCGTTGAAAGAAGCATATCGGGCAGCGGAGAGTGCAAGCTGTGCAAAGACGGAATTCCTCTCCAATATGTCCCATGATATCCGTACGCCGATGAATGCGATCGTTGGATTGACCGCCATTGCGGGTGCGAATATCGAGAGTCAGGACAGGGTGGTCGAGTGCCTTGGCAAGATCACAAAGTCGAGTCGTCATCTGTTGGGACTGATCAATGAAGTGCTGGATATGGCCAGAATCGAGAGCGGGCGAATGAGCCTTGCGGAGGAGGATTTCAGCCTGCCGGAGCTGGTCGATAACCTGCTCACCCTCACAAAACCGGTAATCGACGAGCACCACCATCAGCTCGAAGTCCACATTGAGCACATCGAGCACGAAGCGGTCTGCGGCGACAGCCTGCGCATCCAGCAGGTCTTTGTGAATTTGATGAGCAACGCCGTCAAGTACACCCCGGATGGAGGAAATATCACCCTTACGATCAAGGAAAAACCGAACGGCTTTTCGGAGCTTGGCTGCTACGAGTTTTCCATCGAGGACAACGGCATCGGTATGACGCCGGAATTCCAGAAGATCATGTTCGAGCCGTTCAGCCGGGCAGACGATCACCGGACGACCAAGGTGCAGGGCACCGGTCTTGGCATGGCCATTGCAAGAAACATCGTCAACCTGATGAATGGTGACATTCAGGTCGAAAGCGCTCCCAACAAGGGAACGAAGATCACGGTCACGGTCTATCTGAAGCTTCAGGAGAACGAGAAGGAACAGGAAAAAGAACTGCTCGATCTGCCGGTACTGGTCGTGGACGATGACAAGACCTGCTGCGAAAGCACCGTTGCGACCCTTCAGGAAATCGGCATAGCGGGCGAATGGGTCCTGACCGGCAAGGAAGCCGTGGAACGCTGCGCGGCGCGGCACAAGACCGGCCGCGACTATTTTGCGGTGATCCTGGACTGGAAGATGCCGGAAATAGACGGTATTGCAACCGCCAGAAAAATCCGGGAACGGGTAGGAGAAGATGTCACGATCATCATCCTGACTTCCTTTGATTTCAGCGAGATCGAAGAAGAAGCCAGAGCAGCGGGCGTGAATGCGTTTATGGCAAAACCACTGTTCCGTTCCCGTCTGACGGCAACTCTGCGGCAGTTTACATCCGGGAAGAAGGAGAAAAACGCCCGGAACTATCTGGAAGACTTTGCGAAGGAAAACTATGCGGGTAAGCGGATCCTTCTTGTGGAAGATAACGAGCTGAACCGTGAGATTGCAACCGAGATCATAGGCATGACGGGCGTGACCATCGACAGCGCCGAAAACGGAAAAATTGCAGTCGAAAAGGTGATGGAAGCGCCAGAAAAGTGGTACGATCTCATTTTTATGGACATCCAGATGCCCATCATGAATGGTTACGAAGCCACTGCTGCGATCCGTGCCCTTGCCGGCAGCCGGGGCAAAGTGCCCATCATTGCCATGACGGCAAATGCCTTTGCCGAGGACGTGCAACTGGCAAAGAACACCGGCATGAATGAGCATATCGCCAAACCGCTTGATTTGAATAAGCTGAACGATGTGCTGAAACAGTGGCTGTGATCTGTGCATTGCAGTATGGCGCGTGATACTGTTGGCCGGGCAATCAAAAAGCATGAAATGAAGAACGCCGAGGGTTCCCATATGGGAACCCTCGGCGCAGACTGTCGAAAAACTCTTGTAGGGGCGAGCATTGCTCGCCCGTGTCCGTTTGCCTTGTAAGGAAACTGCCCTGAAAAACGCAATGCTGCGCCAAGTTGGTGGGCAAGCAATGTCACCCCTGCACATGAGCCATTATATTTTAACCCACCGATTATAGCACACCGTCCGCCGCAAAACATGAAAGAATGGTGAACAACCTGTAAAAAATGCCTGCCTTGCGGGAGTACATCCACACGGGGCAGGCATTTATATGGGAAAGCGAATGGTAGGCTTAGTGGTGCTTTTTACGCAGCCAGCCCGCCGCGCCAAAGCCAACCGCGCCGACGGCCAGCAGGGCCAGCAGCCCTTCCATCGGGAACGCGTCGCTCGTCTGGGGAATAGCAGCGTTCTTTACGGTCGCGGTCTTGGTGGCAGCCGCAGCCGAGGCAGGGGAGGGCGTGGGCGTAGTGACCAGCGCAGAAACGACTGTGGTCACGCGGTCCCACTTGGCGTACAGGGTGATATCGCTGGTAACAGCGCTGTCAAAGCTGAAGCGGTACTTGCAGCCCTTCTCGGTATACCAGCCGCCGAACACCCAGCCGTCCTCTTTGGGGGCGGTCGGCTCGCTGGCCTTGTTGCCGCCTACAAAGGTCTGGCTGGAAATATTGGCCCCGCCATGCCCGCACAGGTCAAAGCTGACCGTTACCAGCTTGTTCCACTGAGCATAAAGTACGGTATCTTTGTCAGTCAATATAAAATTATCGCCCGGTTTGTAAGCAGTACCCTTGCCATCTGCCTGTGTATTCCAGCCGGTAAAGGTGTAGTTGTTGCGGGTAAAAACATTTTCTGCAACGGTCACACTTTCTCCTGCCGCACCAGTTGCTGAATCTATTGCTCCTTCGCCGCCATTTGCATCATAAGTTAACTTGACCTGATATTCCTTAACTTTTTCCTCATATCCGCAATACGTGCATTTTTTTGTTACATCGCGGGTTATCGTGCCATCTTCGTTTGCAATCCACTCACCGTAGGTAGTTACAAGCGCATGATCCTTATAGCCTTCGGCGTACAAACTATCATTGGAACCCTCAACACCGTTGGTGTAGGTGACGCCATCTGACGTCACACCGCTGTTGTGGTATGCCTCGGCATCAACCATTTTGCTATCCTGCCAAACGGGAGTGTTACCGAAGCTTACAATAGTTCTGCCTGTATTATTGCCGGTTTTACCGCCATAGCCAAACAAACGAGAGCAGGTTATTTTATCTGTATTTACCCCGTTTACAACATTGTCGCCGGAAATATTGATGACATACTTATAATTTCCCATGTTGCTGTCATTGATGTTCAGCACTGGTTTCAGAGACAGACCGGAATTATTGACTGTACAACCGCTGAAATTTACTGTGATGTCATTCTTTCCTGCACCAAAATCGGTGTAGACATTGATGACTTTGCCAGAGGAATTAAACGTGCAGTTATCGAAAGTCATCACGGGAGAGCTGTATGTCCAGATGGCGTAATCTAGAGCTGGGCAGTTGAATATGGTATTGCTGAATATTGCAGTCTCATAACCCCAGTAGAAAGTCTTGCCGTTGATCACGCAGTTTTCAACAATAGTATTGTTGGCACGGATAAAGCCAAGGTAATTTGCGTCGCCCGAACGGAGCGTCATATTTTCAAATGCAATCGTTTTTGCCCCGTCAAAACTGTAATCGCCGTTGTACTCTGTACCGAAATTAGCTGGATCAGGAACTTCTGCACCGATATTCCACCCTGTTTTATCAGGTCCCTGACCTACAAATGTCAGGTCTTTATCCTTGGTGTGTCCCACGCTGGAAACACCGTACAGTGTGTAGTTGCCTTCACCCAGTTGGATGGTATCGCCACTTTTTGCAGCAGCCACAGCCTTATCTACCGTCTTATAAGCTTTGTCACTGGTTGTGCCGACTCCCTCCTGCGTATCATCACCTTTTATCGCATCCACGTAGATTGTTGTGCCACTAACAGGCTCCTCCGCAAATACGCTCGGTGTGATTGAAAGCGCCAACACCAACGCCAACAAACACGAGAGAACTCCTCTCATTTTCGGTTTTCTTTTCATTGCATTTCAGGCACAAGCTCCCAATCCGTCATAAGAGCTTTACCTATTCCCTCCTTTTTAATTTTGATAAAGTGTACCTTTGCAAAGGTCGAAAAGAAGTGAAATTTTGCCTTAGAATAATCGTGTTTCCCCTTGCAAATCCTGAATTTTGGTGTATAATTAAATGTGTATCGTTACAAATTGAATCTTTACATCAATTTGTAATGGTACACTTTCCCAAATTGTTGATCCGTTTTATTTAAGCGGTGTTTTCAAATTTTCGAGCTTTGTCATAGAATGTTCCAACAGGCATATTACAAGCTTCTGCCGCTTGTTTCAGCGTCATTTTCTTCGCACGCCATGCCCTATGGACTTCGTGAAAATTGTGCGGCAATGGTTTGGGCGGTCTTCCAAATTTCACGCCTTTTGCTTTTGCTGCGGCAATTCCTTCCGCTTGTCGTTGGCGAATGTCGGTGCGCTCGTTTTCTGCAACAAAAGACAGAACCTGCAAAACAATATCGCTTAAGAAGGTTCCCATAAGATCTTTGCCTCGTCGGGTATCCAGCAACGGCATATCTAACACCACTATATTGACTCCTTTTTCTTTCGTCAGAAGACGCCATTGTTGTTGAATTTCTTCATAATTTCTGCCCAATCGGTCAATACTCTTGACATAGAGTAAATCGCCTTTTTTTAGTTTTCTCAGCAGTTTCTTGTACTGTGGTCTGTTAAAATCCTTGCCAGATTGTTTGTCCAGAAAAATCACTTTCCCTGTTAATCCAACTTCTTTTAATGCGATTAGTTGACGGTTCTCATTCTGTTCCCGACTACTGACACGGACATATCCATAAGTGTTCATATATCCAATTTCTCCTTTCATCACAATGATATAAGCATAAAAATGTAAGCGATCAAGAATCCCCCGTGAAGGCAAAAAATAAGAGCACCTCGAAACCGAGATGCTCAAAAAATCAAGACAGATGGCAATATTCAGGGAGCACCGTAGACCAAGGCAATAGCGGCAGAAGTTGCTCACGAGTTGGCTCGTTTCCGAGTTTGGAAAGCTCCTGCAAAAGGAACTGAAGGTATCCAAAGGGATCCAGCTTGTTGCGTTTAGCTGTTTCAATCACGCTGAAGCACAGGGCACTGGCATCTGCGCCTTTGGCCGTGTCGCAGAATAAGAACTTCATAGGGAATCTCCCGTCATTTGCATAAACTGTTGTGTTACCAATCCAACTCGTCCATAGCGTCATCTACGCCTGCTGCGTAGTCCGGGTCGCTGTCGTAGCGATCCTCATCGTAGTCGTCATCATCATAGATGGCATCGTAGCCATTGTCATAGGAATCATACGTCTTGTAGGATTTTTTACTGCTGGAGTAAGAGCTGCTGTACGAAGATTTGGAGCTGTAAGAAGTGCTGCTCTTGGTGGAAGATTTGGAAGGGCGATGTACCCCGCAGTAGTCAGAGTCCTTATCCGCTTCTCGCGTGCAGCAGTCCTTGATGCAGGTGTATTTATGCTTTATGCTGGAGCTGCTGCCGGAGACGCTGGAATTGCTCTTAGAGGGTTTATGTACCCAGCAATAGGCGGAGCCTTTAGCCGCCTCTCTGTTGCAGCCGCTCTTGATACAGGTATACTTGGCAGCGAATGCACCGATACACAAAATGCAGGCAGTCAGCGTAACGAGCATTGCGCAAAGAATGCTTTTCCAAATAGTCTTTTTCATGGTAAAGTCCTTTCTGTCATGTACGATATTTTACCGGTGACGTTTCCCGTCAGAAATCATCACCGCCAAAATCATCCGAACCAAAGTCGTCTGAACTAAAGTCATCAGAATCAAGATCGTCCGAATCGAAGTTGTCCTCATCGTTATCGAACTCATCCATCAGCGCTTTACGGCTTTCCTCCTCTTCCCGGATACGTTCCATCGCCAGCGAGTAGTGAACATATCCGTCAACGCCCTTACCGTAGACCCCGAAATCCATATCCTTCAGCATAGTAGTTACCTCCGCTTTGTATTGGGGGAGGAAACCGTTCCCTTCGATACTTCTATTATAAATCATGGTCTGTCCCATAATTTGTACTTTGAACACATGACGCGAAATCATACAATTCTCTGCTTTGATACAGACAAGCGCTCTCTGTAAATTCACCTTGGATGATTGCAGAGAGCGCTTGTTAGATTTACTATTACTGCTTGCCGGGCCGGGCGGCTTTGCGGCCTTCCTTGCGCTGCTGGGTGGCAGCTATGCACAGGCGGCATCTTCGGCGCTTGTGGCGCTGCTGTTATGCCCATTTGCAGCACCGATGTTGCTATCACTGGCAGGAAGTGCTTTGATTGTCGCTGCATCAGCGTTATTTGCTTGGCTATTCTGAAAACAGAATATGACGATGAAGGGGCTGTTGCACATGCTTTTTCCTATTGTTCGATTATATGTCTAATTTTTAGGGGCAATTCTGCACTTTCATCCAAAACGATGTGCAACAGCCCCATTTTTATCAATGTAACCTCGTCACAGAAGCAGCTTTTAGCGCCGCTGGATGCGGATATGGCGAGCTTTGTCCATGCGGAAATGCGCAGACACGGCGTGGCTCTGCGGTTGGGTGAAACCGTCACCGGATTCCGACAGGACGGAGTTTCCGTGCTGACTCTGTTGGAGGGTAGTGAGCCGCTGCATTCGGATATGGTGTTGCTGGCCATCGGTGTTACCCCGGA
>OJSH01000323.1_pt1 | contig 56960 bp, 45 predicted proteins | sample 1599441 | NCBI WGS metagenome assembly OJSH01 (sample SAMN04168658, study PRJEB22393) | human gut metagenome | biome: human gut microbiome; feature: stool | host: Homo sapiens | collected 2014-03-24 | reverse complement strand
GTCATGTAAAAAACTCCTTACCCTGTGGCTGTAAAATCACCTTACCACGCACAACTTTGACTGGAGTCTCATCGGCCTGCAGCACATGGAAGCGGTACATCCTGTTATGAAGGTAATCATAAAGTGCCCCCAGATACCGGTCGGCACACTGGATCACCCAGTTGGCCATCACCTGCCGGGAGATGTGGAGTACTCTTAATTGAATGAATTGCATGAGACCCGGATGTGGATAACTTCCACTGTATCTGCGAGGGCGAACCGGAAAAGATTTTTAAATTTCTCTGTTTTGCACAACGTATCACAGGAGATTGCTGGGCTGCACTTCCTGGATCGGATGTCTGGATACGATCTCCAGCCCCTGCATCAGCGCCCGGTATTGTTCCGGCGTGATCTCCAGAGCCTCTTCTTTTGTACGGGACCAGCTGAAGCCGCCCTGTTTTAGCCTTTTGTAAACCTTCCGGAATCCGGATGGAAAACGGATGATGCATCTGGTAACACAGCAGGAAGTTTGATCTCAGCGAAAGATACGGACTGCTGAACAGTAGATAACTGTCCCGTCTCTATAACTGCGGACAGAGACGGATTTTGAGATGCTTCATAAGCTTCCCAGCGCAGGATGCGCTGCCAGTAAAAGAACTGTTTTCCAGAGATTCCGTTTGCCCGGCAGCAGGCGGTCTTTGGCATCCCGCTGTTCATACATTCATTCAGGATCTTGGTCCAGTGCTCTGCACGGACCTGATGTGTGATTTTATCTATGGCACTAACTCCTTTAAAAAACTTGTAGTTTTCTGGAGTTATTATCTCATGAGACAAGGAAACTAGCACGGTACTAGTGATTTACCATATACAAACAAATTACTACATAATAATGAATTAAACATATTATTGCTTTTCAGGCAAAGAAAACAATATGTTTTCTTTGCCTGAAATTAATTAATTAAACATTCTAATATTACAACAAAAATATACTTTTAGCGCAGAAATAGAAAAATCATGCTGTAATATTTCTGTCAATATTAGACTTCATGTTTTCACGTAAACTTTCTTTTGCAAGAGCCCACGGATATCCTCCCGGACCACAATAACAATCGCAATTGATATCACATACGCAATTCTTATACTGCTCTAATGTATTACGATTTTCTTGAATTCTTTTATTTAGTTTCTTCATTTCATATTCCTCCTATTTTTATAATGAATGCCTTATTATAAATAACATTATTCAAACTTCTTTAACTCTACTCCTCCTTTCCAAGAATAATTTTATGATTGAATAATGTCATATATAGAAACAGTACATTATCCTTCTCCCTGCTTGATCGATACAAATCCTCCATCAATTGCATTTAATACGACGTTTTCTGTGCCCCATTTAAGAACCTCCCCATCTGAAGTTAATCCTGTCTTTTCTAAATTGAAAACCCACACAGGAACCAACCATACTTTTTCAGGTTCTTCAAATGCATTAATGTTGGCCGCACGAATCTGTATATTTGTAACATTATATATACATTTTGTACCAGTATCCTTCAGCTCATCTCCATCGTCAGAAAGAGCGGAATACAGCAGGTGATCTGCCAGTTTTTCCTTTATTTCATCAAAAGAAAGTAGCTTTGTGTTATTTGCAACTGTATCTATTTTCTTTGACATATTTGTCCAAGCAAATTTTTGAACACCATCTTTCGTGATAATGATTTGAATTTTTTCGGAAGAAAATTGTGGGGCGTATACTGTTTCTGGAATTCCTTCTAGTATTTCAGGTGACCGCTGACTATATCCCATCAAGTCTCCCAATGTACGATAAAAATAAATTGAAAATCCAACCTCATTAAAGGGATTATCTTCGTCCCATAATACCCATGTTTCTGTATTCCTATTTCCGATTGCTTTGACACAGCTGCCTACTTCAAACCCTTTTATTGATAATTTATCGAGTAAAGCCTTCGCTTCATTCAAAGCCTCCTCTTCAGATAGAGATGGTATCTCTTCCATATGTTCTTTTAATGATTTTAGCCAAGCATCATTTTTATTATTGCTATCTAAATTTCCATGAATCAAAGGCATCAGATATTCTTCATCAATAAACGTACCCTGGGAATACAGAAAATTGGTTGTGCTTCCTAATTTATCGCTATAGCTTATCGCACGGATTAAGGGGTTCTTTTCATTTTCTTTATCTATTTTGGCTGTGAAACCTAGTTTTTCGTCTGTATCATAATAATAATCACTTACTCCATCATAGAAATCTCTTTCTGTCTGTACCGGCTCCATAAGAACAGGCTTTATAGAATTCTTTGTTCCCGCTTTTTCTGGAGCTTCATCAATAAGTTGATCCATTTTACTAAGTTGATCCTGCCAATATTGAGTTGATCCTAATCCACCAGATAACGAAGCCCAAGTCCCCTCATAATTTTCCATTCTCGCTTTTTCCGATTCTAATTCATCTTTTGTCATCTTAGGATATTCATACAATGGATTCCCATCTGAAAAATAATCGCATAATTTCTCCAACAATTCATTGGTCAATACTGATTGTTCATAAACATCTACAGGTGTATTGTATATTTCTGGTATCTGTGGAGAATAATCTGCTTCTAAAGTAACAAAACCATCGCTTCTTTCAATCTTTTCGTGCCAATGATCAGGAATCTGCAGATCTTTTGGTACATCGTCATCTTTTTCCAGAATGCTTTCTTTCGGAATCCCCTCTGATCGGTCAACAACAATTTCTTCTTGTGGCGTTTTAGCACATGCCATTAATCCAGAACTTAAACATAGCAAACAAACCAAAATATATGTTTTGTTCTTCATTAGAAATCACCCCCTTCTATTCTTGTAATAATAATATCATATCTTTGCATATTGATTCTATTTCATGTTTACTATAATTGTGTATTACCTGGTTACAGACGGTTAATTTCATGCTATTTCGATACACATGTATCCAGCAACAATCAGTAGTATCTACTATATTTGGAAATGTTAAAAGTATATTTGAATTTAATAATAAAAGATCAACATTACGATGAAATGAAATATTTATTTGTTGTTCGAAGTTTTGTTTATTATAATTTATAATTCTAAAATCATCGCTTGAAGAATTATTGTCTGTAATACATACACATTCATAACCAAATATTTTAGTAAGACAATTTAAAACATTAGAAAATATTGAAATATCATCTGATTCTATTAAAATAATTGGTGGATTGATAATTTTTTTTGGAAGCAGTGCTTCAGACAGTACATTAATCTGGCGATCATTACAGGTTTCTCCTTGGGCAAGAAACTGATTTATTAGGTTTCTTGAACATGAAAAACTACTTTCTTCGCATAACGCATCAACTTTATTTAACAAATTTGCCAAAACACGAGGAGCTGAAAAGCTATTTCCTATATTTGAATCCAAAACTGTCCCACAATCCACATGAAGATCATTATCTGGAATAGCATAGATTTTTTGACAACAAAAATGTTCTACAGGTAATGCTATAGTTCCGATCACTTCTTGAAACGCTGCCGGCATAGTAATAAGATTAGCATTACTGCTTGCAGCTATTATAGTAATTCCACTGTCATACATTTTTTTAATCAAAGGATATATTTCTTTTTGTTTTGATAATATCGTTGTGCCAATGCTCAAACATAATACATCAATTTGATTAGAAAAAAGAAATTCTAATGCAATTATGAAATCGTTAATATCTAATTGATTTTTATTCATAATATCAACATGTATTAAAACGTGGTTCTTAGGATTTCTTAAGTTATCGTTCAAAATCTTGCAGCATAATGTACTATGAGTAGAATTAACTATATCGTTTGTTTGGCATACCGTTTTTACTTGACATTTCGTTATTTTATACTTATGTATCTGAGAAAAATCAAGCATTACATTATTATCTAAAGAATCGTCAATTATTCCTATTTTCATTAATGCCAATCGCCTCTATTTCTGCCGCCAAATTGTTAACAGTAAATATTGGGCTATCATTCGTTTCTAAAATTCTGCAAATATTAATTCCATATTTAGTTTCAAGCGTATTAATTAAATATAAGAAATCAACGGTATCTATTCCAAACTTTTGATCAAGCAAATTATCATTTAAATCTGAAATAGTAATATCAAAAAGAGCACTAATTTCCTCTAACAACATTTTTTTAGCAATATCTTTTGTCATATATATACCCCCTGTATATTTTTTACAAATGATCTAAATTATCTCAGGATTTTCATTTAAAAGGGAAGTTAATTCATCTATGAATGTTTCAATCCCTTTTTTATCGTCTGGAAGTAAGACAATATTGCTGTTCACAATTTCTGTTGGCAAATTTTCTTTACAAAACTTGTTAGAATAGAAATTATATTCTACTTTTTCTTCCTCGGTATTTACATTATAAGTTTGATTACAGATATAGAATTTAATAATATCCACGCCCAATCGTAACTTACACAACTTTTTCATTTCATCAAAATATTTATCCGTATAGTATTTACTATAATGTATACAGAGAACACCATAATCACTTATTATTGCATTAGATAAAACATATGAAATTTCTCCAAAATAATTGTGTTCATAATCATTTAATGTCATTATCCCACTAGGGCAACTAATCAGTATTATGTCAGGAAGTTTTTGCTCAGCTAAGTCACAAATAAAACTATTGGCTCGTTTAACTTTTAGAGGCAGAGATATATCATCCGCATATAAAAAATCAGGTAATACGTCACAATTAAATAACCTTGCAAGTGGATTCCCAGAAATTACTAAAACGCTATATCCTTTATCCTCTAAAACTTTTTTTACTGATAATATCAAAGAAAACTTATCACAATTTTCACCATCTCCTAATATAGAGATAACTGGGCATGTCACTTTTCGTAATTTTTTTGACGAAGTACAAATTCTATTGTTATAGCTATTTAGAATTGTTGTCTCAGCATCTTTAAATACTTCAACTCCCAGCCATTTATAGATAAAGCTGCTAGTGTATATTGGTATATTTTTTCGAATGGCTTCATTAATTCGATTAATATATGCTTTTTTGCCCATTTTTTGCACATTATCACATAAAATCAAGACATCGCAATCCATAAGGGCTTTTTCGGAATCATTTGTGTAAATGCTATTTTTTTGAACTTCTATTTCATTTTCTTTATATGTAACTATAAAACTTATTTCATATTTTTTTAATTCCTTGGAGTGTTCATAGATTACATTCGACTCATAATTTGCAGGGAACAATACAATTTTTCTCTTACTATTCTCACTCATCATGATCCTCCTCGTGAAAATGATATCCATTTTCTATCAAAACACATAATTCTTTTAAATTATACAAAGTATCATTTATACTCGTTTTACAACTACATAACTTTCCTTCGCATGTTAATTTATTATTTGTAGGCTCAACTTGTCCTACACACATTCTACATAAACGTAAATTCCAACATTCCAAACATTCTTTTTCTGTCAATTGACCGATGTTCAAAATATAACGCATTTTATTATAATCAAATCCCTTTTCAACACTTCCTATCTTCATTCCTTGAACATTTTCACTAACTCTTTCGCATGGATAAAAATCTCCTGAAGTGTCTACAAACAACCTTCTTACCCCAGGGATGCATGGACCACCGTGATGCATTGCTTCCAGTTCTATATAATGTTGATGAGTCTCTTTATAAAAAAGTTCTATTGCTCTATGATCTGTAATATATAAGGGGTGTATATATTTCCGATCAATTTTTCCCAATAAGTATAGCAATACCTTTAAGTGTTCATATCTGTGTGGAATCCAAAATGAATCATTTACTTTAAGTAATCCATTATTTGATACACCTGTTTCATTTAACATACTTAATCTGACTTGAATAGGATTGAATAACTTTGAATTAGCGAAATAGTCTAAAACATTTTTTAAATCCGCTTTTGGATTGATGACGGTATTATATCTTACAGTAGAAAAAAATTCTTCGTCATACTTTTTTATTTTGTTTAAATTTCGAACGATTACATCAAAAGAACCTTGCCCATTTCTAAATTTACGATTTACATCGTGTTCTTCTTTTTTGCCGTCTAAACTGATTGTAACTGCAAATTTATGTTTTGCTAAAAAGCTAATAACCTCTTCTGATAATAAAGTTCCGTTAGTAGTTATAAAAAAACTCAATTCTTTATCCTGAACTTTTCCCTCGGCATACTCTACGCATTTTTTGATGAGCGGAAACTCTAATAATGGCTCTCCTCCGTAAAAAGCAATAATTAATTTATCTGAATCTATAGAATGTTCAAAATAAAAATCTATTGCTTCCCGTGCTATCTCCCAAGACATTCTTTTGTCTGAATGTCCTCTATTATAATAATTACCCGAATATGTACAATAGAAGCATCTTAAGTTGCATTGCTGCGTCACTTGTAATATTAGTTCTTTTAATTGCTTGTTTGCATAATATTCAATATCATCGGAAGAGGGGTGAATTATTTTTTTTGTAATCTTCTTCTGCAATAATCCTTTTTGTAAATATTTGTCTAATTCCCTGCAATTATTTGGAATTTTCCCATCTCGTTCGACATTTTTTAAGATTTTGTATTCCTCAGGATTTACGCAAACTACTGAATTTGTGTGTCGATCATAGAAATAATACTTTTTTAATGTTGAAAAACATTTTATTACAATTTCTCCCATAGACACCTTCTCCCTTCTTTATATAGATACTTTTATAATTGTTTCCATCCTTAACATATTCAACTTCTTCTAATTAATTTATTGACTATTTCTTTTGGATTTTATGACATTTAATCTCATATATTTTGTCTAAATTTTCTAGATTTTCTGCTTTATGGGTAACAATTATCACAGTTTTATTATTACATTTTTGAAAAATATAATTGTGAATAAAACTGTCATATATCCGATCTATATTTGAAGTGGCTTCATCCATTATAATAATTTTTGCATCTTTGACTATTGCTCGTATGAAGGCAACTTTTTGACGCTCCCCGCCGGATAAATTTCCTCCGTTTCTATCAAGTATCGTATTCAATCCTTGTGGCAAACTTTGAATAAACTTTTCTAACTTTAATTCTTCTATTATTTGCCAGAGTTGACTATCAGTCATTTTTTTTCCTAAAAGAATATTATTTCGCAAAGTATCTCTGAATAAATATATGTCTTGACTTATAACACTAAATAATTGACGATAACAATTAAGTTTTACTTCTCCAATATCAACGCCATCTATTAAAATTTGTCCCTTTTGTGGATGATAAAATTGTAATAGAAGTTGAATTAAGGTTGATTTACCTGAACCATTATCTCCTATAAGGGCTATTCTTTCACCTTTCTTAATTGTTAATGAAATATCATTTAAAACAGGATGATTTTTATCATAATAAAAACTAACATTATTAAAAATGATTTCTTTATCAAAATTTTTTATTTCACGATATCCGCTTAATGTTTGCTCGTTTTCCAGTTTTTTTAATTTTTGCAACCTTTTGATAGATGGTTTTATTTGTGCAAACAAGAATTTCAAATTAAAAATCAAAGCTATAGGACCAATTACATAAGAACTGTATGTAATAAATGCAGTTAAACTACCTACGGTCATTTCGTTGATACAAACAAAATAACCTCCTACGCCATAAAGGAATCCAGTGATAATCCATTGCAACAAAGTATCTCCTGCCAAATTAAATGAATTTAAGAGATTACCTTCTTTGAGAAACTTGAGATTATATTTTTGATATTTTATCAATTCTTTTTTCTTTATTTTAAATAAATTCCATAATTTAATTTCAGCAATTCCATTTAATGTATCATCAAACCATCCGGAAAAATCGGAATAATATTTTAAAATACATTCTGTGTTTTGCTCTCTTTTATTTGAAAAAAAAGTAATTAAACAAAATTTTATTGGTACTGCAAGAAGAACAAAGATAGCAAGTTTCCAATTAATTACAAATAATCCAGCAACTCCACTCAATATCTGCAATAAATAGCTTACTGTATTTATCAAGCCACTATTAAATAACGAACTAATATTGTCTATATCTGATGTAATTCTGTTAATAATTTCAGAAGAATTATTATTTTTAAAATAAGCCACTTTAAGATTCAATAAATAGCTAAAATATTTGTAATACAGCCTTAATACAATCCAATTTTGTATATTTACATAAACCGAAGTTTGTAAAATACTAATCCCAGATTCTATAATAGATAATCCAACTAGTATAATAGAACATACTATTACGACACTAAAAGTTTTTCCTACTAATCCAGTATCAACAATTTTCTGAATAACTAATGGACGGCCAAATGCAATAATTACTGTGATTACATAACAAAAAAATATCTCTATAATCCATCTCTTTTTCATATGATACGCCTTACACGATTTTTATTACGATTGTTGTTGAGTAATCCACTTATAACCTTGTCATCTATGCGATAATTTATTTTTAATATATTATATAATATCAAGTCATTATTTTCAATATATTTTTAACATATTAAATTATATACTAATAATAAATTAAATCAATTGAATTTTACACATTATATTCAAATTTAAATTAATATTAAAGGAAATATCGAAATTTAATTTACTGCTTTAGATTGCTAAGGTTTTCAGCACAAAATTATTAAAGATTACGGAAATAAAGCAATAAGATGTTATTATTGATTATTCAATATTTTTATATTATTAAATAGTGAAATATAAATAATAATGTGTTATTATAATAATATATAACGGTTGCAAAGGAGGATAAAAATGATTAAGTTAACACGAAGGCAGGAAGATATCATGAAAATATTGTGGGAATCGGACAAACCATTAATTGCATCAGAAATCGAAAAAAAGCAGGATGATCTTAATATTAATACTGTCCAGGCTACGCTCCGAGCTCTTATGAAGAAAAATGCCATTGAAGTTGCAGACATTGTTTATAGTGGAACTGTATTGTCCAGAAGCTATAGGCCAATTATAAGTCGGGATCAGGTTATCACAGAATATGATCAGGTAGTTAGTAAGGTATTAAATGATAAGAACCTGATTGCACATTATGTGGATGAAATTAACGATCTGGCTGCTATTACAGAATTAGAAAAAATAATCAAAGAAAAAAGGAAAAAATTGGAGAAATAATATATGCGCTTAGTTTCTTTTGGATCCCTTTTGATATGTTTTTTGTCAATTATTGTTCTGACTATATATATGTATTTAACTTTAAACAGGGCAAAAGGCATTTTGATCTGTTACCTAAAACCTATATTTGTTTTGTCAGCCATTATTATGCTTCGAATGCTGATACCTGTTAATTTTCCATTTACCTATTCCTTTCGCGGAGCAAAAATCATGAATGCTGTAGGGAATATTGTATACATTAAAATAACCGAAACTGTAAATATTTTTGATATAATGCTGGGCATTTGGTTCATAGGAGCAGTCATCCAGATTATTCGTTATATACTAAAAAGAAAAAAAGTATATACCTATATTACCCCCTATATCCTGTCAGCAGAAGAAGTAAAAGAATCTGAATATTATTATTTGTTAAATACATATAAACAAAGCAAAATGCAAGTAGCTTGTGTACCAGAAAATGTTAGTCCTTCTATCTTTGGTATCTTTCATCCAATTATTATTTTTCCACAAAATATTGTTTCTTCAAAGGACTTACATTTTATTTTATCACATGAAATACAACATTATCGTAACTTTGATTTACATTTAAAAGTTATACTTGATTTATTAGTTGCAGTGCATTGGTGGAATCCTTTTGTATATATGCTAAGAAAGAAATATAATAGTGCAATAGAATTTTCAAATGACTATATGGTATCCAGGCAATTAAATGAAACTGAAAAAATAGAATATGCAGAATCACTTCTGAATATTGCAAAGATACCATTTTCAGACAAATCCTTCGACCTTTCATTAGTTGAGAACGCTAATTTTAAAAAAAGAATCTCTCTGCTTGTAGAAAATGCTAATGTTGCTAACAGCAGGAAAATGGTCACCTTGATTTTAAATATTATGTTTATTTCAATAATAATGTTTATTTCTTTGTTTTTTGTTCCAGAGGCAGATTACAGTAAAGAAGCAGAGGAAGTTTTTAAAGAAGCAGGCGCATTCAGTATTACTCCAGATAACGCTTATATAGTAACTGCCATTGATGGTTATAAATTATATATGAATGGAGAATTTATCGGTACAATGACCAGTATACCGGAGGATTTAAAGGAGGTTCCAATTTATGAAGAGAAAACTATTAATCAAAAGTCTGGTGACTAATTTGCTGGTATTAACAATGCTTTTTCCTTGTTATACAGCATATGCGCAACAACCGATTACTAATCCAATCTCAAAAGAAGAATCACAAATAGGAAAGGCAAATAGATATGTGTGGAAGTATAAAGAGATTAACGGAAAGATTTATAAAAGATTATATGACCTTACTGAAAACAGATGGATTGGTGACTGGATCTTAGTATAATCAAATATTATATCAATCTCTCAAATGTGCGTTGTCTTTATAAATAGTTAGCTCCTTTCAAATAAAAAATCAGGAGCTAACAGGGTCACAACCTATAATAAGAGACAGGCCTCCTTTTATGCAAGCATAAGGAGTCCTGCCTCTTCTTTTATCCGCACAGCTTACTTCTGTACAATATTTATAATTCTTCCCGGCACATAGATTTCCTTTACAATGGTTCCGGTCAGTTTGTCTTTGACAGCTTCTTTTCCTTTCTCCAGGGCTTCTTCTTTGGAAACCTCTGCTGGAAGCGATACGACTGCTCTTGTTTTTCCATTGATCTGGACAGCGATCTCAATCTCATCGTCCTTCATGGCTTCTTTATCGTAGGACGGCCATCCTGCATGGAATACAGTCTCTTCATGTCCCAGTTCTTCCCACATTTCCTCTGCCATATGAGGTGCGAACGGAGCAAGGAGCACAGCCAGAGCTTCCAATGTCTCTTTGTCTATGCCGCCGGCTTTCTTCGCGATCTCTGTCAGCTTATTTGTATGTTCCATAAATGCGGAAATAACTGTATTGAGGCTGAAGCTCTCCAGACGAGTTGTAACATCATAAATCAGTTTATGACGTTCTTTTACCATATCCTTTGACGCCTCGATCTCTTTCTCCTTGCTGTCCTGAAGGAGGTTCCATACTTTCTTCAGGAAACGATATACTCCGTCGATTCCTCTGTCATCCCACTCGGCATCCAGTTCCGGCGGACCTACAAACAGCTCATACATTCTGAGAGAATCACATCCGTAATCTCTTACCAGATCATCCGGAGATACGACATTTCCTTTGGATTTGCTCATCTTGATACCATTCTTTCCGGTGATCATTCCCTGATTGAACAGCTTTGTAAACGGCTCGTCAAAATCGATCACTCCGATATCACACAGGAATTTTGTGTAAAATCTGGAATAGAGCAGATGGAGCACCGCATGCTCTACTCCGCCGATATACATATCTACCGGAAGCAGCGCATCTGCCTTCTCCCTTGATACAAGCTCCTCGCTGTTGTGATTATCCACATAGCGCAGGAAATACCAGGAAGATCCTGCCCACTGCGGCATTGTATTTGTCTCTCTCTTAGCTGGTTTTCCACATACCGGACACTTACAGTTTACCCATTCCTCGATACCTGCAAGCGGTGACTCTCCTGTACCTGTAGGCTCATAGGACTCCACATCCGGCAGACGAAGCGGCAGCTCCTCTTCCGGTACCGGCACAGCGCCGCAGTCCGGACAGTGTACGATCGGGATCGGTTCTCCCCAGTAACGCTGACGGGAAAATACCCAGTCACGCAGCTTGTAATTTACCGTAGCTCGTCCGATTCCCTTTTTCTCTATAATATGCGGGCCTTCCTTTTTCAGCACAGAAGATTCCATTCCGTTCCACTCGCCGGAATTGATCATGATTCCTGATGCCTCGGTATACGCCTCTGTCATATTTTCTATTTCTTTACCGTCTTTGGAAATAACCTGAACGATCGGGATTCCGAATTTGGTAGCAAATTCAAAGTCACGGTCATCATGGGCAGGTACGCACATGATCGCTCCTGTACCATAATCCGCCAGTACATAATCGGACAGCCAGATCGGCGTCTTCTCTCCGTTCAGCGGGTTGATGGCATAACTTCCTGTAAAAACGCCTGTCTTCTCCTTATCCTGCAGACGATCCACGTTTGACTTCATGGATGCCTCATAAATATACTGGTCAACCGCCTCTTTATATTCTGGTGTAGCGAGCTCTGCCGCCAGCTTATGTTCCGGAGCAAGTACCATGAAAGTAGCGCCGTACAGCGTATCCGGTCTTGTGGTGTAGACTGTGATCTTATCGTCCCGTCCTTCTACCGGGAAATCCACTTCCGCTCCGTAGGATTTACCGATCCAGTCAGACTGCATCTTTTTCACTTTCTCCGGCCAGTCAAGCTTGTCCAGATCATTTAAAAGACGCTCTGCATAAGCGGTGATCTTCAGCATCCACTGACGGAGGTTTTTCTTCGTCACTTCCGTACCGCATCTTTCACATTTTCCGTTTACAACCTCTTCATTTGCAAGACCTGTCTTACAGGACGGACACCAGTTGATCGGAAATTCTTTTTCATATGCCAGACCCTCTTTGAACATTTTCACAAAGATCCACTGTGTCCATTTATAAAATTCCGGGTCCGTTGTATTGACTTCCATATCCCAGTCATACAACGCTGCGATCTGGTTGATCTGCTCTTTGATGTGCTTTACATTTTCTGCAGTAGATTTTGCCGGATGTACTCCCATCTTGATCGCATAGTTTTCTGCCGGAAGTCCGAACGCATCCCATCCCATGGGATGAATAATATAATATCCCTGCAATAATTTGTATCTGCTCCACACATCAGAAATAACATATCCTCTCCAGTGTCCTACGTGGAGGCCATTTCCTGATGGATACGGAAACATATCCAGGCAGTAATATTTCTCGCGCTCTTTGCCAGTCTTATCTACTTTGACGTTAACTGGATTTTTCTCCCAGTTTTCCCGCCATTTTTTCTCAATCGCCTTATGATTATAAGGTACAGCCATTATTCATTCCTCCTAAATCATGCATACGCGTAAATACTCTTCCTTGATAAATGCATATACAGCCAAGAGTATACACTATCTTTTAATTTTACCATACGAGTTTTTCCTGTCAAGTTTTCCCCGGCAATTATCTTTAATAATATGTAAGAAAATTTCCCGGTTTTGCTGGACAAACCCCGCTTCTTTCTATTATGATATATAAGCATGGCCATTTTAGAGGAAGCGCATATTTCCTGCCAAAATGACCGATTATAGAATCCAACACAACAGGAAAGAGAGGTTTGAACATGTTTGCACAAATCATCAACACTTTGAGCGATCTTTTGTACAGCTACATTCTGATTGTCCTGCTTCTTGGTACAGGGATCTACTTTACTTTCAAGACACGTTTCGTACAATTTCGCATGCTGGGTGAGTCTATCCGCGTCGTAATGGAACCCAAAAATGACGAAAACGGTCTTTCTTCTTTTCAGGCTCTGATGGTATCCACCGCTTCCAGAGTAGGAACGGGAAACATTGCCGGTATTTCTACGGCCATATGCCTTGGCGGCGCCGGAGCTGTCTTCTGGATGTGGGTAACTGCTCTTCTCGGCAGTGCCTCTGCGTTTATTGAGAGTACTCTGGCACAGATCTACAAAAGAAAAGCTCAAGACGGAACCTGCTATGGCGGGCCCGCCTACTATATCCAGGCAGTTCTGAAAAAACGATGGCTGGGGGCCTTGTTTGCTGTCTTTTTGATCATGACCTACATGGTTGGTTTCAATCTTGTAGCATCTTTCAACATCACTGACTCCTTCCGTACTTACAGTTTTTTTAATGAATCCACGACTCCGATGGTAGTTGGAGGTATTCTTGCAGTTATTTTCTGCCTGTGTGTATTTGGCGGAAGTACACAGATTTCCAAAATTACCGGAATCCTTGTTCCTTTTATGGGAATTTTTTATCTTGCTGTAGCGCTGTTTATCGTTGTGACACATTTTAATCTGATACCGCAGATGTTTGCAGATATTTTCTCCAATGCTTTTGACTTAAAAGCAATCTTTGGAGGCTTTACAGGTTCCTGCATCATGCAGGGTATCAAAAGAGGTCTTTTCTCCAACGAAGCCGGTGTCGGTTCCGCTCCTAACGCCGCTGCAAGCGCATCCGTATCCCACCCTGTAAAACAGGGACTTGTCCAGATGCTTTCTGTATTCATTGACACAATCCTGATCTGCTCCGCAACGGCATTTATGCTTCTTTGCTCTGGGGTAGCTCCCAGTGATGAACTCAAAGGTATGCCCTGGGTCCAGACTGCGGCAGCGGAATCTCTTGGATCCTTTGGTACTGTTTTCATCACGGTAGCCCTGTTCCTTTTTGCCTTTACAACTCTGATCGGAAATTACTTTTATGCAGAAATGGGCCTTGGTTATCTCTGTGATAAAAAACCGGGCAAAAAACTTCTGACTGTTTTCCGTCTGTTTGCAGCAGTTGTAGTATTTGGCGGATCCTTAATGGAATTTAGCGTAGCATGGAGTACAGCAGACGTAATCATGGGCTTTCTGGCACTGATCAACCTGCCTGTCATCATCCTGCTGGGCGGACCTGCCGTACATTGTCTGCAGGATTATATCAAACAGAAAAAAGCCGGCAAAAATCCGGTCTTCAAAGCTGCAGATATTGCCCTGAAAGACAAGACAGACTTCTGGAATTAAGTATTGTTTCTCTCATTAAATTCATGTATAATAAATGTTAAGAAAATACGTATGTCAAATACATAAAAAAGGAGTGTTTCCCATGGTAAATTTATTGACAGGGCCGAAAGGCAGCGGTAAGACACAGCAGATGATCGATCTTGCAAATCAACAGGCAAAGGCATGCAGCGGGAATGTAGTTTTTATCAAAAACAGTCATCGTGATACAAGCAGCGTAGCATTTGATATTCGGGTTGTATGTATGGACGACTATGATGCGATCACAAATATTGATGAATATATCGGTTTCCTGTACGGAATGTACAGTGCTAATCACGATGTAGAGTGTATCTTTATCGATGGAATTTTGAAACGCGACCACATCAAATCAGAGGACATGCCAAAATTCGTAGAACGTCTGGAAAAGATTTCCGCACAATGCGACATTGATTTTTACGTCAGCATCAGCGCCGGAAAGGATGATCTCACAGGAATCAATCTTTCAGAGACCTGTAAGGTATTAAATTAAAAAGTTGGGGAAAACAAAAAGGTTCTGTGCAAATGAAAATGATTGACACAGGACCTTTTTTAGACCGTAAAATCATAACCACCAGTGAAAACTGGTGGTTTGCTCTGTCCCTGTAAGGGACGATTGCCGGCTTGGACCTCAAAGGTCCCACGAAATAAAGGCCCCAACCGCACCTTATCCCCGGCTATCCCTTACAAGGGATTATTTTATTTGCCCTTCATTACTGGCTCACCCGTAAACGGGCAATGTCGTCAACTTAAGAAAATAAAAAAAGCACTTGACAAGTTCATCAAAAAATGTTGCCCCGCAATTGATTATAAAACGAATTGCGGGGTATATATTTATGAAAAATATTCTTAAAAAAATTATCATGGAAACAAAAAATCTGATCCAGTCTGAATCTTTTCATCAAAGACATCGTTTGGCGAAAGGTTTTTCTCGTCAGCGTAAGTTCTCTTTTACTCATGTAATATATTTTATTCTTGCCAGAGAAAATAAATCTATCAACATAAATTTGGCAAACTTGCGAAAGATTTTTCCTCATTTGAAAATACCATATATATCAAAGCAAGCCGTTTCAAAAGCTCGGCAAAAAGTATCCTCTAATGCCTGCCTGGAATTATGTCAGACTTTTTCTGGTTTATATTATTCCGAAAAGAAAACATTCTCTTTATGGCATGGCTTTCATATTTATGCCGTTGATGGCTCTACAATCCAAATCCCAATATCTAAGGAAAATATTAGATTTTGGGGAAGCAATCCAAATCAGTATGGTATAGAAGAACCACTGGCTTCTACTTCACTGCTATATGATGTTCTGGAAGGGATTATAGTAGATGCCTATATAGGAGAGTATCGATTAAATGAGAGGACAGCTGCCTGCAAACATATTGATTTTTTTACAAGGTTAAATGTAGCAGGATCACATATATTTTTGTTTGATCGAGGTTATCCTTCTTATGACTTATTTCAAAAACTAATCTGTTGCAATTTTTTCTTTGTAATGAGACTATCTAAATCTTTTAAAAAGCTTATTCATACAGATAATTCGGACACCAGTATCAGCTATTGGCCTAAAGGTAAAAAAACTCCTTTATCGCTTAGAATCATACATCTTACTCTTCCAGATGGAACTACAGAATATCTTGTGACAAATATTACTGATTTGACATTCACGCTGGATACTTTTAAAGAACTTTATTTTTTACGATGGGGTATAGAAAGTCGTTATAAAGAACTGAAAATATCATATAAGTTGGAATCTTTCAGCGGATATAAGCCTGAAATAATCAAGCAGGATTTTTATGCTGCAGTTTTTCTTTCGAATCTTTCCGCTGTGATAAAAAATGCTGCTGACCCGAAAATAAAAAATCACAGAAAAAACAAACATCGATATCAAGCAAATAAAAATTTTATTATAAATCAAACGAAAACAAATATTCTCACTCTTTTGACCATCCATACCAAAAAGATCATTACATTAATAGATGACATAGTAGAAGAAGCCATAAGAAATCGCTCAGAAATACGCCCCGGAAGGCAGTTTCCAAGACATAAAAAATATACCAGACGAAAATATTGCATGAATGATAAACCTTGTATATGAATACTGAAATCCTATAAGAGACCACTTTCATGACTTGTTGTAAGACAGGTTTATTTTTCATGGAAAGAAATAAATAATCCATCCCATTGAATTTCAAAAAACACCTGCATAACACTTAAGTTGACGACATTGCCCGCGAACGGCTGCATTCCAGCATAACCTGCTCCAGCTGCTGTGTTTCGCCAAAGAGACCATTTCCCCCATCTGTATACCCGCTCACATAGTAAATGGTCTGGAAGCTATATACATCAAACAACTGACGGAACTTCTCTTCTGTCGGCGATGTCTTATATGCTGTTATATGTTTCTGGTTTCCTGATACTGCCGAAGGTCCCGCGATCACCACACGATACTCTTCCGCCAGACGGAGAAGAGCTTCTTCCGTAAACAGCTCAGTGCACCCGCAAATCAATATCTCTGTCATAATTCTCCTTTTGCATACCTTCAAGGTATTCTTTTTCTTTTATACCATTATAGTTGTGTTTTTGGTGATATTCAATATCTTTTTGGTGAAGGAAGTGTGAATTGAGACTTTACTGACAGAAAGATTTCAGAAATAAAAAACTGCCGAAACGTCCGTCAATTTCTCTCCGGCCACTTCGGCAATTTCTTCTGTATTATATTTTTATGTAACGCTGTCGCAGCAGCGGTTTACGGAATGCAGCTCACAAACGCGCGTCCTGTCCCTGCAAGCGCAGCGTCCATCTGCTCATAAGAGATGGCGCTTCGGCTGCCTGAAGCTGTATCAATGTAAGTAACATAGGTCTGATCATATCCGATCAGGATAACCGAACTTCCCTCTCCCGTCATTCCTACCACAGGAATTCCCCGGCTGACAAAATACAGCATTTCTTCCGTTGTGCATCCGGACAGATCCAGCACGTTTTCACCGATCGTCTGTCTGACCGCATCCATTGCTCCGGTTCCTCCATTCAGCAACCCCCGCAGAGTATTGATAACATCATCTTTTCCGGTAGTGAGATAGTTAAGACTCCGGTTCCCTCTCTCCCAGACATAACTTTGTCCGGCAGAAATGACAACGCCGCTCACCTCGTCCGCTTTCAAAACCGCATCATTTGCGCTGCCATAAACTCCCTGGAGACACCCCGTTCCATATACGTAATAGGCCTCCTGGCTTTCCTTTTCCTCAAACTCTATCTCTGTGGGCTGTTCATATAATACCTGTTTCGGTTTAAGAACTTTAGGCTCCAGATCAGAAATACCATCCACAAATGTAAGGCGCATCTGGGTTTCTTTTAATTCTGTCACATAAGACTCGAGAGAAATATTGCTTTCCTTTCTCTCTTCATTGCTCGTAATCTGACTGGACGCAATGCCTATGTAGATATTTCCGTTTTTCACTACCCGTTCCAGATTGATCATTCCGTCGCTTATTTCGGCTCCCGACACGAAATCACTGTCCGATTCATATGTCTTAACTACCTCATTGTCTGAATCACGTATCTCTACTTTATACATAGGAATCGTCGTTTCACCGGATACATTTTGTCCTATGTCTGATGTTCTCCCCGTTCCACATACAAAATCTTCATTGACGAATCCAAGGGGCAAGATACATTCTCCCTCCTGACACTCCACTGTACGATCCTTTCCGCTTTCCAGATCTTTTACAACAATCTCAGTTGCCTGCTCCAATGTTCCATTAGACTGATATGCCAAAAGATGTCCGTCCTCTGATGTTACGTACTGCCGGTCTGTCAGATTTTCCACCAGGGTAGCTGTCTCTTTTTTCTCCATATCTGTTTCATAAAGTGTACCGCCTGTGAGTACGTAAAGCATTTCCCGGGCTACACTGTAGTAAACCATATTGCCAGACTCCTGGGCTGTCACTGCCGCTGATTTTGTACTGGGAATGAAAGCTTTCTCATCAATACTGTTCTTTTCCGAGTCATAGAAGTAAACTGCAGTTCCCACTTCCCCTTCATGGCTTCCACGGTTCATATATCCGCATACCGCAAAGGTTACATTACCTGATTTATCCATGGAAAGGAGATTGATCTCATGTTCATCTGTCAGATTTCTTATATCAGCGCTTTCCGAATCCATGAAACTGAACAAAAGGGACATCTCATCGCTGTCCTGATTGTAATACCACAGTTCATTTGCCTGTATGAACGCCGTTCTCACTCCGTCATTGCTTACAAGATACTGTACATCCGGGTCTGTAATTCCCAGCAGGATTCCATTTTCACTTAGCACGGTCTGTTCCGGATTGAAAATCTGCTCCATCGTCCGGTCATAATTCAGCAGATACATGATCCCGGCCACGTTCCGCACCCGGAAGAACTCATCTACTGTGTAAAGATCCGTCTCATTTTCTTCCCCTTTGCAGCGCACCTCATATTCCAGAAGCACAGAGGTGTACGTTTCATTTGCTTCCACGATTTTCCAGCGTTCCGTTCCCTCCACTGCCGGTTCCAGCCCTCCCCAGGAAACATGGTCGTAATCAGAATTAATATTTACATGGTAAAAACTTGTCACCGCCTCTCCCGAAGGTTCCAGGGCCGCTCCTACTCCTACGTTTTCTACTTTTCCCATCGCATTATTGTGATAGTTATATACATATTCCAGACAGGCGGACATGGAAAAATCAGCCGAATCCGCCACTCTCGTATAATAATAGATTTCCCGGTCATCCACAGAAAGGGTCAGGATCATAAGACATTCTTCTGACAGTATACCGTCCTCAAATTCTATCGTTACCGTCTTTTCCGGATCATTATATGTATTTTCGCCCAGCTTTTCCTTGCCGTCCAGCGTATACACCGCGCAGTTTGCAGACTGGATCCGGCTTTCATAAGATTCGATATGCATTTCCAGCTTATTTCCACTGACCGGGGTAATGCTGTCCCTCATAGTGGACAGATCCATTTCCTTTTTATAGCCGTTCAGATAATTCACTTCATACCCTTCACAGGAAAAAGAAACTGACGGGAGTGTTGCCCCGCCAAGATCTGCTGTCATGTTATTATTTCCCCTGTTCGTAAGGTAGCTGAACAAAATCACAGCAGCAATAAAAACCGCTGTCAGAATCCCCGCATTGATCAGGTGTTTCTTCATTGCTATTACTACTCCTTCATTTCTACTCCATGTACTGTTTCCAGCAGATGTTTCAAGGTCGGAGACACATGAAGCGCCTCTTCACATCTTTCCACTGCCTCCATACTCTGTCTCTGTCCGTTCTTTATTCCGCGGATCAGAATATTTTTCGGGGTATGCTCCATATCGATAAATTCCAAAATCTGGGTTTCATACCCTTGCCCTTCCAGGTATTCCGCGCGCAGCGCATCCGTAATCAAAGCCGCCATTCTCTCCTTGATCAGCCCGTATTTCAGAACAGGTTTCAGGATATCATTTTGAATCTGACCGTTCAGTTCATGCTGACAGCAGGGAACAGACAGGATAACTTTTGCATTCCACTCCACTGCCTTCGCCAGAGCAAAATCGGTTGCCGTGTCGCAGGCATGAAGTGTAACAACCATATCCACCGCATTTACCCCTGTATAATCCGCAATATTGCCTTCTAGGAACTTCAGCTTCTGATAGCCGTATTTTTTACTCAGTTCATTACAGCGGCGAATGACATCTGCTTTCAGATCCAGACCGATGATCCGTATATCATAGCCCTTCAGCTCATGGAGATAATAATAGATCGCAAACGTCAGATAGGATTTTCCGCATCCGAAGTCCAGAATGATGATCTCTCTGTCCCCCGGAAGCTGCGGCAGCACATCCTCAATAAATTCCAGAAATCGATTAATCTGACGAAATTTGTCAAAACGGGATTTTATAATCTTTCCCTCTTCCGTCATAACGCCAAGATCTACAAGAAACGGAATCTTCGTTCCCTCTTTAAGAATATATCGCTTCTTCCTGTCATGAGAAAAGTCCACTTCCTTCACCGTACCGGTCTGAGCTTTTTTCTTTATTGTAACCTTCCCTTTCTTGCTTACTAATATAGAAAAAAAGAACCGTCTCGTTTCCATCTGCATCTGCTTCATTTCTTCCATATACTGCATCAACTCTTCACAAGTCTCTTCTGCGTTCAAATTCCTGTGAAAAGCCTGGGTGCCTTTCTGCTCCTCCAACTGAAAGAAAAGCATGCCGCCTTTCATCAGAGGGCGCACCCGTACCTTACTGACGTGCCCTTTTTGGCGCGGATTGCTCAATACCGCTGTGATAAAATCTGTATTTAAATTGTCCTTGAATAATTGTCTTAAATTTTCCATAGCCATATTATAGCGTAATTCAACAAATGTGTAAATGTATCAAATTGGGACGTAGTAAAGTTTAAGTTTACTACGTCCCAATTTAACATTAGTGGTGTCCTTTTTTGCAATTAGCCCTGGGTTTTTTTGACTTCCGGGAAGGTGATCGTCACTTTGAACAAATCTCCGTCCAGATACAGGTCAAACGTTCCTCCCTGCATGGTCGTCAATGACTTGGCTATGGAAAGACCGAGTCCGCTTCCTTCTGTACTTCTGGAAACATCTCCTCTGATGAAGCGTTCTGTCAGTTCATCCGCTCTGATATTCAAAGGCTGTTCAGATATATTTTTCAAGGAGAACACGACCGTCTGATCTGACACACTCAGATCTGCATAGATTCTTGTCCCTTCCATTGCATATTTTGCCGCATTGTTATAAATATTTTCCAGTACTCTCCACATTCTGCGGCCGTCAACCCGAATAATAACCGGTTCTTTCGGAATACTGAGTACTTCTGTTAAACGTCTTTTACGGAATTTTTCTTCAAATTCTCCGCTGGTCTGCTGGATCATTTCTGTCAGATTAATATCCATATATTCCAGGGAAATATTTCCGGAGCTGACCTTGGATGCCTCCACTACATCCTCTGTCAATGTTTTCAGCCTCTGTGCCTTCGCCTCCAGAATATCCAGATACCCCCGGATCTTGGGATCCGTAAAGTTTTCTCTCTTCAGAAGATCCACATAATTGATAATGGACGTAAGAGGTGTCTTGATATCATGGGATACATTTGTAATAAGGTCTGTCTTAAGGCGTTCATTTTTCATACTGGCCTCCACTGCTGCATCCAGTCCTTCTCCTATTGTATTAATTTTCTCTGCGATCTCTCTTTGTCCTCCTTTCAGCCCTTCCAAAGGGATTTTGTAGTCAACCTCACCTTTTGCAATCCTCTCTATTCCCCGGCCGATCTTGTGTCTTCCCACTGCCTGATAGACCATATAAACAGCACCAGCCAGATCTGCAATGACCATTAAAAGGACCACCGGTCCGGATGCTGTCCCAATGCCCAGAATATTCAGGAATGCAATTCCTGCCAGTACCAGCACGGTTCTCCATATTTCGCCCATGTGCCGTACCACTTTTCCAAACACCTGCACCAGCCACTTCAATATACTGTTTTTCCAGAGCGTTCTCGCCTTGATGCGGCGGACCAGGCTTAAATATGCTGTCATAAAGATCATGCAGCTTAAGAGGGCTATGATACTTACCAGCACAATATCCGAAGCAGTAACATTCAGCACTGCAGCATAAGAGTTCTCACTATAGGCTTCCACTGTCGAATACGACGATGAATAAGAGTAAATATCCGTAATCAAATATATGATGAATACCCACACACCTACGGAGATCACTGCCATAAGTTCTGTTTTTATACGGTCCAGTAAATTCAGATGTATCTCCTGATCTTCCGGCGTCCGTCCCGCCACGATCGTAAGCCAGACAAATGCAGCAATAATTCCGATCACTGACAGGATTCCCATAACAAGCATTCCCGTGATCTGCGGTCCGTACTCCTCATAAAGCACATTTTGACTGTAGTAACTATCCTGGACCGGAAAATCGGTATCTACATTGACTGCATAAACAAAATCATCCTTTTTGCCGCACATTTCCGAGATCACATGTGTCCACTCATTCGCATCTGCCCCGTTGATATTTGACTGAAAATCCGCAAGCTTTGGTTCTACCAATGCGAAACGTCCGCTGCTTGTCAATTTCTGAAGATTCTCCTCCAGCTTACCGTAATCCTTATATTCTTCTTTATTTGTATATATGGTTTTATCAGCGGTATCAGCATACAAATAGGTCAGATTGGTGTTTCCTTCTGTCCAGAAATTTCCCATTTCTTCATAATTGACCATGTCGCTTCTGATGGTGCCAATACTTGCATCAAGCAGATAAAACGCCTCCTGCAGCTTCCCGTTCCATTCTGGATTGTTATTGACAACTTCCAGGATATTTTGGGCTCCCACCGGAGCATATGCCTCATCTATCCAGTACCCGTCATAATTCCAGAATGTCCGGTACTGGATCTGGTTATTTCTGTCAATAAGCGCTTCTGACGACCATCCGGTAGCGCCTTTGTAAAACGACCCGTCCCGCAGCCATTCCAGCACATCTTCCTGCGTCACTGTGGTTTCCGAATCTTCCACAAAGGAAAGAGAGCCGTTTTCAATCAGTTCACGAAATTCATCGTAATAAAAATATTGATATCCGCCGCCCTGCTTTTCACAGACGATGATCGAATTATACCCCCCCTCTTCCGAGGTGGCGATCTCTCCATTCTCCCTGCGGATTCCCCAGTCATTCAACTCACCCAGGCGGTATGCAAGACCGTTTTTGTTCTCTCCGCTTATTGTTGAATGATCCGACAGTTCCCTGAGATCTACAATTTTATTTTCATCCAGCTTTCCATTTGTCTCCAGCTGTTCCTTTTCCATAAGCATAGCCAGCGCATTCTGTGAATCCGCGAGCACTTCTCTTCCAAATCCCTGGGACTCTTCATAATTTTCCACATTTTTTTCTGAAAGAATATCCTGTGTGATTCCCGGATATGCCGCCAACCACACGAAACTGACAGCCGCCAGGATAACCAGTACATGTTGGATCACCAGAAGAATCCCTTTCAACGGCGCTGATTTGTACCAGTTTTTCATAATAGCTCCCTCCTAAAGTTTTTCTATCTTATAGCCGACTCCCCATACGACTTTTAAATACCGGGGCTCTTTTGGATTAATTTCAATTTTCTCCCGGATATGCCGGATATGCACCGCTACTGTATTATCCGCCCCGATTGCATCCTCGTTCCATATACTTTCATAAATCTGTTCAATAGAAAAGACTTTCCCCTGGTTTTTAACAAGAAGCAATAAAATATTATATTCGATAGGTGTCAATTTTACCGTTTCCCCGTCCACGGTAACCTCCTTGAGGTCATCATTGATAGACAGTCCCCCTGTTGTGTACACTGCTTCATTTTCATTTTTTACTGTGCTTCCAAGGCTGGTGTAGCGGCGAAGCTGAGATTTCACTCTCGCCACCAGTTCCAGTGGATTAAACGGCTTTGTCACATAATCATCTGCCCCTACATTCAGTCCCAGTATTTTATCCGCATCCTCCGATTTCGCCGAAAGAATAATAATGGGAATATTATTTTCCTCTCTGATTTTAAGAGTTGCTCTGATCCCATCCAGCCTTGGCATCATGACATCGATCACCAGAAGGTCTATCGGCGTTTCTTTCAATACCTTTAATGCCTCTTGTCCGTCATATGCCTTTACTACTTCATATCCTTCCTGTGTCAGATATATTTCAATTGCCTCCACTATTTCTTTGTCATCATCACATACCAATATTTTTGACATTTTCATCACCTCCCTTATATATTACAAGAATAGCAGGTAATTTTTAAGAGGGAGTTTCGGAAATTCTTAAGATATTATGAACATAGAAACAGCGCCGCTCCATAGCAGCGCCGTTTTTAATAAGCCATATTTTCATTCACATCCCCTTTGATCCCTCTTATCCTCCCTTTGTTTGTATATTGCCATATTACAGTCTTTTCTGAATGGGATTCCCCTTCATACTGTGCATACCAAAGAGCATACTTTTTCTGCAGACTTTCATCAAACATCCGGTCAAGAAAATCCTTATTACTATAATACATAGGCCGATATCCCAGCTCCTCTATCCGTCTGCAGAAGGCTTCCGCCATCTCTGTCGCCAGTATTTTTGTAACAGCAATTCCCTTTGTCTCCACATATTTTACAGAGTCTTTATCAAAAACAAAGGAAACCGGGTAGGATAACTTATACTCTTCTATTGTTTCTATGCAAAATTCCGCCTCTTTCCGTGCCATCCGGGGCGTCCAGGCATAAGAAGACCAGTATACTCCAAAGGGAATTTTCTCTCTGGCGCACCCTTCTGCATTTTTCCGGAACTGTACATCCATACTTCCCGCCCCATATCCGGACCGCAGCATCGCAAACTGAACGCCTTCTTTTTTCACTTGTTCCCAGTTAATGTTTCCCTGCATTTCGCCCACATCAATACCATATAGTCCCACAGCCGTTTCCCCATACGATCCCATTTACTAATAATATATTGTACTTTTTTCAAAACGTTCCCTCGATTTCTTATTTTGTCGAATTATATCGAATAATGTCGTCTATAATAAAAATATGGTAACTTTCAGTTATGATAAATTAAGGAATCCCGTCTGCAAGAAGGGAGTTATAGTTATCGAACAAATGGAAGCAATTCAATATTTAGTTCGTTCTCTTGGAATCGGTGCTACATATCGAGGTTATCGATATCTGGTCATTGCAATTGATCTTTGTCTTCGGGATGAGGATTACCTGCTTGGAATCAGCAAGGTACTTTATCCCAAAATCGCGGAAATCTGCCACACGAGCGTGGGAAGTGTAGAGCGCGATCTCCGCACAGTTATCAATGTCTGCTGGGAGAGGGGAAACAGGAGTCTGCTAACGACTATTTCTCCCTGTCCCCTGCTTAGCAAGCCTACAACCGGAGAATTTGTAGATATCCTGACCGGTCACTTGAGAGGGACTCTGGTTTCCTGAATCCCATCCTACTTTTCTTTCCCAATGTCTGCAAAACAGCTGAAACATAAAAGAAGCCGGGAATGCTGAACTTTCAGCACTCTCGGCTTATCTTTAAGCAGATAACGGGAGTCGAACCCGCCTTTCCAGCTTGGGAAGCTAGCGTCATACCGATAGACTATATCTGCATATATATCAGTATAACATCTTCTGGGAAAAAATCAAGAATACGGCATAAAAATAAGCGGGTGATGGGAATCGAACCCACGTATCCAGCTTGGAAGGCTGGTGTTCTACCATTGAACTACACCCGCGAACAAAAGATATATTATCATATAATTTTAAAAATTGCAAGAGGAAAATTAAAATTTCTTCGGGCTTGATTTTGCTGTGTTATCTGCTATAATTAGAATAAATATTTCTTAATTCGACTCATATATTTGCAGTTTATTGGAATTTTCTTAATTCTTAAGGTTGTTTTAAGAAAATTTCTTTTTCTTTTATAGATTTAACATACTTTGGACATATTTATAGATTATACTATGTTCAGATAGTTGAACAGGAGTCAACTATCTCCCCCCTCATAAAGTAAGACACCAGGGCTTGTAGTCCTTTGGTGTTGCACTTTACTCTCATTCCTTTAGATAACTATAACAACAACGGAAACCCGGTAGCCGTAAGGTTAGCGGGTTTCCGCTGTTTTAGTCTGCTCTTTTATCCCGAAAGGTTCCTTTCCATCCACTGATACAGCTCTTCATAAACCACTCTTCGATCCTGTTCATTCAAAATCTCATGACGGTCATTTTCATAGAGTCTGATCTCGGCATTCTTCATGCCGGCCTTAAGATAAGATTCATATACCTTTTTTACATCTTTCCCAAAACCACCTACCGGGTCTTTTTCTCCAGACACAAATAATAAAGGCAGATTTTTCGGCATTTTCTTCATGTTACTCCTTTTTGTCAGCTCTTTCATGCCTTCAAACATCTGGTGGTATCCATTTACAGTAAATACAAAACTGCAAAGAGGATCTGCTTCATATCTGCCTCTGATTTCCGGATCCGATGTCACCCATTCTTTCTTACTTTCGCAAGGTTCAAATTTTTTATTATAACTTCCTATCCCCAGTGCGTTGATCAAATTGCTGCGAAAATTCCATCCCTTTACACCGGCAATGATCCTGCAGAGCATCTGCCCCAAATTCAAAACAGCCGCACTCTTATGCCCTGTTCCCATTATAATTGCGCCGGCCAGTCCGTTTCCATATGTAAAAAGATACTGTCTTACCAAAAAGGATCCCATGCTATGCCCCATCATAAAATAAGGAACGCCTGGATATGTCTGCTCCGTGCGTTCCCTTAATCTGTGGATATCTGCGATCACACAACGGTTCCCATCTGTTTCATGGAAAAATCCATATTTTTCTTCCGAAGAAACGGATTTTCCATGTCCCAAATGATCGTTGCCGGTTACATACCAGCCTTTTTCGGTAAGCCAGGAAACAAATTCATCGTATCGGTCTATATACTCTACCATGCCGTGACTGATCTGGAGTATTGCCCGAACCTCACCCTTCGGTATCCATTCCACTGCGTGAATCTGGGTTTCTCCGTCAGCCGAAGGGTAGTAAAACTCTTTTTTCATGAGATTTTCCTCCTGGAAATTCACTGTTTCACTTTTATCTGTCTTCCATCTTGATGTATTCCCTGTGCGGAGCCAGTGCTTTGTATGCCGGTCGTATGATCTTATCTACATTTTTCAGCTCTTCCAGACGATGCGCGCTCCATCCTACAATACGCGCCGCCGCAAAGATCGGCGTATAAAGAGCACTTGGAAGTCCCAGCATGCTGTATACAAGTCCGCTGTAAAAGTCAACATTCGCATTTACTCCTTTGTAGATCCGGCGCTTTTCGCCGATAATTTCCGGAGCCATATGCTCTACCATTTCATAAAGTGCATACTCTTTTTCAAATCCTTTTTCTACTGCCAGCTGCTTCACAAATTTTTTGAAAATATCTGCACGCGGGTCAGAAATGGAGTAAACTGCATGTCCCATTCCATAAATCAGTCCTTTTTGGTCAAAGACTTTTTTATCCAGAAGATCGCACAGATACTGTCTGACAGCATCTCTATCTTCCCAGTCGCTGACGGTCTTTTTCATATCTTCAAACATCTGTGTTACTTTGATATTTGCTCCGCCATGTTTCGGTCCTTTCAAAGAAGCCATTGCTGCTGCGATCGTTGAATATGTGTCGGTTCCTGAAGAGGTTACAACGTGTGTAGTAAAAGTAGAATTATTACCGCCGCCGTGATCCATATGGAGAACCAGAGCCATGTCTAAAATTTTAGCCTCCAGTTTCGTGTATTTCCGATCTTCCCGCAGCATCATCAAAATATTTTCAGCTGTGGACAGCTCCGGTTTTGGCGCATAGATAAACAAGTCTTCACCCATACGGTAATTGTATGCGTGATAACCGTAAACCATCATCATCGGGAACTGACTGATCAGATTCAGACACTGTCTCAATACATTGGGAATTGACGTATCATCTGCTTTTGCATCATAGGAATACATATTCAGAATAGACCGTGAAAGACTGTTCATCATATCTCTGCTTGGAGCTTTCATAATGACATCTCTCACAAAATTGGGAGGAAGTGTTCTTCTCTCAACCAATGTCTCATGAAATTTCTCCAACTCCTGACTTGTAGGAAGTTCTCCAAAGAGAAGAAGGTATGTAATTTCTTCAAATCCAAAGTGCTCCGCTTCCAGAAATCCCTTTACCAGGTCTTTAATATTGTAACCGCGGTAATAAAGATTTCCTTCACAGGGAACTTCTTCTCCGTTTACTATTTTCTTTGCACAAATATCGGAAACATTAGTAAGTCCCGCCAGGACGCCTTTTCCGTTTAAATCTCGAAGCCCTCTCTTTACCTCATATTTTGTGTAAAGCTCTTTGTCAATCGCATTCTTTTCTTCACATAGTTCAGCCAGGTGTTCAATCTCCGGCGTGATTTCAAATAATGCTCTTGCTGCAGGATAACGTTTTTCCATGAGCGCATTCTCCTTTCTGTCTCAATTCATAAATTTACAGGTTACTCATTTATCTTGTGATAAATGCTATTACTAAGCATCGCAAACTCTTCCAGCGTCAATGCCTCTCCTCGGATCCCCGGCCCTTTGCCGAGTTCTTCGATGCATTCTGCAATTACTTCTCTGGAAAGATTCAGCTCTGCTGAGTTTTTCAATCCATTCGCCAATGTTTTTCTTCTCTGATTGAAGGACGCCCGGATAATCCCAAACATCAGCTTCTCATCCTCCACATGTACAGGAGGTTCCTGATGTACCGTAAGCCGTATGACTGCCGATCCTACTTTTGGTCTTGGCATAAAACAGTTGGGCGGAACATTTGCCACAATATACGGCTTGGCGTAATACTGCACTGCCAGAGACAATGCGCCGTAATCCTTGGTTCCGGGACCGACCTGCATGCGGTCTGCCACCTCTTTCTGCACCATAACCGTGATGCTTTCCAATGGAACATGCTTTTCAAATAATCCCATAATAATGGGCGTCGTAATATAATATGGAAGATTTGCCACTACTTTGATGGGCCTTCCTCCATTTTCTTTCAAAACCAGATCATTAAGATCAAGCTTAAGAACATCTTCATTAATAATTGTTACATTCTGGTACTCTTTCAGGGTATCTTCAAGAACAGGTATCAAAGACTTGTCGATTTCTACTGCCGTAACCTTCCCTGCAGATTCTGCAAGATACTGTGTCATCGTCCCGATTCCGGGACCTATCTCCAGCACAAAATCATCCTTTGTGATTTCTGCTGCTGCTATGATTTTGTCAAGCACATGAGTATCTATAAGAAAATTTTGTCCGAATTTTTTTTGAAATGAAAAATTATATTTTTTTAATATCTCAATGGTATTCTGCGGATTTCCAAGAGTTGCTCCCAATCCCCCACCTCCTTTATTTTTCTCCCCTCACTCCTTACAGCCTGTACAGATTTCTTGCATTTTTCTCTGTCTCTTCTATCACGTCACTGGCAGAAATCCCCTTTATACGGGCAATCTCTTCTGCCACATAGGTCAGATTCAGGGAATGATTTCTCTTTCCTCGGTTCGGCACCGGCGCAAGATACGGACAATCTGTTTCCAGTACGATCGAAGAGAGCGGCACAGCCTCCGCAACCTCCTTCAGTTTTCTTCCGTTTTTAAATGTCACCACGCCTCCGATACCGATGTAGTAGCCCATTTTCACATATTCCAGGGCAATCTCCCGAGAATAGGAAAAACAGTGGATCACACCGCTAAGGTCTCTGCCATGCTCTTTCATAATGCGCAGCGTATCGGCAGCTGCATCCCTGCTGTGAATAATAACCGGAAGATCCATATCCTTTGCCAGCTGAAGCTGACGGATAAACCATTTCTGCTGAATTTCCTCCGGCTCTTCCTTCCAGTAATAATCAAGTCCGATCTCTCCTACTGCCAACGCCTTCTCATCCTCAAGAAGCTCCTGCATTTTCTGTATCTTCTCTTCATCCAGACATCCCACATGATCAGGATGTACACCGATCGCTGCATACACAAACGGATATTGACGGGCCAGGCCAAGCACATTCTCACAGGAGTCAAAGGATGCGCTTACATTCATGATCGTGCCGACTCCTCCGGCTTCCATGGACGAAAGCAGTTCTTCTCTGTCCAGATTAAATTGTTCATCATCATAATGTGCATGGGTATCAAAAATCATCATATTTTCTGTCTACTCTCGTTTTTCAAAATGATTGCTCTAAAAAGAGTAGAACAATTATACCATAAAACTGTTTAAATTCATATTACGGGAAAATTAAATTTTTATGAATGAACATAAAAGAGGGCCGGGATTTCAATGAATCCTCCGCCCTCTTTTACAGCCGCCTTATTCTTTTTTGAAATTATTTCGTCCTCGACTAGCAGATTTCAGCCCCGGCCGGCATATCTTTCTCCGGCGTCATCAGGGCCAGGTTGCCGTCTGCATCCTCGGCGCACAGCAGCATACCTTCTGATAATACTCCCGCCAGTTTTGCCGGTTTAAGATTTACAAGAACCATAACTTTCTTTCCAACCATTTCTTCCGGAGTATAGTGCGCCTTAATTCCGGATACGATCTGCTTGATCTCGCTTCCTACTCTCACTTTGGAACAAAGCAGTTTCTTTGATTTCGGCACTGCCTCACATTCCAGGATTTCACCCACCTGGAACTGCATTTTTCCGAAATCATCAAATGTGATCTCCGGCTTTGCTTCTATATCGATCACATTTTCCACTTTTTCTTCTTCCTCTTTTACCGGAGGATGAAGCTCTTCTACTTTTTTCATTACTTCTTCCAGGTCAAGTCTCTGGAACAGGATTTCCGGTTTCTCTGTCACTTTTCCATCGCCAAGCTGTGCAAGGATCTTCTCTGATGTCTCGGGCATAAACGGTTCCAGCGCCCGTGCGCCTGCCTTGATGCTCTCCTGCAGATTGTAAAGCACTGTTTCCAGGCGGTCTGCCTTGGCCTCATCTTTAGCCAGCGCCCACGGCATTGTCTCATCAATGTATTTATTGCAACGTTTAAACAGGGTGAAAATCTCGGTAATCGCATCTGCCACTCTCAAGCTGTCCATCTTTTCTTCCACTGCCTTTGGCATGTTCTCTTTAACCGCTTTCAAATCCTGGTCTACTTCTTCTGCCACGCCTTTGTCTGTCACTGTTCCGCCAAAATATTTGTTTGTCATGGAAATGGTACGGTTTACCAGATTTCCCAGTGTATTGGCAAGATCAGAGTTCATTCTTTCCACCATCAGCTCCCAGGAAATCACTCCGTCGTTTTCAAACGGCATTTCATGAAGCACAAAGTAACGCACAGCATCTACTCCGAAGAAATCTACCAGCTCGTCTGCATACAGTACATTTCCCTTGGATTTACTCATTTTTCCATCGCCCTGAAGCAGCCACGGATGTCCGAAGATCTGCTTCGGCAAAGGCAGATCCAGCGCCATCAGGAAGATCGGCCAGTAAATAGTATGGAAACGGATAATGTCCTTGCCGATCAGGTGGAGATCCGCCGGCCAGTCCTTCTTAAACTGCTCAGTGCTCTCTCCGTCACAGTCGTATCCAATTCCGGTAATGTAGTTTGTCAGGGCATCCAGCCATACATAAACCACATGATCCGGGTCGAAATCTACCGGGATTCCCCATTTAAAGGAAGTTCTGGATACACAAAGGTCCTGCAGTCCCGGAAGAAGGAAATTGTTCATCATCTCATTTTTTCTGGAAACCGGCTGGATAAATTCAGGATGGCTGTTAATGTGCTCAATGAGACGGTCTGCATATTTGCTCATCTTAAAGAAATACGCCTCTTCCTTTGCCGGCTGTACCTCACGTCCACAGTCCGGACATTTGCCGTCTACAAGCTGGGACTCTGTAAAAAAGGACTCACAGGGCGTACAGTACATTCCTTCATAGTACCCTTTGTAAATATCGCCTTTTTCATATAATTTCTTAAAAATCTTCTGTACCTGCCTCTCATGGTCCGCGTCCGTTGTACGGATAAACTTATCATAAGAAGTATTCATCAAATCCCAGATTCTCTTAATTTCTCCGGCTACATTGTCCACAAATTCTTTGGGGGTAACTCCTGCTTCCTCTGCCTTCAGCTCAATTTTCTGTCCATGTTCGTCGGTTCCTGTCTGGAAAAATACATCGTATCCCTGGCTCCTTTTGTATCTTGCGATCGCATCTGCCAGTACGATCTCATAAGTGTTGCCGATATGCGGTTTGCCTGATGTATAGGCAATCGCTGTCGTCATATAAAATTTCTGTTTTTCCATTTCACTTTCTCTCCTTTTCTCTTCCTTTTACAGTTTTTCTAAAAATAAAGTAATTCATTTGCCCGGCAATGAAGTTTCCGGGCAAATAAAAAAGTCTCCTTTGGCTCTGTAAAGAACCAAAGAAGACGAGCATAGCCGTGTTACCACTTCTTTTCATCCCTGCCTCACGGCAGAAATCTCATCAGGTGCCATAAAAGACATCTGTCCGCTGTAAAGGGCGGACCCATCGCAGCCTGCGCTGAACATAGAATCGCCGCTTACATCCTGCAAGCAACTGTCCAACGGTCGGTGCGCCGCTCAGAAGCCATCTTCCTTCTGCTTTCATTTATTCCTTCTCAGCTTTGCGGCGGTTTTCTTCAGAAATATACTCTTTCCAAAGTCTTCCGCACAGGAATTTCTCTGTAAAACTTCTCCAGAAGTACTCTCTTCATCACTGCGTTTTCTTTGTTTAATCGTATCTAAAATCCTAGCATAGGTACTCTGAAATGTCAAGGATTACACTCACCGCACACTGGTTTACATTTTTCGTTATTTTTGATTGTCTGCCCGTCTGCATTATGTTATACTGTACAAACGGAGTAATCGTGTTACAGGGTGGCTTGGCCTTCATTCTACATAGAATGGGGGGTGATGCTGATGGACAAAAAACCATTTGACTTTAAAGATCTTATAGCCTTTGGAATGTTCATCCTGGCATTACTGACATTCGTTTTTACGTTTATCAAGTAGTGCTTTAAACATAGAAAAACCACCCTCTAAACTTTGAGCGGTTTCAGGGTGGTAATTCTATTACAATCTTGTTACCGTCAGGTAGGCTTATCATCAACCAGAGGTCAACCACTTTGTGGCGGTTGCTCCCTTTTCTGTTTTTACTATATCATATCCCCCGGTCAGCCGCAAGGCTTAACTTGTCCCTTTCGTAAGTTCGGCAAACTCTCCCTTTTCAAATTCCATAATGGAAATGCTCTGTTTATCCGGGTTTGCATAAACAAAGGTTTTATCCACATTTTCCAGGTAATTCTGGATCTTGTCGTTTGTCGCACTGATGATAGCCTGGAAGCCAAGTCCCCGGATCAGTTCGATACAGGTAGCCACCTTCTCGGCATCCATTTTAGAAAACGCCTCATCCAGAATAACCAGGCGAATGGTTGGATTGCGTCGGCCCCGCCTCCCTTCATCCAGGCGGTACATTTGAGCAAAGCTTGCCAGAAGCGCTACATAAAGCGGATTCTGCCCTTCTCCTCCGGAGTTTTTCCGTATCATTTTCCCAAGCCCGATATGCATATCTTTCTCGCCCCGGACAATCTGCTGCATATCAAAAGAAAGATAGGTTCGGTAGTCAGAATATTTCTTCATATTCCGTTTTGCCTCCTCCATCTCTTCCGGAGTAGCGTGTTCCGGCGGAATGAAAATCTGGATCAGCTCATTTACCACATCTCCATAACGGTCCTCGTGCTCCATAGTGAAAAGATCCATCTGGCTGTCCATAGCGTCAGGGAGCTGCGCCGGATTGATTTCCAGGGAATCGTCCATAAACATTTTGTAATATACACCGTCCGGCCCTTTATTCGGCCCGATGACAAACCGGTATTTATCTTTTCCGAAATCCAGCCGGCTGATGACGCGGTTCAGTTCATCCTGCCTCTGGTAGGCTTCTTTAATGGCGCTTCGTATTTTATAGACGAAATCCTCCTTAAAGTGGCGCACTGCCGCCTGTGCCTGCTGTGCTGCTTTTTTCTGATATTCCTCCAGATGGTCGCATTTCAGTCTGTCAAGAAGCTCTGCGTATTCTTTGTTGTCCTCTGTTCCGACGGAAAAGCTTCTGTGGGGATACTGCCTTAAATATTCGCTTCTTGCATCTACAAGTTCCTGATATCTTTCTTCCCTTTCTACCTGACAGCTCTGCACCTCTCTCTGGCAAAGTCCCCGCAGATACTCATAATTACTGCTTCGCTTTTCTGCCAGATAACGCTGAAAACTTTCAGCATGACGGCTGTCTTCCAAAAAGGCTGCCTCTTTCTCCTTAAGCTGACTGCTGATATCCAGATACTGTACATCTGCCTGACGGATCCGGCTCTCCCGGCCCCAGATTTCTTTTCGTATCTGTTCCAGGTTCTTCTCGTTCAAAACCTGCTGCTCCTTGAGCCTTTCTTTTTCCTCTTCCAGCTGTCCCACATTTCCACCCTGCATCTTTTCCAGGCGGGCCAGAAGTTCTTCTCTTTCTGCTTCTTTTTTGCGGATCGTGGAAATATCTGCCATCATATGAAGATAATCCGCTGCCGGACGTTCCAGATATTCCATGGAAAGGAGCGTACGGATATCCTCCATATCCTCTTCCAGAGGCAGCCTTCTCTTTTCCAGCTGCTCCTTCCTCTCTTCCAGCTGTTTCCGTCTTCTCCTTAAACTGTTTTCTCCGATATAAGCTCTTCTCGTATAATTTTCCGGATTGATATGCTGAACACGATATCCTTTGTAAAGAATGCAATCTGGTGTTGCAGAAATTTTATAATTTCTTAATTCATTAATAGATTTACACTTTATAATATTCCCCAGAAGGAAATTTATATATGCCTGTGCATATTCTTCTTTTGCTTTCACTTCCTCGGCCAGTGAGTTCTTCTGTACCGGGTGTTCATTCTCCATCAGCTTTTTCGTATCAACCACTGCTGCCCGGCAAAACTTTTTCTTATCCATGGATTCATAAATCTCTATGGCCTCCCCGGCATATTCCGGTTCTACCATAAGCGCTGTCTTATGGTTCCCCAGGCAGCCTTCCACTGCAGCATGCCATGTCTCATCTTCTACTTCCAGCAGATCCGCAAGAATCTGAACATGAACAAATTTCCCTGCCCTCTTTTGCAGCTCGCTTCGGATATAGTATCTCGCCTCCTCGATTTCCGGAGGGTAATGCTTCTTCCCCTGTTTCAGATCTGACGCCTCTTCCCCCAGAAGCTTTAACTTCTGCTTCACATCCCGCAGCTGACTTCCAATATCCGCTTTTTCCTCCTCGGCTTCCTGGCGGATTTCTTTCAGATTATTTTGGATCCGTTCCAGTTCTTCTTCCGTAATCTTAAAACTGCAGAATTTTCCGATATCCTGAAGCGTCTGGCTGGATACGCGGTCCTGACTTTTCCACTTTCCCATACTTTCAGCCAGTTTTATCAGGTCTGTTCTGCTCTTTTCCAGATGTTCAAGGAAGGCATTCGTTTCTTTGATCTGACCTTTGATCTCCTCATATCCCGTCTGGGCGATCTTTACAATGACATCTTCATACTCTTTCTGAATTTCCCGGATCTTTGCAGCCACGCTTTCCTCTGTCTTCTTTTGCTGTTCGGTCTCCTGAATGGCTGTCTCCTTGCGGTCCTTAATTTCCTGCAGTCTTGCTTCAAGCTGCAAAATCTCCAGCCGGCCGGCACGATAGCTCCATGATTCCTCTTCCAGACACTTATCCTTATAAGATTCGAAATTTTCTTCGATCTTTGTCAACCATTTTATTTCTCCCAGTATAGATTCTATTCTGCTTCGCATTCTTCCATACTGGAGAACACTCTCCTGCATTCCTTCAATCTCAATATCCTGCTCCATGCAGATATATTCCTTCACAAAATCCTCCAGCCGGATATTCATGCGGAACGGAATCGCCCTCTTGAAAAGCCGGGGAAATTTCTCCATATCAAGTCCGCCGAGATAGACATCATATAGCTGACGGCGGAACCGTTCATTGCTGGGACCACAGTAATAATTCTCCTGTGAAAAATTCCTCTGCAGATATTCCCGTATCTCCTGGGTAGACAGCACTCTTCCCTCTCCTCTGTAGGCATTTGGCAAAATGCCTCCCCGATGCCAGAAAAAGAGCCTGTTTATATCATTGGAGGCAGTTTCCACATCAAATACGACTCCCACACACTCCTCCTCTTTTGTGGAACTGTTAGTAAATTCCAGGACAATTGTGGTGGAAAAGTTTTTGTTTCTCAGATATTCTGATTCATTATTTTCACTGATATTTACCATCCCGCGCAGGTATTCGATCAGATTTCGGTCGGAGTCGTCTGCTGCCGCCTTGTTGAAAAATCCTCTGCCGTCCGTATTTGCGTACAGCACGATCTGAAGCGCATCGATAACTGTAGACTTTCCGCTGCCTGAATGTCCTGTAAAAAAGTTAATTCCTTCATTTAAAGTGAGAATTTTCCTGTCAATGTAATGCCAGTTATTCAGACAGATCTTCGATAGTATTTTGAATGGCTGTTTCTTCTCCACTGTTTTCCTCCTCGCTAAAACTTTCCAGCAGTTCTCGGATATGATCTCCCGAAAGCACCAGATTGACTGTAGGATAAATGATCATCCTCGTATTTTCGTTCAATTCCTCTAAAATGTCCAGCGGCTCCACAATCTGATACTTTTTCAGAAGCGCTATGGTCCTCCTCATCTCTGTGGGAGATGGGATGCTCTTGATCACACGAAACGCCCCTGCTTTCTGATTGATCTCACCTGCCGTCGCCACTATACGGGTACTGGACGCTGCCTGCGCCATCTGCTCATCATAGATCAGCTTCAGGATCAGCAGATACACTGTGGCAAGCCTTGGAAGCTTCTCGCCCCACAGCGTTTCTCCCTGTATGTAAATAATCCCGTCATGTACATTTTCTTCCAGAGAAATTCCGGCGACTGCAAAATAGTCTTTCAGAAATTCCAGATGCGTGCTGCATGTTCTATACTCCTTTGTATACTGGTATTTCTCTGTCCGTCTGTCGTATCTTCTCTCCAGAAGGTAGGTCTGACGGTACAGAAGCTGGATCGCCTCCCGGATCGCCTCCCTCTCCTGGTCTGTCAGCTCTTCTATATATGTTATCATAATCTTCTCCTTACAAATGTCAGTTTCGGACAGCGGTATTTCCCTTTCACTACCTGTCCTTCTTCCTCAATCACCTGATATCTGCTGCTGTTTCTTATACTGTAATCGTATGCCAGTATGATCTTCTCAAAATCCGAGTCATCCCGGATCTCTATGTTTTCCAGGCACATTTTTTCCTCTTTCATATGGGATTCAATAAATTCTTCTATCTGCTCCCGGCTGTAACGGGTATGGATCCGGTTCAGCTTCAGCACTTCTCCCCGGGAAAGCTCCTCTTTTTCCTCTTCTCTCTCCATCTGGCTGATGAAATCCTTTCGTCCTTTTCGTCTCTTGTACAAAGATTTATCCGACAGCATTTCCAGCAGAGAAAGATTCATCTTCTCCCCGACTCTTGCAAGTTTCTCCTCCCCGTTCTCATCATTTCCTATCTGATTCAAAAGCTGCACCACAAGCCCTTTTGTATCTGTCTGTCCGCTCAGCAGATAATTCAGTCGTGTCACTGTAGCGCGGATATACTTTGTATGCTCTCTATCCATATTGGAGATCCGCCGCTCCATGTCATCAAAACTTCTCTCGATCCGGTTCAGTATTTCCAGACCCTCTTCTCCGATCCTGTCTATAGTTTCTTCATTATCTCTTATTTTTTCCAGACATTCTTTAATATCCATCTTGTAAAGATAAAAATTATCGCTTGTTTTCAGAATGTGATACTTCCTGCTGACCGCCTCCTCTACATAACCTTCCAGATGCTCTTCAAGAAGCTGTCCGTAATTTTGCTGTTCCAGAAGCCGTCCGAAAAACCGATCCATATTGTGGAGCATGTCCTGGAGAACTTTATTCAGTTTTCTCGTATTGACAAGCGCCGACCGCAGCATTCCTGTATTCAGCCTGGGATTATTCTGGAAAGAATAGAGGGTCGCATACACATTTTGAATGTATAGATCCGTCTCATCCATCCCTTCCCGGGTCATCTGTTCAAACGCTTCAATAAACACTGCCGCATAGTCCGGTATGACAATGTTTGTTACAAAGCTTCCGTAATCCTCCGATTTTTTCAGCCACTGGAATCGTACAAGCCAGTTCAGGATGCGGGCCGCCGGCGTTTCCAACATATCAAGTTCACTCTCTGATTCTTCCATTTCCAGACGGATCTTTTTGCTGGCAAAATAGTCACTCAATATCTGAAGGCAGGCATCCCTGCTTAAAAAATAATTATTATACTCATATTCTTCATTGATCTGAAGCAAAGCTTCCATATATATTTCCCTGTTTCTGGAACGAAACAGGCTCCAGAACGAGTCTGGAATCTCATATACAAATTTCATCTGTACTCCTTTTTATCTGTGCTGCGACGAATCCCGCCGTTGTCATGTTATCATGGAGATTTCTTTTTTTCAATCCCTTGGGCGCCATCTTCCGGGGAATCATTCCTTTTATCATTATTCACAGCCCCACCCGCATGCGCACTCGCCCGGCTTACGCGCTTCAGTCCTGAAACGGCTGTGAATAGTTACTTTTCTTTCCGCATATTTATAGAGAAAAACCCTTAGGATTTTTATATGAAAAAAAAGCTTTCTGCTCTTCTTTGTCTGGCTCTTACAGCTGTTATTTCTCTGAACGCCTGTACCCGTCTATTTTCCCAGGATGAAAACGATGCTTTCCTTAAGTTTACTGCAGACCTCTTCCGTCAGGAAGTTTCATCCAGCGCCATCACCCTTCACTATACTCTGAAATATCCTGAAAAATATGGCGTTGAAAACACCCCCGTCACTCTGGGCGCCTATACAGCCGATCCGACGGCTCTAAGCGCTTCCTGCGAAAACACTCTGGCTGTCCTCGACAGTTTTCGCCGTCAGAAACTCTCACGGGAAAACCGGCTTACTTACGATGTATTGAGAAGCTATCTGACAGAATCTCTGCATGCCGTGCCATTTGCACTGTACGAAGAGCCCTTAAGCCCCCTCACAGGAGTCCAGTCACAGCTCCCCATCCTTTTATCCGAATATCCCTTTTATTCTGACGAGGACATTGACAGTTACCTTGCTCTTATCAGCGACGTGCCTGAGCATTTTGCTTCCCTCATCGCATTTGAGAAAGAAAAATCAAAAGCCGGCCTTTTCATGTCTTCCCGCTGCGCTCAGGATATTATCGAAGAATGCAGTTCTTTTGCATCCATGGGTGACAGCCATTATTTATTTTCCTCCTTTCAGGAGCGGCTTGAAACTGTACCTGACCTTTCAAAACAGCAAAAGGAAGCCTACATATCCCAGCATCAAAAACTGGTAAATGAAAATATTTTCCCCTCCTACCGAAAGCTTTCTGCCGCAATGGCTGCTCTGAAAAATACAGGAAAGAATCAAAACGGTCTCTGTTACTATCCTAACGGGAAAGCCTACTATGAATATATTGTCCGCCGGGATACCGGCTCCTCCCGGAGCGTTTCTGATCTGCAGGATCTTACAAAGTCCCAGATGGCAGAAGATCTTACTGCCATGCAGTCTGTTCTTATAAAAAGCAGCAAAACAGGGGAGTCCTCCGGCGGCAGCACAGTAAAACTGACTCTGGAAAATACTGATCCCCTTGTGATCCTTGACAGTCTGAAAGAAAAATGCTCCGGCGATTTTCCCGCCCTTCCTGACGTCAATATTCAGGTGAAGCAGGTGCAGGCAGAAATGGAGGACTATTTAAGCCCTGCCTTTTTCATGGTCCCTGCCATAGATGACACAGATGACAATGTCATCTACATTAACGAAGGACATTTGCCCGATGATCTGACGCTCTACACGACTTTAGCCCATGAGGGTTACCCCGGCCATCTCTATCAAAATGTATACTACGCCTCCACAAATCCGGATCCCATCCGGAATCTGCTGGACTGGGGCGGCTATACGGAAGGGTGGGCAACCTATGTGGAAATGATCAGTTATTACTATTCAGCGCTGGATACACAGCAGGCTGTTCTGGCACAGCGGAACGCCTCCGTGATCCTGGGACTTTACGCCCTGGCAGATATGGGGATCCATTACGACGGCTGGTCCCTTGCAGAGACAGTATCCTTTTTCCGCAACTTCGGGATCACCGATACCCAGACGATACAGGACATCTACGACCTTATTCTGGGAGATCCGGGAAACTATCTGAAATATTATATTGGCTATGTAGAATTTCTGGAACTGAAAAAAACAGCAATCAAAAAATGGGGAGACTCTTTTACACAGGAACGTTTCCACAAAGCTGTCCTGGATACCGGACCTGCTCCCTTTGAGATTGTAGAAAAATATGCTTTAGGGGAATAACAGCAAGACAAAGAAAGAGGCGAAGAAGGGCTTTTCAAACGTTCCTCCTTCACCTCTTTTTTGTCTATACCATCCAGCCCGCAAGAACAACGCTGGCTGCCAGTCCGGCAAATGTGGCGATCAACGCCCCTTCCAGGGTATACCTGGTCTTTGTAATCTTCGCCGTCATGAAATAGACACTCATGGTATAAAAAATAGTTTCTGTACAGGACATACTGATGGATCCCATCAGTCCGATGAGAGAATCTGTCCCAAATTCTTCATAGAGATCCAATAAAAGCCCTGTTGCCGCAGAGGAAGAAAACATTTTTACGATAGTAAGGGGAACCAGTTCTCCCGGAAATCCGATATGTACCGTGAACTTCCCGATCAGTTCTGCAGCCATTTCAAGGAAACCGGATGATCGTAAAATTCCCACTGCGATCATCAGTGCAACCATTGTGGGCATGATCTTCAGCACGATTTTAAAGCCGCTGTTTGCGCCTTCTATAAAGGCATCATACACCGGTACCTTCCTGGAAACGCCAAACCATACAATCCCCACGATAAGCAGGGGAATGATCATGTTGGATACGATCATAAATACATCCATTCTTTCACCTTTTGCCAAGTTCTGTTTCTTTCATTATATGAAGGAACATTGAAAACAATCTCCAAAAAGTCTATACTAGAAAGCAGAATGAATCGATAAGGAATGATAGCAACTATGCAAAACTCAAGTGATTTCAGCAAAGGAAGTATTTCTGGAAACATTCTCCGCCTGGCTGTTCCCATGACTTTAGCTCAGCTCATTAACGTCCTGTACAATGTGGTAGACCGCATCTATATCGGCCATATCCCCCATACTTCCACAGAAGCACTGACCGGTATCGGACTGACTCTTCCAGTCATTACAATCATCACTGCATTTGCCAATCTGTTCGGCATGGGCGGCGCTCCCCTCTTTTCTATAGCCAGAGGATCCGGCGACGAGAAAAAGGCCGAAAAGATCATGGCAAACTCCTTTTCCATGCTCCTGATCAGCGGGATTCTCCTGGCTCTTCTTTGCTTTATATTTCGGCGCCCCCTCATGTATCTGTTCGGCGCCAGTGATGTCACCTACCCTTATGCCGATGCTTATCTGTCCATTTACCTGTGCGGCACACTGTTTGTCATGGTAAGTCTTGGTATGAATAATTTTATCAACGCGCAGGGATTTGGCGTAATGGGAATGCTCACTGTTTCCATCGGAGCAATCCTGAATCTGATTCTGGATCCGATTTTTATTTTTGTATTCCATATGGGTGTCCGTGGGGCTGCCCTTGCCACTATTTTGTCGCAGTTCGTCTCCGCAGTATGGGTGTTCCGCTTTCTGACAGGGGAAAAAGCTGTGATCCGCCTCCCCCGCACTCTGGCGCGTCCACAGCTTTCTATCGTAAAAGATATTACAGGGCTTGGACTGTCCGGCTTTGTCATGTCCATTACCAACGGTTCTGTACAGATCATGTGCAACGCTATGCTGCAGCGCTGGGGCGGTGATCTCTATGTAGGCATCATGACTGTTATAAACTCTGTCCGCGAGATTATCACCATGCCTGTAAACGGGTTGACCAGCGGCGCGCAGCCTGTCATGAGTTTTAACTACGGAGCCGGGGAATACCGCCGGGTAAAAGCAGCAATCCGTTTTACTTCTGTCGCCTGTATTATCTTTTCCCTGGCAGCGTGGGCCCTTTTATTTTTCTTCCCGCACTTTTTTATTCATCTGTTCAACAGTGAACCGGAATTGCTGGAAAAGGGCGTTCCTGCTATGAGACTGTACTTTTTCGGAATTTTCATGATGGCTTTGCAGTTTGCAGGTCAGTCTACCTTCGTTGCTCTGGGCAGATCAAAGCAGGCTGTCTTTTTCTCCCTGTTCCGAAAAGTTATTATCGTGATCCCCCTTACCATTTTCCTCCCGGCAATCGGATTTGGCACCGACGGCGTATTTCTGGCAGAACCCGTGTCCAATTTTATCGGAGGAACAGCAAGCTTCGTTACAATGCTCCTTACCGTCTGGCCCCGGCTGAAAGAGACACAGCCTTTACAGACGCCAAAATAAAACCTTGCCGTCCGATCGGCTATTTGGGAACTAAAAAAGACGGTGCAAATTACTTCGCACCGTCTTTTTTGATCACCGACTGGATTGTTTTGAAAAGAATACGAAAATCCAGTCCCATGCTCCAATCTGTAATATACTGCTTGTCCAATTTGACTACTTCTTCAAAATCTGTAATCTTGCTGCGCCCACTGACCTGCCAAAGTCCGGTAATTCCCGGCTTAATGGAAAGTCTTGCCCGATGCCTTAGTTCATATTTCTCCCACTCGTCTAATGTAGGAGGCCGTGTTCCCACAAGAGACATATCTCCTTTGAGCACATTAAAAAACTGCGGAAATTCATCCAGCGATGTTCTCCGGATAAAATCCCCGATACCCGTCTTTTTCTGTCCGTTCGGAAGAATCTTATTTCCAATGACCCTCGGATCAAAATCCATTTTGAACATCATGCCGTCTTTCATGTTATTTTGATCCATCAGCTCTTTCTTCATCTCCTCGGCATTCATATACATGCTTCGGAATTTGTACATTTTAAACTTACGTCCATTCTTCCCGATTCTTGTCTGGGTAAAAAATACCGGTCCCGGTGATTCTTTCTTGATTGCAGGTGCAATAAAAATGAACAGGACTATTGTAATGAGGCAGCCTACAAGTCCTCCAATAATATCCAGTATCCGTTTTCCCAAAAGCTGCTTGTCTGTGGCATAATTTATGCTTGTACTAAGAACAGTATACCGGCCGATCTTTTCCACAAACTGTCTTTTTCCTTCAAATTCCGGCAGCTGCCCCACATTAATGTGTACGGTGATTCCGGTTTCGCTCAACTGGTTAATGAGCTGTTCCGGCAAAGGATCTCTTGGCGGCATCACAACCAACGCTTCATCCACCCATTCCCGGCATACAAAATCAGCTGCTGTTCTTACTGTTGCAACAACCGGAATCTTATGGACGGACTGCCCTTCCATATTTTTATCAATCACAACGATTCCCGCCAATTTGTACCGCTCAAAACTGTAGTCCACAATTTCATGCACAACAGACTCTGCCATGGATTCTGTTGTAATAATAATAAGCGATGTCCGCTCGTCCTTAAGCCTCTTTCGCAGCAGCCGCTTCCACCCAAGACGCACAAAGTAGGTGACCAGCAAGTAAATAAGCCCCATCGCATACAAAGTGATACGCGAATAGATAAAGCCATCCTGTACACTGAACAAATAAAGAGTTGCCAGAAGTTCCAATATCAGTGTCTGCTGCACAATAGCCGCAAATTCTTTATAATATCCTCGTTTCAGTACATTTTTCAATGTCTCAAACAGGAAAATGATCATAATATCCGCCATGGTAAGGAAAATAGCCATGCTGCGGTATACTTCTATTCTGTATGGGTTAATAAAACCATGTCTGATCACATAGGACAATACAAAAGCAATGTGGAGACAGATCAGATCCAACACGAGAAAATCACCGTGTTTAAACCAGCCCTTAGAACCTTTTTTATACATCGCGTAATCTCCTTCCCCTTTTTTCCCTTATAACATAGTCTTTCCAGGATATTTGATTCTTCGATGTAATTTGTCGCTTTATTTTAACTTATAAGCAGTAAAATGTCAAATTTATCCCCTTTCGTTTGCTTCCGGACTGATATTTTCTTCTCCCAGAAGCTCCTCTATATTCTGCGGTGTCACCTTAAAATAAGGGACCATAAGATAGCGGTCGTTTTCAAAAGGAAGATCTTCCATTCCCTCCCCCGATACAAGAGCCGCTGCCAGCTTGGCCATCATTTCCGCCTGTCCCTCTTTATCATTATACACTGTCCCTGTAAGCTTGGAATCCCGAATCGCTTTCAATCCATCATCTGTTCCGTCTATGCCAAAGATCACAGGCCTTGAAGTTTCACTGTAATTCAGCTTTTCATAAGCATCTATCGCTCCCAGCGCCATGTCATCATTATTCGCCAGCACAAGCTCAATGCTGGTCTGGTACTGACCGATCATCTGCTCCATCCGGTTCTCCGCCTGTGCTCTGTTCCAGTTTGCAATCTCGTAACTTAACTTTTCCAGTGCAATTCCTTTCTGCTGCAGCGTATTCACTGAATTTTCTGTACGGATAACGGAATCCTGGTGCCCTGCCTCTCCTTCCAGCACAACATACTGAATCTTCCCATCCTTGTTGCGGTCGATCTGCTCATTCTCCCATATCTCGTCTGCTGCCAGCTCTCCCTGCATCACCCCGGACTGCTTCGCATCTGCTCCTACATAGTAAAGCCGGTCCCACTGCATGAGATCCTCCGCCACCGGTTCCCGGTTAAAGAAAATAATCGGCACATCATACTCTCTTGCCAGATCGATGATATCCGACGGATCTGCCCGGTCTACCAGATTGACGCACAGTACATTACAGCCGGCGTCAATCAGTTCTTTCACCTGGTCGTTCTGCGTCTTCTGCAGCCCCGCAGCATCTCTCACCGTCACAGCAGGCACTGTGCCGCCAACCTCCATCTCTTCTAACTGTGCTTTAAAAGAGTCCAGCATCTCATTTAAAAAAGTGTCACTTTGATTGTAGTAAGTAACTCCTATATAAAGCCGGTTTTCCTGATTTTGCTGCTGATTCCCGCAGGCACTAAGAAGCAATGCTGTCGTTCCCAGAATGATTCCCGCCGACAAAATTCTCTTTTTCTTCATTGCGCTTCCTTTCATTTTCTACTGACTCATTGTAAAAAGAATTTCCTGATTTTCTTCAGAAAACAGTTCTTCCTTTCGTATGATAGTATGATACACTTCTATACTCTGCATGTGATACAGATAATCATCCAGTTCTTTGGCTATTTCATTAAGACTCTGATATCCCAGATTAAATTCATCTGCTACCAGCAGACATTCCACCACACCGGTATCCAGATAATAAGCCGCTTCTGTGGAATTTCCGATTCCATAAATCCGTGCGCCGTGGAGACTGTCTGAGGCCGCACATTCTCCTGCTGCCGTCAGGCTGCTGTCATCCAGCGCCGCAATAATATCAACCGCCGGCTGCACTCCGAGAAAGCTCTCTCCGCCTTCTGTAAAGGGATGTCCTACCGCCCACCGGATCCTGACATTTGAATCCGCCAGGGCATCCCGAAATCCCATCTCCCGGCTTATCACTGCTGCCGAATCTGTTGTTTCAGAAAGGATTCCCAGCGTTTTACCGTCAAGTTTCCCCTCATAATCTTTTATCAATTCCTCCCCTAAGGCTTTTCCCATGGTATAATGATCCGGTTCCGTCACCGGGAACACAGTGTCTTCCCCATCTGTTAAAGCAGAACCCACCAGCATAATGGGAACTTTCTTCCCAATCTCCTGCAGCATTTCTTCTGTTTCTTCTCCTGGTACCGGATAGAGGATCAGCGCATCCGCCCCGTTTTCGATCTCATCCCGGAGCAAACGCTCTTCCTCCTGGACTGTCAGTGTCTCTGCTGTACTTGCCACAGACATCTCTATGTTATTGTCAGCGGCAGCCATTCTAAGGCCATATTTAAAAGCTGACCATTGCCGGTCATCGGAATTTGGGACAACAACTGAAATCTTGTACCTGTCATCCTGTCTCTTCTCGCTGATCATAACAATCGCCAACATGAGAATAAGTACTGCCAGCACCGCCTCGATCAGAATAAACGTTTTCTTGTCATTCTTCATCTTTGCTTTCCTTTGTCTTCTCTTCTATATCATTGATCTTCTCTTTACTTAATATATATCCGTTTTCCAGAATCTTTCCGTTTTCCTCTGTGTATGGAACTGCCGGAATGCGGATGGAAACCTTTGTTCCCTCATCCGGCTCACTCTCTACTACAAGCCCGTATTCTTTTCCAAATAAAATCTGGATCCGGTTGTTGATATTGATCAGTCCAACTCCCGAACCATGCTTATGGATCCGGTTGCTGTCCGTGAGCACAAATTCCACCTCTTCTTCCGACATGCCAAGTCCATTGTCCTCTACTGCAAGGATAATGACTTCCCCTTCTTTCCTTCCGGTCACCCTGATCTCTCCGCACTCATCCATACTGCTGACACCGTAATTAATAGCGTTTTCCAAAATAGGCTGAAGGATCAGTTTCACTGTACAGTAGGAATAAACCTCTTCATCTACATCGAATTTCACTGAAAATGTATTTTTATAACGAATCTTCTGGATATTCATGTAGCTTTTCGCATGCTGAAGCTCATCCCGAATGCTGATCACTGTACGTCCCTTGGAAAGGCTGATCCGGAACAGGCGGGCCAGCTGTGAAATCATAAATACTGCTTCCTCATTACGCTCGCCTTCCACCATCCAGGTAATAGATTCCAGAGCGTTATATAGAAAATGAGGATTAATCTGACTCTGTAATGCATCCAGTTCGCTCTTTCTCCGCTCGTTCTGCTCCAGAACAATCTCCTTCATCAGACGGTCGATCTGTTCATAAGAATTTTGAATGGACTGTCCCAGATGCCGGATCTCAGGCGAACCTCCAATATAAATCTCCGGCTTTTTTCCCGCTTCATATTCCCTGACTGACTCATTTAACAGAAGGACAGGCCTTGATATCCTCTGTGAAACAACCCGGTTGATCGCACACAGCATCATAATCATCACAAGAATGATCATTACGATAAAATACCGGATATCGATCATTCCATGTGTAAAAGTTGAATAGGGAATTACCCCTACAAGCTTCCAGCCAGTGTAGCTTATTGTATTGACAACGACTTTCCGCCTCTCCCCTTCAAACTTCTCATCATAAACTCCGTCTTTGTATTCTGCAGCGCCCTTACTGTTTTCGCTGCTAATTCCATCACTGATCTGGATCTGCCTGGGGTGATAAATAATCTCACCGTTACTGTCACACAGATAATAATACTGTCCGTTATTATCTGTATTCAGTTTATTCATCATCCGGGAAATGCCCGAATAATCCATATCTACCAGAAGAACCCCCAGTCTGGTCACTCCATCTTCCGTAATCTCTACTGCACGGCTTAAAGAGATGACCCAATAGTAACGCAGACTGTTATCATCAAAAAGATTTTGAATATGAGGAGTAGAAAAATGCACATTTTCCACTTCTTCCATCGCTTTCACATACCAATCCTGCTGTGTTACATTGGGATCTGCCTTTTCAGACACCACCGGTTCCGCTGCCATAAGACTTCCATAACTGTTGTACAAAGCAACACTTCTTAGATTTTCCCGGTTTGCTTCGTACATGAGATTCATTCCTTCCTGAATCACCTGATCCTGGTTGGAAAAATCATTTTCCTTAATGATATTATAATACAGGACATCAGATATCTGGCGCATACTCACCAGATAATCCTCCATGCTTTCTCCTGCCTGTTCTGTCAGCTTCTGCGTGCTTTGCACCATATCTTCTCTGGACAGAGTGGAAAATCGCATATACAGGATCAGACCCAAAACTATCATAATTGAAATAGAAATTACAGAAAGAACGATCATTAAAACCGACTGTATCCCTCTTGGCTTTAATTTTTGTAAATATCTGAAATATTTTTTCTTCACTTTTCCTCCTGCTCCGTCCTGTATTTTGACGGTGACACTCCAAACTGCCTCTTAAATACATAGCTGAAATAATTTGGATCCGCATATCCTACACTTTTTGCTATCATGTAACTTTTCTCCGCTGTTTCCAGCAGCAAATGCGCCGCCTTCTCCATTCGGTAACTGGTCAGATACCCGATAAACGACTGCCCTGTCTCCTTTTTGAAAATGGTTGAGAAATAGGAATTGGAAACACCCAGCAGATCACAGATGCTGTCCAAAGATAATTCCTCTTCAAAATAATGATTATCAATATATTCTTTGGCCCTGAATACAAAAGATTTACTGGAGCGGCTTCTTGCATTCATCAAGTTTTCCCGAAATAAAAGACTGATGTCCAACAGCCATTTTCGCAGAGCCTCCGGCTCCAGATCCAGAAGATTACTGTACAGCTGTCTTGTATCCCCTGAAAATTCTTCCACAACCAGATCATTATTAGATACAAACCGGTACAGAGCGCTCACCATCTCCATCACAGCAATATGATGATACTGCAAAGATTTATCGGGGAAAGACATCCGATCCATATACTTATCCACAGCTTCCGTCACATCCTGAGGTGATCCGATCCGAATCTTCTTAAACAGTTCCGATAACTCCGCATCATTAGCCGTAACGGCTCTTCCCGTTTCAGAAGGCGCAATTTCCTTAATGTTGATCGCCCTGCAGGCGCCATATATTGCACGGTAAGAAACCGCCTCCCTGGCACCGTTATAGGACTGGGACAACTCCAGGATATCACTGCACACCTGTCCTACTCCAATGATAACCACCGCTCCGATCATACGACTGGCATAGCGGCAGAAGCGATCGCACTCATCTGTCAGATCTGATACCTCATTTTCATTCTTCAGCTGTGCGATCATCACTGTATTTCCCAGATAGGAAAAATATTTTGGATGCCATTTACCGCCCAATCGCTCCATTGCCTGCTTCTGAACAGAAGTCGCCAAAAGCACCGGGTTCATATTCTTTGGAACCTGCCTTGAGGATGTATGGATCACAACACAGCAAAAAAACGGCCCTTTCAGGGAAATCTGATAATCTTCAATATATTTGGGAAGATCTCCCTCCATAATCCTTCCTTCTATCAAGGTAGAATAAAAGTTCGCCTGCAAAAGAGGCAGGGATTCCATATAATATTTCTGAAGGATTTCCGTATTTCTTTTCTCACTGATCTCCTGATCCAGCTTTATTTTCAATTGAGTAAATACATTTGTAAGCTCCAGTGAATTGACCGGCTTCAAAATATATTCTTCCACCTCCAGGTGTACTGCTTCCTTGGCATACTCGAACTCGTCAAACCCGGTAAAGATCAAAAGCTTAGTTGCCGGAAACTCCTCCTTGATCCGTCCCGCCAGTTCCATACCGTCCATATATGGCATCTTTATATCCGTCATGACTACATCCGGCTGGAACTCCTCTACCATTTCAAACGCCTTTACGCCATTGTTTGCATAGCCGATCACAGAAAACCCAAGGCCCTCCCAATTGATCTTCTTCATGATCACCTGTATAACTTCTTCTTCGTCGTCTACCAAAAGAACCGTATATTTATCCATAAATCTTTCTCCATGTACATAATTTCCATCCGTCATATAAACATTACCATACAAAAGAATGGCTGCTATTATTATAGCAACCACCAAAACCATTTGTAAACATTTACGGATGTTTTGAAACATACAACCCTGTCTTGACAAATAAATAAGGGAAGTATATCGTAAAATCACAGCGTATCCTTTATCCGCTCCACTCTCTTTTCACAAAGGATATACTCTTGCAAAAAGAGGGTAGTATTATTTGAACAAAAAAGGAGTCAACATAAAAAAAATATTATTTGTCAATGCCTGCGTAAGACCCTGCTCACGCACCTGTTTACTGGCACAGGAAGTTCTGAAAAAATTAAACGGACAGATAGAAGAAGTCCATCTTGGCCATGAACAACTTTCCCCTCTGGATCTGGAACTGTTAGAAAAGCGAAACCAGCTTATTTCATCCAAAAATTTTTCAGATCCTCTATTTCGCTATGCAGCCCAGTTTGCTGCCGCAGATGAAATTGTTATTGCAGCGCCCTACTGGGATCTGGCTTTTCCTTCCATCTTAAGGATATATCTCGAACATGTTACAGTAGTCGGCGTAACCTTCCAGTATTCCCCGGACGGTATTCCCCTGGGACTTTGCAAAGCAAAACGTATCATTTATGTGACAACAGCAGGCGGACCTATCGCAGACCGAAACCTGGGCTACGATTATGTAAAGGCTCTGTCTGATGCCTTTTACAGTATACCGGAAGTGCTCTGCTTTCAGGCTGAAAACCTGGATATCCAGGGCGCTGACGTAAACGGCATTCTTGAAGACGCTGTTTTGCGAATCAAAGAAGCGCTCTGATCTTTTTCATTTCTATTATCAAACGGACCAGACAGCACATTGATCCTGTGCTCTGTCTGATCCGTTTGTTTTGTATATTATGCTGTTTTCTTTTCCAGCACGGTCACCCGTTCCTGCAGGTCCCCCACTATTTTTAATAAAATGGAGGTATTATCGTTTTCAAGCTTTGTTATCCTGTAATAAGTTTCCAGATTATCTACCTTTTTATCGACATTTGCAATTTTCTCTTCCAGGATTTCTCTCATCCTGTCCATTTCCTCAAGTAGACCATTCTCTGTCTCACGCAGCGCTCTCTGCAGCTTTCCATCGACTCTTTCCATTATCCGCTCTTCCGACTCCTGCATAATCGACCGTATAATTTCAATATCCTGTTTTTCTAACATAGTATTCCTCCTTTTGAATATGTGTAATTTACTATTCCTTCTATATTTTTCAATTACTAGTTCACTCACATTATCTTTATGTCATCTATTATATCGATGACATATACTTATGTCAAGTAAAAAAGAGGATTACTGCCATTTTGCTGATGTTCTTTTAGTCCTGACTGTTCAGTCCGCTTTCCTCTGGGAAAAGATATGGTTCCGGGTCAATTGCTTCTCCGTCTATCTCCAACTGGAAATGCAGGTGATTCCCTGTAGAACGCCCTGTGGTTCCGCTTAAACCGATCTGCTCTCCCTTTTCCACCCTGTCTCCTTCTTTGACATACATCTCGCTGTGATGCATATATTTTGTCACAATTCCTTCTCCGTGGTCAATGATGATCCAGTTGCCGGCGGATCCGCCCCAGCCTGCTTCAATCACTGTTCCTGCTGCCACCGCATAGGTAGGGATATTTTCACTGCCGGTTCCAAGGTCAATCCCTTTATGATAGGAATGGCTCCACTGCCGCCACCCGAATCTGCTTGTTACCTGTGACCCCGGACATGGATCTGCAAACTCTCCAAGCAGACTGTCAAAAGTCTCCAGTGTCATTCGGTCCAAACGATAGAGATCATAAGTTTCCATCTGCCGGATCAGGCTTTTTCCGTAATCAACGTCCGTTGCCCAACGGCTTCCGATCCTCATGGCAAAAGTATTGGCATCCGTTACCCCTTCGATCAGATCACTATATACTTCCTTCAAAAGTTTTGCCCTGTCCTCCATACTTTCGCTGTATGTATGGTACATCCGGAATCCTGCCCGAATGGTATAGCTTCTCCCTTCTTCTGTTTCTTCCCCTGTTTTCATCTGAACAGACCCGGCCGGCCCTGTCCCTTTGACTCCGAAAAGATTATTGTACTGAAAGGCCAGGTAGGAAAGCCCCTGTCCCTTCTCACCATAAGGACCATACTTTCCAAATCCGGATTCCTGAATAACCTGAGCAATCGTTACAGAAGCCGGATAGCCGTATTCATCCTGTACCTTCAAAGCTCCTGTGATCATCTCTGTAGTAATAAAGGGCGGAATATTCTCAAGAGGCATATCTGTACTGTACTTTATCCGTAAAACCTTGGGAATGAGCCGTTCTGATGGAGTAAACTCTTCCAGGAATCTTTCCTTTTGATTTCCCGTCACTGGCAGTACCTGTGGATTCCATCCTGTCTGCGGTACAGATGGCGACGGAGCAATCGGTTTTGTCTCTTCATCTGACCCGTTATCCGGTTCGGTTGGTGTCTCTGGTTTCTCTGAAATCTCCGGTTCTTCCGGTTCCGTTGGTGTTTCCGGCTCCGCTGGAATTTCCGGTTCTTCCGGTTCCATTGGCGTTTCCGGCTCCGTTGAACCTTCCGGAGTTTCCGGCTCTGTCGGTGTCTCTGGTTCCTCTGCAATCTCCGGTTCTTCCGGTTCCGTTGGCGTTTCCGGCTCTATTGGAACTTCCGGAGTTTCCGGTTCCGTCGGTGTCTCTGGTTCCGTTGAACCTTCCGGAGTTTCCGGTTCCGTCGGTGTCTCTGGTTCCTCTGCAATCTCCGGTTCTTCCGGCTTCGTTGGAACTTCCGGTTCCATCGATGTCTCCGGTTCCGTTGAAACCTCCGGCTCGCCTGACATTTCTACTTCATTAGCTTGTCCCAATCCCTGCTCCCCTGACGGCTCTTCTGCCCACGCTGTTGAAAATCCCGAAAATACTACGGTCGCCGCCATCAGCAGCGGAAGTACTTTCTTTACTTTTTTCTTTTCCAATCCTTTCCACTTCCTTTCCTCCTGTTTTTCCTCCCCTTTTTCCTGTTCTTTCTCCTAATCCTTCCTTAAGGACCATAAGACTTTTCCTCTGATCTGCCCTTCTTTCACTGGTCCGTAATATCTGGAATCGGAAGAATTCTCCCGATTATCTCCCATAATAAAGTATTCCCCTTCTTGCAGCGTCAACGGATTTTCCTGACCAATCCCGGGGCTTGTCTGTCCCTGTATATAAGGTTCTTCCAGTTTATCCCCATCTATGTATACTCCTCCGCTTTCTTTCTCTATATAAATTTCTTCTCCGGGAAGCCCAATGACCCGTTTGATCAGTGTCCTCCCATCCTGTATCCTGGCAAGCACCACATCTCCTCGTTTCAATTCCCCACGGACTTTTCCGTAAAGGGTCAGATCCTGATCCTGATATCCGGGAACCATAGAAGAACCTTCTACAACAGCAAGTCCGAAAAACACATGAGACAGTAAAAAAAGTACACAAGCCATTGCTCCGGTCCCTGCTGCCCACTTCTTCCAGCCCCGCTTTTCTGTTCGGATCTCTTCTATCCGACTGGAAACTGCCTGTTCCACCGGGCTCTCTTCTTTTATTTCCTTCCTATTCCATTCCGTCATGAAGCGCCTCTATCTCCTCCAAAATCTTCCGGGCATTCTCGCTGAAAATGCGCCCCTGCTCCTTCAAAAGCCCTGCCTTTTTCTGATATTCCTGCCGCTCCTTTTCATACATCACTTTTAATTCCCGGATCCGTTCCTCCCCCTCTTTTTCTTGCTCCCGGACTGCTTTTAAAATTTCTTCTGCCTCCTCTTTGGCTTTCCCCAGCATATGCTCCCGATACTCTCGGATCTGGGCCATACTGTCAATCAGTTCCGTGCTCTTTTTTCCGTATTCCTTCTGCCTTTCTTCCTCTTCCTCCGCCTGTTTCTCTATCTTCGCCTGCAGACTCCGGATCACTTCTTCATATTTCCCGCTGATTATTCGGATGTGCTCCAGCACATCTTCTTCCTCCCAGCCTCCGATTACTTTCTTCCGGATCTCCATCTCTTCAATATAACGGGCGATCTCCTCTGTTTGCGGTAATTTCTTTTTTTCTGACATGGCTTCCTTTTCTCCTTCTGCCTATTCTTTTACTCGAACAGCTCCAGGGTAATCTTATGATCCCATTTTTCTCCTTCTTTTGCTTCTGTAAAACCATCATTATAGAAAAACCCAAGTTCCTCCGGCTCTTCCTCTTCTCTGATCAAGGTAAACAAGTAAAAATCCCAGCTTCCCTTCTTGCTGTCTGCCGGCAGAGTATCCCAAAATTCTGTCCCCGGAGCCGCCAAAATGAGGAGTTTTCCTTCCCTTGGTTCGCCATCCACGTATCCTTCCACATAGCATCTCTTTGGGTTGAAATCTTCTCCGCTTCGGTTCTCTGTCGTCCCCGATACCACCAGATACCTCCAGCCTTCTTCTTCCGGATAATAGTCATAATATCCCATGGGACTTGGCGGCTTTACCTGAGACATGTACTGGGTATCTTCTATATAGAGGGTAATCTCCTCCCCGATTCGGAGCGTCCCCTCCGCCTTGGTGACTTCCTGTGCCTCTGCCGGCTTCTTCCCGCATCCTGCAAGGGCCGATAAAACAAATACTCCCATTAACAGTAATACAGCCTGCCGGAATCCTTTCTTCTTTTGTTCTCTCTTCATGGTTTTACTCCACATGCAGGGTAGCATTAATGGTTCCTTTATTCATTTCCTGCTGATAATCATCCAGACTTCCAGTGTCCACCAAAAGGGAAATCGGATAATCTCCCGGCTCCAGTTCTTCCGCGATCTCCCATTTTGTCACTGCCGTTCCCGGCTCCAGCCATCCACTCTCATAGAGGACATCTCCTCCTTCCTGCAGACTTACTGTATATTTGAAGTAACAGGGATTTCCCTCCGGATTGGACAATGCTGCATGAACCGTCCTCTGACCTGCTTCCATATCGATGGTTCCGAATCCGGGAAGCATGATCTGGCTTGGATCCTCATTCTTCAGACCGCCCGGCATCTGATAAGCCATGGCTGAATCGTCCAGATCCGGCCCCCGGTTCTGGGCAAAATACCACCAGAGTCCGCCGGCGATCAACGCCAGCAGAATTACCAGCGGGATCAGGATCTTCCCCCAGCTCTTTCCGATTACCCGCACATAGATCACTCCCCCATCTTCCTCCTCACAGGGGATATATCCCAGTACTTTCTGTCCGTATCCCAGTTTAGCCTTAAAGGGGTTTACCGCCACTTCCGTCCCTTCCTCTCCCAGCAGGAACGCTGCCTCTTCTTTCTTTGAACGGTACCCGATATCCCCTATAATCTTCTGGGGCGTAATCTCCTCTTCTTCCGCCATCCCTGCCGGAATGTAATTCCAACAGCCTTCTTTCCTGCTGTAAGTTTTACTGCTGGTTTCCAGCTCTTTCTCCACTAATCTTCTGCTCATAGACTTTTCATTCCCTTCTCTTTTGTTCCTATTCCACTACCAGGGTGGTCTTGATCGCCCCTTGGTTCATTTCACCTTCCGGATCATCCACCGGATGAGTCTCCACCTGTACTGTTACTTCATAACTTCCCGCGTCCAGAGGTTCTGTAAGGTCGAACTCCATAACTGCATTTCCCGGCTCCACAAGTCCGGAAGTGTAAAGTTCTTCCCCAGTATCATTGCGTACAAGGTGGAATTTGAAATAACAGGGATTGCCTTCCGGATTAAAGAGAACATGCTCCACATGCTCCTCCCCTGCCCGGGCTGTGATCTGACTGATCCCCGGCAGCATGATCTGGCTCGGGTCCTTATTTACCATCCCTTCCACATGGTAGGCAATCTGGGCTTCATCCAGTCCCGGAACCTCTTCATCCCTTAGATACCACAAAAATCCCAGCACAATCCCTGCCAGGAGGCACAAAAGCAACAGGGGTAAAAGGATGGTCTTTACCAGGGAGCGTCCTAAGATTCTCACACAACAGACCGGCTCATCCCCCTCTCCTTCCGGTACAACCGGAAGATAACCAATGGTCTTTTCGTTCCACCGCTTCCCCGGGCGATATTCATAAAGCCCTGTCAGGGCTTCCCCGTCTTCTAAAGTAAGCTCTGCACTTCCGGAATCCTGCCGTCTTAAATCCCCGGCAATGCGTCTTTCCTTTTCCGGAAGTTCCTTATATTCTTCGATGGTAAGGTAAGGCCACTGATGACCTTTTTTATCCTGAAAGGAGCGCTGCTCCTTAATATTCTTTGTTATTGCATCAAACTGTATAAAATACTTCATATGTTTCTCCCGTTTCCTTTTCCACTCTGTTTTTGCTCTTGCAAAAATTTCCCTGAAAACTTATTTTTTGTTTCATAATCCTTTTTTTAAAACAGGGAGCCAGTTCTTTGGCTCCCTGTTGAATTATGGAATGTTTGAAAAATTGAATTAATCTTCTTAGTTTTGTAATGATACTAAATAGTTGGTTTTGTCTGTGTGATTGTGTAAGTAATGGTATCAGTAAATGTGGTTCCCTTTGGTGTTCCGGCAGGAGTAGCTCCTGTCAGAGTTGCCAGACCTACAAGATCTGTGTCAGCATCAGTTTGACCTTTAGCGCTATTGGATTTTAAAGTTCCCACTGTAACTTCACTTGCGTCTGTTATTGAAGAACCGCCTCCAGTAGCTCCTCCTTCATAATCCATTTTATATGCAACCTCTCCATATGTCGCGTTGGTAACTTTCGCACCATTAGTGGATTTAGCCTTTACTTTTACCTCCAGTCCAAGAGGAAGTCCTACAGTTGCATCCATTGCTTCCAGTGTCAATTTCTGATCTGCAGTATCATTCTGACCTGTGAATATGATATCAGCCGGTACTGTTACATAGTATCCTGCATCTCCACCACCTGGTGTTACTACGCCAGTCATGTACTTTACATTGGTTTTGTGAGTCTCTGCCGCAAATACGCTCATCGGTGCTACTGCACTCACTGTCATTGCTCCTAAAA
>OJSH01000120.1_pt1 | contig 95253 bp, 95 predicted proteins | sample 1599441 | NCBI WGS metagenome assembly OJSH01 (sample SAMN04168658, study PRJEB22393) | human gut metagenome | biome: human gut microbiome; feature: stool | host: Homo sapiens | collected 2014-03-24 | reverse complement strand
ATATGGCTACATCCGGTTGCCTTCCGTGTGGTAAGCACTAACGCACTTCCATGCGAAAAAGCGTCCATTCATTATGCAGGATATCTTCGCCAGAATGACGCTCTACAATTTGGCGTCCCTGCTTCGCCTGCATGCCAGTTTTATGCAGCTGAAGGGCGAATATCTCTACCGTGTGAACGATGCTTTTGCCGCCCACATTGCACGGGAGTTCCTGCTTGGTTTTGTGTCTACGACAAAAGTAGAATCGCTCATTACAAGTTTTCTGCTTCCTGTCCGGCCTGACCAACCCAAAACGAGAAATATGCGTGTGAAGCGTCCGGTCAGTTTTCAGTACAGGGCAATTTGATGCTGCTTTTCATTAGCTTTTCGCGGAGGAGACTCCGCGGTTTTGCCATGCCCTTTTTCAAATTTATGTATTGGTGAAACCGTCTCTGGCCTTCTCGCTCAGAGACGGTTTCATTGGACGGATTATCTTAATGAGATTACGGCTTCGCCGGGGGTTTTTCATATGCGGGCATAGCCCTAGAATACTAGCACGCGCGTCACGTCGCGCAAGTACGGTCTGCCAGCCGCGAAGGTTCTGTTACTTGTCGCCCGTAAACGGGCTTTTTAGAAGTTCGGCATGGTCAGTTGCTCTCCTGCTTTGTCTTGCTCATACTGGCGTTAAATATACTCCTGTATCTTCTTTGCATTTTTTCCTACTGTATCTACATAATATCCTCTGCACCAAAATTTCCTATTCCCATATTTGTATTTCAAATTCGCATGCCTATCGAATATCATCAGCGAACTTTTACCTTTTAAGTATCCCATAAAAGAAGATACACTTTGATTCGGTGGTATTCTTACCAGCATATGTATATGCTCTCTGCAACACTCTGCCTCTATAATCTCTACCCCTCTTCTTTTGCACAGCGTACTTAATATATTGGCTACATCTGCTTTTATATTTCCGTAAATAATTTGTCTCCTGTATTTTGGTGCAAAAACGATATGATATTTACATTCCCAAGTTGTATGTGTTAAAGTATTTTTGTCCATACTGGACACCTCCTTTGTTATTTTAGTGCGGTTTAGGACCCACACTTATTATAACAAAGGAGGTCTCTTTATCTAGGGCTTAAAGCCGGCTTGGGATCCACTTGCATAGCAAGTGGTTTATTTGGATTTCTATCCAATAACGTCGGGGACAGAGTATTTGCAAAATACTCTGTCCCCGATCTGTAAAAAGAAGTTTTCCTTCTATGCTATCTCATTATATTTCTGTGCAATATTCAGCGCATGATCTCCGATTCGCTCAAAATCTGTAAGGATTTCGGAATAGATAATACCTGTATCTGCCTGGCAGGTTCCTTTCTGCATGCGGTTTACCTGTTTGTCACGGTATTCATCCCTCATATCGTCAATCCTCTGCTCATTCTGTGCTGTGCGCTCCAGAATCTTTTCCTTCTCTCCCCGCGTAAATCCTTCCAATGTATCGATCGTTTTCAGACACATGTCACGCATCGCCCGCACTTCGGAAAGCGCTTCCTCGGAGAAAGTCTGTTTCCACTTTTTCAGATTAGATGCATATCCCGCAATATTCATCGCATGATCGCCAATTCGTTCCAGATTGCCCACTACAGTATAGTAGCCGTTGATATTTACCAAATCCTGACTGCCGGCCTCTGTAGACATTACATGGACAATATAACGGGAAATCTCCACATTGAGGTAGTCAATGTATTCTTCCCTCTCATCAATCTCTTCCCGCTTCTCAACATCATTGTTTAAGAGGGCATCAAAACTCTCCTCTACGTTTTTGCGGACCATACCTGTCATACGATCCACTTCCTTCTCAACCTGTGTCTGTACGATTGCTGCATGTCCCACCTGATAATTGGTCTCAAAGGGAACAATGTATTTGAGACGTTTGACTTCGTCCTTCTCTTTTTCGCTCTCCGGAAGGATTTTCTCTGCCAGCTTCGCCATATAAGTTCCAAATGGCAGAAGAAGCAGCGTTGTAATAATATTAAATGTTGTATGCACATTGGCAATCTGTGCAGCCGGATTACCCGGCGCTGTCTGCGCCATCAGATCAGTAAATGGGGTCACCATCGTAATGATCGTAAAAAGCACGGATCCGAAAATATTGAACATCAAATGGATGATCGTGGTTCTCTTCGCGTTCGTCTTTGTTCCAATAGACGCCAGAACTGCTGTAATACAGGTTCCTATATTCTGTCCAAACAGAATATATACCGCACTGGAAAGAGGAACAAGTCCAGCTGTAGCAAGCGCCTGCAGAATACCTACTGACGCAGAAGAGGACTGGATGATCGCGGTGAAGATCGCACCCATTGCAATTCCTGCCAGCGGATTCTGGAAGGTTGTCATGAAGTTAATGAACACTTCCGAGCTCTGGAGAGGAACCATAGCAGCCCCCATCATATCCATACCGATGAAGAGCACACCGAATCCGGCGACCACTTCACTGATATGTCTTACTTTTTCTTTTTTCACAAACATGATGCACGCCACGCCGACAAATGCAAAAAACGGCGCCATAGCCCCTACATCGAGAGCGATCAGCTGTCCGGTAATGGTTGTACCGATATTGGCTCCCATAATTACCCATACAGCCTGTCTAAGAGTCATAAGTCCTGAATTTACAAATCCCACAACCATGACTGTGGTTGCTGAAGACGACTGGATAACTGCGGTAATGATCGCACCTGCAATAACACCTTTGATCCGGTTAGAAGTAAGTTTTTCCAGAATCATCTTCATTTTGTTTCCTGCCGATGTCTCCAGACCGGTACTCATCATCTGCATACCGTACAGGAAAAGTGCAAGTCCCCCTAGCAACTGCAAAACCTCTGTGATTCCCATAATTTTTTCCATCCTTTGTATGATTGTTTTTATTTTTTTGCCTTTTAGATAAGCGCCTCATAAAAAAGCAGCATCAAAGGCATAGTAACAATACAGAAAATTACAGACATAACATTTATTACACTGGCATATACGGCATCTCTGTCATGTATCTGCGCAAGCTGCGTCACCATAACCGCTGCCGGAGCGCTGGCTGCCAGTATGACGATCATCAGGATATATTCAGCATCCGGATGAAGATTTCGGATTCCACTGCATGCAAAAATCAGTATTATGATCATCGGAAAGAAGATCAGCCGTAAAAAGCAGATAAAATATGGCCTTTTCTGGCAAAACACCCATTTCAGATCTACATTTCCAATGATCATTCCCACAACCATCATGCTTGCAGGTCCTATCATATCCCCAAATCCACTGATACACTCATTTACGATCACAGGCAGGCGTATTTTCGTAAGGAACAAAAACAGTCCTGTTATAATCGCAATGATATTCGGATTCAGTAATATTTTCCTGTAATTCATCTCCAGTCCCTGACAGATCACTGACTGCCCATGGGTCCAGATAAGTATCGTCTGTACGATCATAAATGCAGTTGTGTAAAATACCCACTCTGCTCCAAGTACTGCTCCCACCAGGGGAACGATCAGATTGCCGGAGTTACTGTATTCCACTGAAGCTTTCTCAATCCCATTCAAATGGAACGGTTTCGATAGAAGCTTCCCTCCACCGATCAAAATAATATGCACCAGTACCGAAGCCCCTCCGGCCAGAAGGAGCCCCTTGACCTTATCTGCAGTAAAATCGATCTGAAATGCATCAATGATCACACAAGGAGAACAGATATACACTACCAGATTTGAAATGATCCGGCTTTCATATTCTCTGAATTTTCCGGATTTCACGGACAGATAACCTACCAGCCCCATCAAAAAGAGCGCTGCGATCTGCTCCGCCAGCAGTATACTTAATTCCATTGTTCTCTCATCCCATCTTTTCCTCGCCTGTCTAACGGATAGCCGTTACCGTATTGGCAGGAGTATCTTCTTTATACTCCATTGTAATTGTCTGTCCTTCTTCATATCGAATGATGTCGATATGATCCACTACCGATACGTCAAAAATCTGGTCTGAACTGTCAAGCATAATATAGTAGTGAGAATTTCCATCCACGACGCCTTGAGCAATTTTCGTAATCTTGCCGCTTATGCTCTTTTCCTGCCGGGTATCCTCTTTTTCTTTTGTAATTCCATTTTTCACAAGGAGATTTCTGTAGCTTTCCTCACATTCATTTACACTGTCTCCCACTGCCACAATCTGATATTTCTGAATATTGACAAGGGCATATTTTTTTACCAGTCCGGCATCATCTTTCAGTGCGATAAAATATGTCGGTTCATCTGCCACATTAAGCAGCATCGGAAAAGTGGCCGTGTATTTCAGATTCTGCACCTGTCCTTCGGCAGACGCCATGGCCGCTGCCTCTGTTGCACCTTCCACTTCATAGTACCTTGTTTCCATTGTCCTCTGGTTTGCAAGAACGAATCCTACATTGGACTGATCTCCATTTACTGAGGTCACGCCGGTATACATCCACACATCATCATCCAGGGCCAGATAATTATATCCTTCTGTAGCCCGCAGACAATCCCGCTGCCCTAAAATACTATTGAAGAATCCATGTTTCAACGTACCGTAATAATTGAACAGTTCCACCAGAAGATCTGCGGAATAGGCACGGTCAATCCACTGTGGCGCATCTTCCACATCATAGGTTGTCGTTTCCCCTGTAATTGCATTACAGAGTACGACCTTTCCTACTGTTTCTCCTCCAAATAATCCAATATTAAATTTTTTCACCGGAGCGATCCAATATGGAACTCCTTCATCATCAATTTCAAAGCTCAGTTCCCCGTAAATATAGGTCGGATGAGCAAACCGCAAATGACGGTATATATTCCTGTTAAAGTATTCGCTTGTGGAATATTTGATACCTTCCTCCAATTTAACCAGCTCTGTATTTTGATTCGTCATATCGATCATGATATAGGCCGGTATTCCTTCCGACTGATTTGTCAGCCACTTAATGGGACTTGCATATTTCAGAGGAGATACTCTCACCGGTCTGTCCTGGTAGTTGATCTGACTGTAGATATTATCTGCCTCAAACTGTGATACCATGTCCACCATGCTTCCCATTTTTCTGTCGCCGAGAATTTCAGCAGAATCCTTATCAAGAAGCGGTATTTTGTCAAAAGAAACTTCTTCGATGTCTTTGGTAAATTCTCGTTCCTCTACCTTTAAAAGACTTTGATATTTTTTCGCATTAATAATAGGTGAGGACAGGAGTGTCCCTGCCAGATAAACCACTCCGATAATCAGGATCAAAATCCCGAAAATTTTCATGACTCTGGACTGCTTCAGTTCTGTTCTTCCCAATCGTTTTCTTACTGCATAGGCAACTGCAAGTACAGCAAGAAGGAACAGCGCAAAAAACCAGACGTCCGACGAGTGGATATTAATTGCCGGGAGCGCTACATAATAGTAGATTCCTGCAAGGATCAGGACAATCATCCCCAGCAATACTTTTCTGCTTGTTTTCATAATTCCTCCTTTTTATGGAGTCTTAAAATTTTTTTCTCCATACATAAGAGAATAACATTAAAAACGGGAAGATTTCAAGCCTTCCGGCCAACATATCTAAACAAAACACAAATTTTGCCAGAAGTGAATAGTCTGCAAAACTTCCCACCGGCCCGGTCATACCAAGGCCGGGGCCAACATTACCCAGCGCTGTGATCACCGAACCGACTGTCGTTTCAAAATCAAAATTATCCAGTGAAACAATCAAAACTGATACGATCGCAAGGGTAATATAGGCAAGCAGATATACATAGACATTTCTTATTGTATCCTCGCCCAGCTTCTTTTTATTCAGCTTTACTACATTTACTGACTTAGGGTGCAGCATCTGTTTGATTTCTTTATAAATACTTTTCAGGGAGATCAAAAGTCTTGATACTTTGATTCCGCCTCCTGTGGAAGACGCACAGCCTCCAATGATCATCAGTGCTACAAGCACACACCTGGAAAACTCCGGCCACAGCATATAATCTGCTGTAGCGTATCCGGTAGTGGTAATGATCGATGCTACCTGAAATGCCGAATAGCGGAATGCTTCGGCCACAGACCCGTATATGGGATAAATATTGATCATTATCATTACGACCGCACCTGATATGATGAGCAGATACGCCCTTAATTCTTCATTTTTAAATACCAGTTTAAATTCACGGACCGCCAGGAAAAAGTACAGGTTAAAGTTGATTCCGAACAGAATCATAAATACACTGATCACTCCATCCAGATAGGCGCTGTTGAAATGCCCCACACTGTCTGCATAATTGGAAAATCCGCCTGTCCCCGCTGTCCCAAATGCATGGATCAGAGAATCAAAAAGATTCATTCCTCCCAAAAGCAGAAGAACAACCTGGATCGCCGTCAAAATAAAATACATTCCGTAAAGGATCTGCGCTGTTGTCCGTGATTTTGGAACCAGTTTATCTTTCTCTGGCCCTGGTACTTCCGCGCGCATCAGATGAATGGAACTTTGCTTGTCCAGGTTCGTCAGCACCATAACAAAAACGAGCACACCCATTCCGCCTACCCAGTGTGTCAGACTTCTCCAGAAAGTCATACACTGCGGAAGCACTTCCACGTTCTTCAGAATCGTAGATCCTGTCGTGGTAAATCCGGATACGGTTTCAAAAAATGCATCCATATAATTCGGGATCGATCCGGAAAGGAAAAAAGGAAGTGCTCCAAAAAGCGACCACAAGATCCAGGCTGATGAAACGATCAGCAGGCCGTCTTTTCCGTAAAGCATCGTATTTTCCGGTTTCTTCCTTCCTGTCAGCAGGAAAATAACTGCCAGCACCGCGGCCGTAATAACAAAATAAACCGCACATTTTTCCTGATAGATCAATCCTACAAGCGCCGGGATCAGAAGGAGAAGCCCCTCCACTCCCATCATTTTACCGAGAATATGTAAAATCATCTTCCTGTTCATTTTTTGTTTCCCTCTATTTCTCCAGCATATCCTTCAGGTCATTGACTCCCCGCTCTGTTGTTACGATTACAACGCTGTCCCCGACTTCAATATGATCATCACCATTGGGAATCCGGATTTTTCCCTTTCTCCCGATGCAGGCAATAAGATAGTTTTTCTTTGTCTTCAGATCTTTCAGAGGGATGTTGGTGTATTCACATTCCTTCCGGATAATAAATTCCAATGCTTCAACTTTACCGTTTACCAGTCGGTACAGAGCTTCCACGTTGGCACTTTTTAAGGATTTACGCCTTGCCCTCACATAGCTTAGAATCACATCGGCAGTTGCACTCTTTGCCGACACAATACTGTCAATTCCCAGTCCTTCCACCATCTGTGCCCTGGAATCCTCATTAACCTTAGCAACGATCTTCGGCACATTTTTTGTTTTCGCAAACAGCGCCATGATAATATTTTCTTCATCCATTCCTGTCAGAGCCACAAGGGCATCAGCATGCTCAATCCCCTCTTCGATCAAAAGGTCGTGATTTGTAGCATCTCCATGGATGATCGTTGCGTCCGGCAGCATTTCACAGAGCTTTTCACATTTATTATAATCCTTCTCGATGATCTTTACATTCATTCTGTCTGATCCGAGCTGGCTTGCCAGATAATAGCTTACGCTGCCGCCTCCGCAGATCAGCACATTTTTTACTTTTCCGCTTCTCTTTCCCAGGGCATTAAAAAATGACTCCAGCTCCTTATGGGTAGCAGCCATATGGATCTTATCCCCTTCTCTTAACACTGTTTCTCCATCCGGAATAAATACATCATTTCCACGCTTTACTGCACATACCAGTATCTTGATCTGATATCTCCGGTAAATCTCTGCCAATGAAAGATCTTTCAGGCGGCTCTCAGCACGAATGGGAAATTCCACCAACTCCACCCGGCCTTTTACAAAAGTTTCCACCTTGCTGGTATCCGGAAAAAGAAGTACTCTTGCAATCTCATGAGAAACTGCAAGTTCCGGATTTACAGCCATACTAAGATGCAGATCCTCTTTGAGCAACCCGATCTGTTTATAATAGATGGGATTCCTTACTCTGGCAATCGTATGCTTTGCCCCCAAACGCTTGGCAAGGAGACAGCTTAGCATATTCAACTCGTCTGTAGATGCACAGGCAATCACCAGATCGGCATGTGGAACGTCCGCTTCCTTCTGAACTTCAACATTTGCGCCGTCTCCTGTAATACAGAATATATCCATGCGATTCAGCGCTTCCTTCAGTCTGCCTTCATTCTGGTCGATCAACACAATATCATAATCCTCTTCGGAAAGCTGGGCAGTCAGTTTATGGCCTACCTTTCCATCTCCAATGATAACTATCTTCACCGTTTTTCCCTCTTTTTTATGTAGTTTTTCTATAGGTTTTTTCTTGCCCTGATATTATGGCAAGTGGATTATAGCACTTTTAGTATTATACTGCAATAGAAAAAAGAGACATTCCAGGAAAGGAATTTCCTCCCTGAAATATCTCTTAAATCACTTTGTTTTAGGTTATCTTATGCCTCTTCTGCAGCTCTCTTTGCAATCTCTGCTTCCTGTACATCAGACGGGGCCTGCTCATAGCGGGCAAATTCATACTCATACGTACCGCGTCCGCCTGTCATGGAACGAAGATTTGTACAATATCCGAACAGACCTGTCATCGGCACATCTGCTTCAACTACCTGATAACCGCCGCTTACCGGGTTCATACCAAGCACACGGCCTCTTCTCTTATTCAGATCACCCATAATATCTCCGGTATACTCATCCGGGACTGTGACCTTCACAGAAGCGATCGGCTCAAGCAGAACGGGGCCTGCCTCCATGAAACCTTTCTTAAATGCCTGGATCGTTGCTGTCTTGAACGCCATTTCTGAAGAATCTACAGGATGGTAAGATCCGTCATAGAGAACTGCCTTCACGCCTACAACAGGATATCCTGCCAGAGGTCCTTTCAGGACAGATTCCTGCAGTCCCTTCTCTACTGCCGGGAAATAGTTCTTCGGAACAGCGCCTCCAACTACTTCTTCTTCAAATACATAAGGAGTCTCCAGATCGCCGGACGGCTCAAAACGCATTTTAACATGTCCATACTGTCCGTGTCCTCCGGACTGTTTCTTATACTTTGTATCAACATCGGATTTTTTACGGATAGTTTCCCGGAAAGCAACCTTCGGCGTCTCCAGAGTAATCTCGCATTTATACCTTGCAAGGAGCTTGCTTGCAACTACCTCCAGGTGCTGATCTCCCATACCATAGATCAGGCTCTGGCGGTTTTCGCTGTCATTGACTGCGCGAAGCGTAACATCCTCTGCCATCATTTTCTGCAGCGCCTGTGATACTTTGTCCTCGTCGCCTTTATTTTTCACTACATACTTCATATATGTATATGGTTTGGAATAATCTGTCTTTCCGTATACGATCTGACTGGATTTCGCGGACAGTGTATCCCCGGTCTTTGTGCTGGAAAGCTTTGCGATGGCGCCGATGTCTCCGGCAAACATCTCGCTTACCTCAACCGGCTTGTTTCCGCACATTGTATAGATCTTTCCAAGTTTTTCCTCTGTCTCTGAAGTAGTATTGTAGAGAACATCATCTCCCTTCAGAACGCCGGAGCATACTTTAACGAAGGAATATTTACCGATAAACGGATCCACCATTGTTTTAAATACATACGCGCTCTTTGCTGCGGAAAAATTGTAGTCTGCTTCAAAGATCTCATTTGTTGTTTTGTTGAGTCCCGCACATTTTCTGCAGTCCGGGCTTGGGAAGAAACGAACAATATCAGAAAGGAGGTTGGCAACTCCCTGTGCCTGAATATTGGATCCCATTGCCACCGGAACAATATCGCCGTCCATAACCTCAGTACGCATTGCCGCCCTGATTTCTTCTATTGAAAATTCTTCTCCGGCAAAATACCGTTCCATAAATTCTTCACTTGTCTCCGCTACTGCTTCAAGAAGCTTTTCCCTGTAGATTTCCAGGTTTGGTTTACAGTAATCCGGAATCTCACACTCTTCTCTCTGGCCGATGCCTGTATAACGTCTTCCTGCATTCTTGATAACATTTACATAGCCTACTAACTTTTCATTTTCGCGGATCGGCTGAAAATGAGGCGCGATCACCTTTCCATACCGGTCTGTCAGCTGCTGTACCACTTCACGGAAGCTGGCATCATCCACATCCATCTCTGTCACATAAACCATGCGGGGCAGATTGTATTTATCGCAGAGTGCCCAGGCCTTCTCCGTTCCTACCTCTACACCTGCTTTTCCGGAAACAACAATAACTGCGGCGTCAGCTGCACTGACCGCTTCCTCCACTTCTCCGACAAAGTCGAAATATCCCGGCGTATCCAGAATATTGATCTTTGCTTTTTCCCACTCGATGGGTACCAGTGTTGTGCTGATAGAAAATCCCCGCTTCTGTTCCTCTTTATCAAAATCACTGATCGTATTGCCGTCGGCTACCTTTCCCATACGGCTGGTGGCTCCCGATACGTAAGCCATTGCCTCAACAAGGCTTGTCTTTCCGCATCCTCCGTGTCCCAAAAGAACCACGTTCCTGATTTCGTCCGTTCTGTAAACCTTCATATGGCTGCCTCCTTGTTTTGTAAAATCTCATGGGTATATTGTACTAAAAAAAAACTGTTTTTACAACTATTTCATGCACATTTTACAAAATACTGCCTGGTATTAATATACAATTCTGTCTTGAGGAAATTTTTTTCCATTCAGTCAGATTTAAATATCACCTGGTCTTTGACAAGCCCCGGCGGACATAGTAAAATTTAACTAATTGTGATGAAAGATCATTTCATCTGACTACAGCTATCAGAGAGGACTTTAGCAATTTATGAATGAATTTACACACTCCTTTTTATCGTCTGCTGAGGTAAGGCGCAAAAAAATCGGTTTTATCGGACTTGGGCTGATCGGCGGCTCCATTGCCCGGGCAATCCGGCAGTATTATCCGGAATATACCATTACTGCATTCGACAAAAACAAAGAAACTCTGGCACTTGCTACCCAGGAGTCTGTGATCGACGTTGCCGCCGTTCATATTGACGACAGTTTCCGGGGATGCGACTATATTTTCTTATGCGCCCCTGTTTCCTATAATAATGCTTATCTTAAGCAGGTTGCCTGTTATCTGAAAGAGGGATGCATTCTGACGGATGTAGGCAGCGTGAAGACAAGCATCCATCAGGAAATTAAAAAACTGAAATTAGGGAAGTATTTCATTGGCGGACATCCTATGGCCGGCTCTGAAAAAAGCGGATATATCAATTCCAAGGCAATGCTGATCGAAAATGCCTACTATATCCTGACTCCTGCCCAGGAAGTCCCTGAAGAGAAGATTTCAGAATTTCAGAATTTTATTGAAAGCCTGAAAGCGCTGCCGGTTGTGCTGGACTATCATCTCCATGATCAGATCACAGCCGCTATCAGCCACCTTCCCCACATTATCGCCTCCACCCTTGTCTGCCTGGTAAAAGATGCAGATACGCCGGATGAGCTGATGAAACAGCTGGCAGCCGGAGGTTTTAAAGATATCACGCGGATTGCCTCCTCCTCGCCTACCATGTGGCAGCATATCTGTCTGAAAAACAAAGAGAATATCTCTCATATTCTGGAACAGTATATTTCTGTACTGGAAGAGGCAAAAGCATCGGTAGACGAAGGGGATGAACAGGCCCTTTACCATCTTTTCGACAGTTCAAGGAATTATAGAAATTCGATTCCCGGCGGATCATCAGGACCCATCAAAAAAGTATTTGCCGTTTACTGTGATATCATTGACGAAGCCGGAGGGATTGCAACAATTGCCACCATTCTTGCTTCCAATAATATTAACCTGAAAAACATTGGTATCATTCATAACCGTGAATTTGAAGAAGGGGTTCTGCGCATAGAATTTTACGATGACGCTTCCTCAAGAAAGGCTTCGGAACTTCTGCAGAAATACAGGTATATTGTTTATGAACGGTAAGTTTAATCCTACTCACAACCAGTTGATCTCTCCCGCAATGCACCCGCTGTCCGGAACTATCCGCATTCCCGGCGATAAATCTATTTCTCACCGCGCCGTTATGCTGGGCGCCATTGCAAAGGGAACCACAAGGATACAGGGATTTCTGTCTGGAGCGGACTGCCTGTCTACAATAGAATGTTTTCAGAAAATGGGGATACGTATAGAATATGCAGACTCTTCCAGCGTACGTTCCGACAATTCTTTTTCACCGGAACTTCTTGTACATGGCCAGGGGCTCCATGGATTGAAGCAGCCGGACGGCCCTTTGTATACGGGAAACAGCGGAACGACCACCCGGCTGATCTCCGGTATTCTGGCAGGACAGGATTTCAGCTGCATTTTGACAGGGGACGACTCTCTGAACCGGCGGCCGATGAATCGGATCATCGAGCCTCTGTCCCAGATGGGCGCTTCTATTAAAAGCATTTCCGGAAATGGCTGTGCGCCCCTTGGCATCTCCCCCGGAAAGCTTCATGGGATCCGGTATAACTCCAAAGTTGCATCTGCCCAGGTAAAATCTGCCGTCCTTCTGGCCGGGCTGTATGCAGACTCCCCCACAGAGGTGACAGAGCCTGCGCTTTCCCGAAATCATACGGAATCCATGCTGTCCGGCTTTGGTGCCGACGTTTCCTCGCATCAAAATGAGAATGGTTCCTGGTGCGCCTCCATCCAGCCCTGCCGGGAACTTTTTGCCCAGGATATCCGGGTACCCGGAGACATTTCCTCAGCAGCCTATTTCATTGCTGCTGCCCTTCTGATCCCCGGCTCCCGGCTTCTTATCAAAAACACCGGGATCAATCCCACCCGGGCCGGCATCCTGAAAATATGCAGGGAAATGGGCGCTGACATCACCTGCATCAATCAGCATGTTTCTGCCGGTGAGCCTACCGCTGATCTGCTGGTAAACTACTCTCCTCTTCACGGCACAGCCATTGGCGGATCTGATATCCCTACTCTCATTGACGAGCTGCCGGTTATCGCTGTTCTTGCAGCATACGCTAAAGGAACCACCGTCATCTCCGATGCCGCTGAACTGAAAGTCAAAGAAAGCAACCGGATCGACAGCATCACCCGCGGACTTCAGGCTATGGGCGCTGATGTCATTCCCACTGATGACGGCATGATCATCCACGGCGGAAAAGCATTGAAGGGCGCCGCAATCGACAGCTTCCTTGATCACCGGATTGCCATGGCATTTACAGTGGCGGCCCTTGCAGCGGAAGGGGAGACCATTATACAAAACGCCCAGTGCGTGGACGTTTCCTATCCGGGATTTTATGATGAAATATGCAGTTTGGGACGTAACACTTTTTAAAAGTGTTACGTCCCAAACTGCATAATACCATGGGTAAAACTGCGAAATACCCCGTCCTTTTTTGCTTAATAATACTTCACTGTCACACTTTTCCCCAAATGTTCCGCACATTCTTTCAGCTGTTCCACAAGATTCATCCGAACACTCAGATCAAAAGGAAGATTAGAGCTTTGATGTGCCGGATTCAAAGATTTCCCCACAAAGAGGTGAAGATCCGTACATTCTTCGATTAAAAGCTTGGCCAGCTTTGCCGCTCCGCTTTTTCCGTCCAGTTCATCGAAAAATTCTTCATCAAAATCATCCTGCTCATATCTTTTCAAAAGTCCCAATGCTTTACCGATGGTAAGAACCCCTTCCGTCACCAGATCCAGACCTTCGATCGTCGCTGTAGGCGGAACGCTCGGATCTGCATAATCCAGTGATGTAATGATCTCCTTTTTCAGGACTCTGGCAGCAATATTGGCACTTGTACCTCCGCAGACAACTTTTTTCCCTTCGTTTTTCATAAAATCATGAATCACCTGTTCATCGTCCTCTTTATTGGTTGGAGGACCGGTAAAAATATTCACAATTCTCCGTTCGATCACACGAGTCACTGCTACTGTCGTATCATCTCCCGGCTTCTCGCCATACAGCTCAAAGCAGGCCTGCGACAGCATTGCGGCAAGCCGGGATGCGGATAATGTCTCTTTCGTGCATTTCAGTGTATATTCAGCCATGCTTTCCCATGTCCATCCGAAATTCAAAAGCTCGCCGACTCCCGCATAGATCACGCCGTCGCTCATCAGCACAAAGCAGTCGTTTAACTGTACCTGAAACCGATATTCCCTGATCTTCTTGTCCTCGATCATCCGTTCCTCATATGGATAATCCACGATTTTTTTATCCCGGATAAAAACGCAGGAAGGATTGTCAAATTCTACCAGATACGCACTTCCATCATGGAAAATCTGCAGAATACTGAAGGTGGCATAGGCAACTTCTCTCACTTTACAGACCGGCAGCGTACTCGCGATGGTCTCCACACAGGAATCAATGGCCGCTCCATTCAGAAGCATGGTGCCGAGGATTTTAGACGTCAAAGTTGCCAGAATATTGGCTTTTACTCCGCTTCCCATGCCATCTGCCAGGATCACAATATCTGAATCCTTTGTTTTCAGAATCTCAACCTTATCTCCACACAGCTCCTCATGGTGTTTATTCAGACTCTTCCACGCTATATCAACACGAACGCTCATATCATTCTTCCTCTTCAAATAAAATGGAATCCCTAAGCTTTGACAGCGTTACCTTTGTCTCTGCCGTTGTTTCTCCAAGAAGCCCTGCAATCTCCTGCGCAACCATCATCTGTTTGTCAATGACTTTCTGCGCCATCTCCACTGTCTCCATCTTCAAATGGTAATGCTGTTCCCTTGCCTTTTCTTCTTTTGTCACATCCTGGTAAGTCACAAGAACGGATTCCAGATGGTCAATATAAATAATGCTCTCTACTACCATCATTTCCGACGCATCCAGGCTGACTTTCTTTCGTATGATCTGTTCCTTTGTATCCAATACCTGAACGATATCCTCCGGCTCAATAAATTCAAAAATATACCGCTCCAGCGCCTCTTCTCTGGATACCCCCAGCATCTTCTGGGCTTTTTTATTACATTCCCGGATCCGAAGCTCTTTATCAATGATCAGTATCATACTGGGCGTCACATCCATAACAATATTGGACATAGACTCTGCCTGTGCAACTGCATGGGGCAGACACATGCCGATCTCTGCTTTTTTCTGAAAAACTGCTTTCGCCTTTGCACGACAGCTTGGATAACCGCATGCCCCGCAGTTCAGCTCATCTTCTTTGGTGTATTTTCCCATAGCGTGCAGCACTTCTTCCATCTGCTCTTCTGTCGGCTCCATATCTGTCACACGGCGGTCCATAAATATTTTCTCCATGTCCACGCCGCTGCCATCGATCTCACTTGCTTCCTCCCGGTAAACCGCCTGATCCTCTACGTCCATCTTTGCTCGGACCACAGACCGCTGCCATTTATCGGATGCAGGCCCTTTTATGCACCCTCCTTCACAGACATTCACCTCAAAAAAGCAGTTTTCAATCTCATTCTTTTTCAATTCATCAAAAAGTTCCATACATGCAGTAAGTCCGTCTACAGAAACTTTATAGTAATTATCCTCCACGGAACTTGCCCGAATGGATTTGATAATACCCCCTCCTACAGGATACAGCTGATTTACTTTCGGACTCGGGTTGCCAAGAGGCTCGCTTGGACACTCTTTCGGGTTGATTCCTTCCCTTTCCCACCACTTTACAATTTCTTCAAAGGTAAGAATAGCGTCAATAGCCCCGCTTACTCTTTCATCACCTTCCGCTTCCTCTTTTTTGGCAATACAGGGACCCAGAAATACAACTTTCACATCATCCCCGTAAATCTGCCGGATCAGGCGTCCATGAGCGATCATAGGCGATACCACCGGCGCCATCAAAGGAACAAGCTCAGGGTAATATTTCTCGATCAGATCGTTTACACTGGGACAGCATGTTGTGATAATGTTGGTCATCTTTCCCTCTTTTAAGAGCCGGCGATATTCTTTTGTTACCAGGGCCGCTCCTTCCGCCGTTTCTCTCACTTCATAAAATCCAAGCTTTTTCAGGGCCGATACAACCTGTCCCGGCTTGTCATAGTCCAGCACTCCCAGATAGGAAGGCGCAATAGAAATGATAACCTTCATATTCTGCCGAAGATAGCCTACAACCCGGTCCATATCACTTGCAAATTTCTTCGCATTCTGAGGACAGACTTCCAGACAATGCCCGCAGTTGATACAGTGGTCTTTCATAATATGAGCCTGGGCATTCTGCACGGAGATTGCCTTTACCTCGCAGTGACGTACACATTTATAGCAGTGTCTGCAGCTTGCATCCTTAAAATCTATAACCCGCATTCTCACTCCTCCTTTCCTATGATCTTAAAAAAGAACTCATCCACCTCTTCCGGCCCGATATGGTAAATCTCATCATCCACTTTCACACTGACTTTCCTGGAGCACTTTCCCATGCAAAAAGATCCTCCCAGTTCAATCTGTTCATCCATTCCCTGTTCTTTTACCAGTTCCTGTATCCTTTTTACTACAGTCTCTGATCCCCGCAAATGACAGGAACTTCCAATACAAATTTTAATCTTCATCCTGTATCCCCCTTTATTTTTCGGGCTTTTATCATAGTATATCATCCGCTTTATCCCCCTGCAACGGAAACAGCAATATACGCCACAATAATAGTGTCTGATACCGCTTGCTTTTTGTCCTGCTCAGATTTACAATAAAATCAGTTTACAAAAACACATTGGTTGTACTTATGTAACATACAAAAGAGGTGGGGAACATGTCGGAATTGAAACGTCACAGAAAAAAACAAAAAAGGAGAAAGTCCAGACATCTGCTGGCCGGAAGCTCGGCATTCTATGCCGGTGTTTTCTCCTGTATTGCTGCAGCCATTGTTGTTTCAGCCCTTCTGTCTGTCTATTTTCCGACTGCAGCAAAACCGGAAAAGGAAAAGCCCAAGGCAGTGGAAGTATCCGCAGAGCCTTCCACTTCCAAAAAACCGGCTTCTATCACTTATACAGCTGCCGGAGACATTATTCTCCACAAACCGTTTCTGGAATCTCCCGTTTATCTGGATTCCCAGGACGGGACCTATGATTACACATCCATTTTCACCTACTGCAAAGATCTCCTGTCAGAGGCCGACTATACCTCTGTCACCTTTGAAGGTTCTCTTGTAGATGGAAGTAACGGCTACAGCGGATACCCTATGTTTCAGGGTCCTGACGCCCTGGCCGACGCTCTGGCAGCAAGCGGGATCGACATGGTAAATCTTGCCAGCAATCATGTATATGATGCAGCAGAAGAAGGTTTTCTGCGTACATTGGATGTAATAAAGCAGAAAAATCTTATCCCCTGCGGTGTCCGGTCTTCCGAAGAGGAAAACAGATATACTATTCAGGATATCGGCGGGATCAAAGTCGGCATCATCAGTTATGTATATGAGACAACCGAAGCGGGCGGGACTCCATCCATTAACGGCATTCCCTTGTCCGACAGCGCTTCCGCTCTGATCAATTCTTTCGATTACAATGATCTGGACAGTTTCTATACAGAACTTCAGGATTCTTTGGAGGCAATGGAAAAAGACGGAGCTGAATATACTATCGCTTATATGCATTGGGGCACTGAGTACCAGACGCAGCAGTCCCAGCAACAGGAGGAGATTGCACAGAAATTATGTGATCTGGGGATTGACGTTCTGATCGGCAGTCATCCTCATGTCATTCAGCCGGTAGATCTTCTCACAAGCACGAACGGAGAACACCAGATGGTATGCGCCTACGCCATCGGCAACTTTCTTTCCAATCAGCAAAAAGAATATATGCAGGCCGAAATGCCCACAGGCGAGACAGAGGATGGATATGTTCTCAGTCTTTCTATCGACAGAGATAAAAAAGGCAATATTTCTCTGACTGACGCTGTTTTCACTCCTACCTGTGTCTATCGCTTTGATGATGTGGGAGCACAGTTTTATATCCTTCCTGTCAACGATCCGGCTGCCCTGGAAACTTCAACCGGCATTTCCGGCATCTCAGCGGAAGCCCAGGAGTCTGCCAGCCGCACCGGGGCTATCATTAACGAAGGAGTGGAAAAAGTAAGAGCAGCTCTTCCCATCAGAAGTTAAATCTGATGGGATTTTTATACGCTGCCGTAAATATCTTCCACTGTTTCCGCAAGGTAATCCGCCCCGGCCGTCTCCAGTTCTTCCCTGCTTCCGTATCCGTACAGCACGCCCATACTGTCAAGGCCGTTTTCTTTCGCCCCCTGGATATCATGCTTCCGGTCTCCGATCATGAGTGCTTTTCTTTTATCTGTAATACTGCACTGCTCCAGGGCATAGGCGATCACATCTCCCTTTTTCACACGATTTTCATCCATAGTAGCCCCGGCAACAAACGTAAAATAGCTGTCCAGGTGAAAGTATTCCAGAATCTGGCTTGCAAAAAATTCCGGTTTTGAGGTGGCCAGCACCAGCATTTTTCCATCTGCTTTCATTCTCTTCAGCATATCTTCTATTCCCGGATAAAGCTTATTCTCAAATATTCCTTTTTTGCTGTAATATTCCCGGTAAAAACTGATCCCTTTTTTCGCCTCGTCCGCCGAAAATCCATAAAACTCCCGGAAGGAATCTGCCAGCGGGGGGCCGATAAATCGATAGAGTTTCCTTCTGTCCCTCTCATGGATTCCGAATTTTTGCAGTGCATACATAACAGAATTGGTAATTCCTTCTCCCGGATCTGTCACCGTGCCGTCCAGATCAAACAAAAAATACTGATAGTCCTTCATGTTTCCTCCTGAAATTTTCTCCCAATCGAGTAGGAGGAATTTCTCATAGTTGAGAAATTCCTCCTACTCGATTTATTATTTGTGGATCTTTTCCTTATCCGGCTAATTCACAGTCCTCTTTACATAAGTTGTATGCAGATATTCGTGAGCCTTATGGCTTCCCGGTTCGCCCAGATATTCCTCATAAAGCTTTTTGATCGCCGGATTTTCGTGGGATTTCCGGATTGATTTTGCCTGATCATTCCGATAGAGCACTCCTGCCCGGATGGCACGTACATCTGTAAAGTTTCTCACATCGCCGGATACCTGCGGCTGTCCGCCTCCATTGACGCATCCGCCTGGACATCCCATGATCTCTATGAAATGATAGCTGGCTTCTCCGGATTTCACCTTATTAAGCAGATTCCTTGCATTGTTAAGTCCTGAAGCAACTGCCACTTTAATGTCCATTCCGGCCACATTGTAGCTGGCCTCCTTGATTCCTTCTGTGCCGCGCACATCGGTAAATTCCAGATTAGCAAGTTCTTCACCGGTCAGAACTTCCACTGCAGTACGAAGAGCGGCTTCCATTACTCCTCCGGTTGCGCCGAAGATCACACCTGCACCTGTAGATTCGCCCATCGGATCGTCAAATTTCTCATCCGGCAGCGCAGTAAAGTCAATGCCGCACCTTTTGATCAGCCGGGCCAGTTCTCTTGTGGTGATGGCGATATCCACATCCGGAACTCCCGCTGCATTCTGATCATCTCTTCCGATTTCAAATTTCTTTGCCGTACAGGGCATTACACTGACGGACACAATCTTTTTCGGATCGATTCCTTCTTTTTCAGCAAAATATGTTTTCAGCATCGCCCCGAACATCTGCTGGGGTGATTTGCAGCTGGACAGATTTTCTGTCATATCCGGGAAATAATGCTCACAATATTTGATCCATCCCGGTGAGCAGGAAGTGATCAGCGGAAGTACGCCGCCGTTTTTCACGCGATCCAGAAGTTCTGTAGCCTCCTCCATGATCGTAAGATCGGCTGCCCAGTCCGTATCAAATACTTTATCAAATCCGATCCTTCTAAGTGCTGCAGCCATCTTTCCTTCTACATCTGTTCCCATGGGATATCCAAACTCTTCTCCAAGTCCCGCTCTTACGGAAGGAGCAGTCTGGACAACTACATATTTATCCGGATCTGCAATCGCTTCTATGATCTGATTTGTATAATCTTTTTCATACAGTGCCCCTGTAGGACAGACTGCAATACACTGTCCGCAGGATACACAACTGGTCTCCCCCAGCCCCATATCAAATGCGGATCCGATAAATGTATCAAATCCCCGGTTGTTGGGTCCGATCACACCGATCCCCTGGGTCTTTTCGCACACTGCCACACAGCGCCGGCACAAAATACATTTGTTGTTGTCGCGGATCATATGAGCAGCAGAATCATCCAGCTCATAATGATTGGTTTTTCCTTCAAAATAGTTCTCGTCCTCTACTCCGTACTCCCTGCAGAGCTGCTGAAGCTCGCAGTTTCCGCTCCTTACGCATGAGAGACATTTCTTATCGTGATTGGACAAAAGAAGCTGGAGCGTTCTCCTTCTTGACTTGATCAGTTTTGGTGTGTTGGTGTACACTTCCATTCCTTCCGTCACCGGATATACACAGGCTGCCACCAAGTTTCTGGCTCCCTTGACTTCCACCACACACATACGGCATGCACCGATCTCATTGATTTCCTTCAGGAAACACAAAGTCGGTATCTTAATTCCTGCCAGATGTGCCGCTTCAAGAATGGTGGAGCCGGCTGGAGCGGATACTTCAAGACCATTGATTTTTAAGTTTACGTTTTCCATATTCTCCATCCTCCATTATTCTTTGTAAATAGCACCAAAACGACATTTCTCCATGCAGGCGCCGCATTTCACACATTTCTCCTGATTGATCACATGCGGCTCTTTTACCTTGCCGATGATAGCGTCGTTCGGACAGGTTCTTGCACACAGAGTACATCCTTTACATTTATCTGCATCAATCCGGTACTGCAGAAGATCCTTACAGACTCCTGCCGGACATTTCTTGTCTACAATATGAGCGATATATTCGTCCCGGAAATACCGCAGGGTGGAAAGAACCGGATTGGGAGCTGTCTGCCCCAGCGCACACAGAGAATTGGATTTCAGATGTTCTGCCAGTTCTTCCAGGCGATCGAGATCCTCCATGGTTCCCTGACCCTTGGTGATCTTTTCCAGAATTTCCAGCATGCGCCTTGTTCCCACACGGCACGGCGTACATTTTCCACAGGATTCATCCACTGTAAATTCCAGGAAGAATTTGGCGATATCCACCATACAGGTATCTTCATCCATAACGATCAGTCCGCCGGATCCCATCATGGAACCAATGGCGATCAGGTTATCGTAATCAATAGGAACATCAAAATGCTCTGCCGGGATACAGCCGCCGGACGGTCCTCCGGTCTGGGCCGCTTTGAATTTCTTGCCTCCCGGGATTCCTCCTCCGATCTCCTCTACAATCTCCCTAAGAGTAGTTCCCATTGGAATCTCCACAAGTCCCGTATTGTTTACCTTACCGCCGAGGGCAAAAACTTTTGTTCCTTTGGACTTCTCCGTTCCCATAGATGCAAACCATTCCGGTCCGTTCAAAATGATCTGCGGAATGTTTGCGTAAGTTTCCACATTGTTAAGGATCGTCGGCTTCTGGAACAATCCTTTCAGCGCCGGGAACGGCGGACGGGGACGAGGTTCTCCTCTGTTTCCCTCAATGGATGTCATAAGAGCAGTCTCTTCGCCGCATACAAAGGCACCAGCTCCAAGACGAAGCTCAATATCAAAATCAAATCCGGTTCCGAAAATATCTTTTCCCAGAAGACCGTATTCTCTTGCCTGACCGATGGCAATGTTCAAACGCTCTACCGCGATCGGATATTCTGCACGCACATAGATATATCCCTGGGATGCTCCGATAGCGTATCCTGCGATTGCCATAGCTTCCAGCACAACATGGGGATCACCTTCCAGTACAGATCGATCCATGAATGCACCGGGATCCCCTTCATCTGCATTACAGCAGACATATTTCTGATCCGCCTCATTTGCCGCTGCAAACTTCCATTTCAGACCTGTGGGGAATCCTGCGCCTCCCCTTCCTCTAAGTCCGCTGTCCAGAAGGATCTGGATCACATCCTCCGGCTTCATCTCTGTCAGCACTTTTCCGAGCGCCTCATAGCCTCTTGTACCGATATATTCTTCAATATTCTCCGGATTGATCACACCGCAGTTCCTAAGGGCGATTCTGTGCTGTTTCTTATAAAACTTTGTCTCCTGCAGGGGAAGCACTTCCGTTCCTTTTACTGTCTCATCATAGAGGAGACGTTTTACAACTCTTCCTTTCAGCAGATGTTCCGATACAATTTCCGGGATATCTTCCTCCTTTACCATGGAATAGAAGGAACCTTCCGGGTATACGATCATAATAGGGCCTAAGGCGCACAGGCCGAAACATCCTGTTTTCACAACGCCGACTTCATTTTCCAGCCCCTGCTTTCTGATTTCTTCTTCCAGTTTCTCTCTGATCCTCTGGCTGCCTGAGGAGGTACATCCGGTTCCTCCACAGACCAGTACATGTGAACGATACATATGTAACCTCCTTTTATTCTTTACTGATTTTTTCCGCTGCAAGCGTATATTTTGTTACAACCTGCCCGCCCTTAAGATGCAGGCGGAACACTTCCATTGCCTTTTCCGGCGTCATTTTCACATAAGTAACCTTTTCTTTGCCCGGCTCCATCACCTCAACAATCGGCTCATACTGACAAAGTCCGATGCATCCGGTCTGGGTTACGTTAATATTATTTAATCCTTCCTCCTGTACAGCATCTGCCAGCGCTGCCAGAACCGGGCGGGCGCCGCTTGCGATTCCGCAGGTTGCCATACCCACAACTACTCTTGTCTGTGTCGCATCTTCGGAGCGGAAGCCGACTTTTCCCTGCATTTTCTCTCTAATTGCCCGTAACTCTTCCAGAGATTTCATACTCTTCCTCCATTTCTTTTTCAGATCTTTCCGTTACAAATTTTTCCCTCCGCTTACTTCCCTGTGATTTTCCTTAAGATAATCCATAATGAATGCGGAAACTTCCGGGGAATGAAGCGGCACATCGCCTAACATTTCTTTCATCTCTCTTGTATCGAGGACAAATTCCCGGCCGTCGCACGCATAACGATACCGAAAATCCACTTCCTCATGGTATACCATCAGATTATGTACAGTCATACTCATATCGCCAAGAGGCATTCTGTCAATACTGGACAGGACAAACCGGGCGGTAAGGACCGTTCCTTTTCCCTTCTCTGATGTAATCTGAAAGCTCCCTCCTGATATTTCCGCTGCCTGCTTAAAAAACGGAACACCAAGCCCTACCTTGCGCGTTGTCCGGGTAGTAAAAAAGGGATCCGTCACTCTTTGCACCTGTTCAGGGTCCATACCGGATCCGTTATCTTTGATGGTAATACTAAGAGAATCTTCTGCAGTACTGACTGCAACTTCTATTTCGACAAAAGCTGCTCCCGCACGGACAGAATTTTCCGCCGTATCAAGAACATGCAATGATATTTCCGGCAGCATAGGCTATTCGTACTTTGCCAAAATATCGTCAATATCATCTACTTTTAACCTGCCATATACATCGTCATTGATGGTCATGACAGGGGCCAGACCACAGGCACCGATACAACGGCACGCATCCAGGGAAAACTTACCGTCGGGGGTACATTCTCCTCCCACGATCCCCAGCTTTTCCATCAACTTATTGTAGATGTCGCCGGAGCCCTTTACATAGCATGCCGTGCCAAGACAGACGGAAATCTTATATCTGCCCTTGGGACTTAAGGTAAACTGAGAATAAAATGTCGCAACGCCATAAATTTTTTCCAGCGGTATTCCCGTTTCATTGGAAATGATCTTCTGCACTTCTATCGGAAGATATCCGTAAATATCCTGCGCCTTTTGCAGGATAGGCATAAGCGCACCTTTTTCATCTTTCATTTCGCGGATCACTTCCAGCAGTGCCTGTTCCTGTGCTTCAGTTCCGCGAAACGGAACTGATGTTTTCTTAGAAAGCATTTCTGAACCTCCCTTGTTTGTATTTTGTCTGAAAATTGCCCAGCACTCCTATATAGAGGCTGACTATTGTTTATAACACATTCTACCACAGTACATACTAAATATCCACTTATTTTTTCCTTATATTTTGTTAAATTTGTTTACATTCAAGCTATTTTTTTCACAATCATGTCAATAAATGCACAATATTTAGCCTCATTTTTTATATATTTTATACAAAATGTATTGATTTGCCATATTCTCAATGCTATACTTTATTAAAGTCAATTGTTTCATATTAGTATTCTGTTTTGCAGGAGGTTCCTATGATAATCAGAGAAATCCAATCGCTCCTGAAGGCCCGTATTCTGGAGGGCGAAGCACAGCTTGACCACACTGTCTCCGAAGCCTTTGCCTCGGATATGATGAGTGATGTATTAGCTTATGCTTCTCCCCACTCTGCCCTTCTCACCGGCCTTTGCAATCCGCAGGTCATACGTACTGCAGAAATGATGGATATGCCGTGCATTATTTTTGTCCAGGGAAAATCCCCCGGCTTAGAGGCTCTTGCTCTTGCGGGAGAAAGGGATATCTGTATTTTGCAGACATCTTTGGACATGTTCTGCGCATGCGGTATCCTGTATACTCACGGACTGCCTGGAGGTGGTGCGCATGAGTAAAACACTGACATTTGAATATCAGGTTCCGGGCGATGATTTTACCCGCGCCGGCGAAGCAAGCAGCAGCGTAAAGAATAAGCTGAAAATGATGGGCGTAGACAGCACAGTGATCCGCAAAGTGTCCATTGCCATGTATGAAGGAGAGATCAACATGGTGATCCACGCAAACGGCGGTACAATCAAAGTACTGGTCTCTGATGACAACATCCGGATCATCCTTGCCGACACCGGCCCCGGCATTCCCGATGTGGAAAAAGCCATGCAGCAGGGATACTCTACCGCTCCGGAGGAAGTTCGTTCTCTTGGCTTCGGCGCCGGAATGGGACTTCCCAATATGAAGAAGTATTCTGACGATATGAAGATCGACACCATAATCGGAAGCGGAACTACAGTCACCATGGATATCCATATGTAAGAGATTCATCAAAAGGACTGACAGGAAGGAGGCACTTCAGCTTTGGATCATAACGATAAATTTATAAATTCTGTAAAACTGGATAAGGACGCCTGCACCGGCTGCATCAACTGCATCAAATACTGTCCCACCCAGGCAATACGGGTACATAACGGCAAGGCTTCCATAAATCCGGATTTCTGCGTAGACTGCGGACGGTGTATCCGCTACTGCCCCAACCATGCCAAAATACCTGTATCTGACTCCCTGGAGGAGATCACACATTATAAATACACAGTGGCTCTCCCCGCCCCTTCCCTCTATGCGCAGTTCAACAATCTGACAAACATAGATATTGTGTTAAATGCCCTGATCTCTATGGGATTTGATGATGTTTTTGAAGTGAGTGCGGCAGCGGAGCTTGTTTCGGAAATGACAAGAAATTACATTGCACAGCATCGGGATGAAGCTCCCTTCATCAGTACAGCCTGTCCCACCATTGTCCGTATGATCCGGGTTCGCTTTCCTACGCTTATCCCCCGTCTTCTGCCCCTTAAGCCTCCTGTGGAGATCGCAGCCGAGATTGCCAGAAAAAAGGCAATGGAAAAGACAGGCCTTCCCGCTTCGGATATCGGGATCTTTTTCATTTCTCCCTGTCCTTCCAAGGTAACTTATGCCAAAGCACCTCTTGGCATTGAAAAAAGCCAGATTGACAAGGTATTGGCGATCAAGGACGTTTACCCCGTCCTCTTAACTCATATGACTCACGATGAGTCCCGCCTGAAGCCGCTTGCCGCCTCCGGCCGTATCGGAATTGGCTGGAGCAACAGCGGAGGAGAGGCGGCCGGGCTGATCACAGACAATTATCTGGCAGCTGACGGCATTATGAACGTCCTTCGCGTCCTGAGCGATCTGGAAGATGAAAAATTTTACGGTCTGAAGTTCGTGGAACTGAATGCCTGCAACGGCGGCTGTGTCGGCGGCGCTTTGACGGTGGAAAATCCCTACATTGCCACTGCAAAGACGAAGAAGCTGCACCGCTATCTCCCTGTGTCCCGCACCCACTCCAACATGTATCCCGATGTGGATTATCACTGGGACAGCTATGTGGAATACGAGCCTGTATTCCGGCTTGGGAAGACATTCCGGGAAAGTCTGGAAATGATGGGCATGGTAGAAGAGCTGACAGAACAGCTCCCCGGCCTGGACTGCGGCTCCTGCGGTGCGCCCACATGCCGTGCTCTGGCCGAAGATATTGTAAGGGGCGAGGCAGACAGAACCGACTGTATCTATGTATTTTTTGAATATATCGGAAATCTCTCCCGGGAAATTTCCTATACGGCGCGGAACCTTACTTCTTCTGAAGACGGATCTGAAATTTCCAGGGAAGACCTGGAAGACTATGTAAAAAAACTGGAGGCAGAGTTAAAGAGAAAGGATGTGTAAAAATGGCTTCTGTACAGGATCTTATCAATTCCGGAATATTCCATACCGAAAATCCGGGGAGAAGCGAACAGCCGATCACCCGTGTATTTTGCTGCGACCTCTTAAGCGTCGCCATGGGGAAAGCGCCTTCCGGCTGCGCCTGGGTCACAGTCATTGGCAACCGGAACACCCTGGCTGTCGCTTCTCTTGCAGACGTATCCTGCATCGTCCTTGCGGAAGGGGCCTCTTTTACAGAGGACGATATGCAGTGTGCCAAAGAGCAGGAAATCGCAGTATTTTCCACGGATCTTCCTGTCTTTGAAGCCGCGCTGAAGGTTCATCAGCTGTTATGATCCCGCTCTATTATGACCTGCACATCCATTCCTGCCTGTCGCCCTGCGGAGATGACGATATGACCCCTTCCAACATCACCGGCATGGCCGCAGTCAAGAATCTGGATGTCATTGCACTTACGGATCACAATTCCTGCAGGAACTGCCCTGCTGCCATAGAGGCCGGAAAACGCCTGGGAATCACAGTCCTTCCCGGCATGGAACTCACTACATCAGAAGAGATCCATGTCCTTTTCCTGTTTGCCTCCCTCGGTCGCGCCCTTTCCTTTGACGCCTATGTGTATGAGCATCTTCTTCCCGTAAGAAACCGCCCGGAAATCTTCGGCACGCAGCTGATCGTAGATGAAAATGACAAAGTATCCGGATCCCTGGATAAACTTCTGATCAGCGCCACAGACATCCCTTTTGATGAAACGGGAAAGCTGGCTGACTCCTTTGGCGGCATCTGTTTTCCGGCCCATCTTGACAAGTCCTCTACCAGCCTGATCTCCAATCTGGGAGCAATTCCGCCGGACAGCACCTTTTCCTGTGCAGAACTGAAAGATATGAAAAATCTGCACCGGCTGAAAAGGAAACACCACTATCTGGAAAACTGCCGGATCCTCTCCAGCTCGGACGCCCATTATCTCTGGGATATTGCAGAGCCAAACCTGCAGATCTATGCCCGGTCCAAGGCGCCCTCTGATATTTTGGAAGCACTGGGCGGCAGTCTTTTAAGATAAGCAGGAGCACTTTCAGGAATGCTTGACTTTGCAGAAACGCCGTGTTATCCTTTTTTCCATAAAAACAAAACTAAATACATTCAGGTGCCTGTAAAGGCTGTGCGACCAGCCTTGTACAGGATAATAGGGAAACAGGTGCAAAGCCTGTACGGTCCCGCCGCTGTAAGGAAGGAGCGATTTTTATTAAGCCACTGTATCTTACGCCGTGATATGCAATAGATATGGGAAGGAAAAAACCGTGATGATCTCCAAGTCAGAAGACCTGCCTGTCTGTATGGAACTGCCGTCTGTCACGGAGTATGACACAAGGTATAAAGAAAGCAGAGTTTTCGTTCTTTTGCTTCTCTTTTTGGTGCCCTTGTTCTTCCCACGACAGGGGCATTTCTATTGACTGCAGAATATAATCTAAAGGAGGAGCATTTTATGACAAATCGATCCATGACACTTTATGAGAAAATGCTGGTATCTTTCACAGCTGTCCTGGCCCTGTCCTTTGGGACAGCGCCCAGCGTGCATGCCATGCATATTATGGAGGGCTATCTTCCCGGCGGTTCCTGTATCGCCTGGGGCGTTATCTGTCTTCCGTTTCTTTTAGCCGGCTTTTTCTCTATTCGCCGAACACTTGCGTCCAACCGGAAAGCGCTGGTTCTTCTTGCCATGTCCGGAGCATTCATTTTCGTTATTTCTTCTTTGAAGATCCCTTCCGTAACCGGAAGCTGTTCCCACATGACAGGTACAGGACTGGGAGCCATTTTATTCGGTCCTTCCGCTGTAAGCATTCTGGGTCTCATTGTGCTTTTGTTCCAGGCAATTCTCCTGGCTCACGGAGGTCTGACTACTCTTGGTGCAAACACCTTCTCCATGGCTGTTGCAGGCCCCATTTTATCCTGGCTCATTTATACGATCTGCAAAAAGCTGAATATAAACCGACGCGTCAGCATCTTTCTTGCCGCTGCCCTGGGTGATCTTTTCACCTACTGTATTACCAGCGTTCAGCTGGCGCTTGCCTATCCGTCCCAGCAGGGCGGATTCCTCACATCTGCTGTAAAATTCCTGGGTGTGTTTGCTCCCACACAGCTTCCGCTTGTCGTCATCGAGGGAATCCTGACCGTTGTCATCGTCATTGCCCTGGAGACCTATGCGCAGCCTGAGCTGAAGCTGATCGGATATCATAAGGAGGCAAAAACATATGAGTAAAAATAAACGAACTGTCATTCTTTTACTGATCCTCGCTGTTTTTCTGGTGATTTCTCCTCTGTTTTTCCAAAAAGACGCCGACTTTGGCGGATCCGACGACGCCGGAAGCGTCATGGTGGAAGAAGTCCAGGGAGAAGCCTATGAGCCCTGGTTCACGCCTGTCCTTGAAACCTTCCTTGGCGGGGAACTTCCAGGGGAAATAGAAAGTCTGATCTTCTGCCTGCAGACCGGTATCGGCGTAGGGATCATCGCATTTTTCATGGGAAGATTTGTAGAACGAAAAAAATGGATGAAGGATACGGATCCAACCGAAGATTAGTGTTCGTATCCGTCAGGAGGCTGTTTCCATGTCACTTATTGATAAATTATGCTATACATCCAAACTGCGATATACAAATGCCGGAGAGAAGGTCTTCTTCTCTCTGTCCTCTTTGTGCTTCTGCATCATCAGCCGTTCTGTCCTTGTGGCCTTGATCGTCCTTTTTGCATCATCCTGTCTTACCATAAAAAAAGGCGGTATTTCTCCCCGCTGCTATCGGAAACTGATGCAGATCCCATGCGCCTTTTTGCTCGTCAGCACAGCGGCCATTATTGTAAATATCTCTTCTGTTCCCCTTGATGCATTTGCCCTTCCTGTGGGATCCTGGTACATAAGCGGAAGCTGGGAAGGGATTTATCACGGGATCCAGCTCATTCTCACTGCCCTTGCCTGTGTTTCCTGTCTGTATTTCCTGTCCCTTAGCACTCCTGTGACAGACATAGTTTCCGTTTTGGAATCCTGGCATATCCCCTGGCTCATCATTGAACTTATGATGCTGATCTACCGGTTCATTTTTCTCCTGCTGGAAATTGCTTCCTCCATTTCCTGTTCCCAGCGCTCGCGGCTGGGGAACAGGAATTTGAGCACTTCCATAAAATCATATGGTCTCCTGGCCTCCTCTTTGTTTATTCTTTCTATCCGGCGGGCCAGCACTGTATACGACGCGATGGAAGCCCGGTGCTATAATGGCAGGATCCATGTTTTAAAAGAACAGCATCCTGCCAGACGCAAAGAAATCCTCTGGCTCATCTTATTTGAAGGGGTTCTTTTCCTGATCACTGTATTTGATGCCAGGCTATCAGAAATACTTTTCAGAATGTGGAGGTAATCTTATGAGAGATATCATACTGGAAGCCCGAAACCTTTCTTATTCCTATGAGGACTCATCCTCTTCTGCCTTAAACGGTCTCTCTCTTTCCGTCACCCGCGGCAGCAAGATCGCCGTTATGGGAGCCAACGGTTCCGGAAAATCCACCTTCTTCTTATGCTGCAACGGAATCTTAAAACCGGATCAGGGAGAACTCCTTTTCAAGGGACAGCCGGTATCTTACAGCAAAAAAAATCTGCTGGAACTTCGCAGCAAAGTGGGAATCGTCTTTCAAAATCCCGACACCCAGCTTTTCTGTGCCAGCGTCTATCAGGAAATTTCCTTCGGACCTCTCAATCTGGGTATTCCGGAAAAAGAAGCCGCAGAAGCGGTAGAAAATATCATTGAAACACTTGAGATCACAGACTTTCGCCACCGCCCCGCCCACGCTTTAAGCGGCGGACAAAAAAAGCAGGTGGCGCTGGCAGACATCCTGGTAATGAAACCGGAAATCATGATCCTGGACGAGCCCTTTGCCGCCCTGGATCCTGTCCACACCCGGATCATCCGCCAGCAGATTGACAAAATGTGTACATCCGGCATGACTGTGCTCCTGGCAACTCACAATACAGACTATGCACTGGAATGGGCCGATGAGGTCATCCTTTTAAAAAACGGACGCGTCCTAAGTCAGGACCGTCCTGATAAAGTGCTTACAGATGAGAAGCTTTTAAAAGAGACGAACCTGGAACTTCCTTCCGTGATCCGTCTCCATAAATTTCTGTGCAGCCGGGGGATAGCTGATCCTTCTTTGCCTGTCCCCAGAAACATGGATGAACTGGAAAAAGAGCTGCTTGATGTCAGATCCTGAAACCTCTTCTGCCGCTTAAAACTCCCGCATCTTAAAAGGACCATGGCTTACGCCACGGTCCCTCTTTTATTTGCAAAGTTTTCATATTCTTTCTTTTCCATAATGTCCACAATAATATCTACCATATCATACACCTCTGTATAGGAGATATAAAGTGGAACCGGAGCCAGTCTGATCACATCCGGGAACCGGAAATCCGGAATAATATTTCTTGCTTTCATTGCCGCATTGATGCGGATCGCATCCTCATGCACCAGCGCAACATGGCCGGTACGTTTGGAATCTTCCCTGTAATTTCCTACAGAAAATCCATATTTTGAAAGTCTGGAATCGATCAGATACATCAAATATTCTGTGATATCCAGGGATTTCTTCCGCAGATTTTCAAGGCCTGCCTCTTTGATCATTTCAAGGCTTCCTTCCAATGGCGCCATAGAAAGAACCGGCTGTGTTCCTGTCTGCCATCCTCCTGCATATTCTGCATGTTCAAAATACTGCTCCAGATTGAACTGTGTATCCTTTCTGTTTCCATGCCATCCTGCAAGTCCCGGTTCCATGGAAAAATGTTTCTTATTGATATACAGACCTGCAATCGCTCCCGGGCCGCCGTTCAGGTACTTGTATGTACACCACACTGCAAAATCCGGCTGGATTTCCTTAAAATCATGGGGAACTGCTCCAATAGAATGGCAAAGGTCAAATCCTACATAGATTCCTCTTTCATGTGCAGCGTCTGCAATCTTTTTCATATCAATGAGCTGGGCGCTTCTGTAGAGAGCAGAAGGAAGAAGAACAAGGCATACGTCATCTGTCATCGCTTCAATCACATCGTCCTCATAAATATATTCTCCGTCCCGGCTCTTTACCACTTTCAGACATTCATCCGGATCATATCCATGTACGCGGATATTGCTGTATACCGCATACCGGTCTGTCGGGAAATTCAAGTCATCCATAATAATCTTATTTCTTTCCGGAGTCGGCTTATAGAAAGTAGCAATCGCCTGATGCACATTCATTGTTGTGCTCATGCAGATAGTCACCTCTTCCGGATCCGCATTTACAAGGGGCGCACACATTGCTCCCAGTTTATCCTGATACAGGAAGTAATCATATTTCTCCCACATATCAATTCCGGCTTTTTTCCACACTTCCAGCGCATTCATCAGCGCTTTTTCCGCATCTTTGCTGCACAGTCCAAGAGAGTTTCCGTCCATGTAAATGACACCCTCCTGCTTATAAAACCTCTGCTGGAAATCCTTCAACGGATCTTCCTGATCCTTTTTCTGCGCAAACGCTCTTCCATCTTCATATTGTCTCATATTGGTCTCCTTTCTGATCTCACCCCACGAAATCATATACCTTTTTCACTTTTTAATTTTGGGCTTTTCCTACAACATCATTTTCGTCAAACTCTTCGTATTTCTTTTTCTTAATATATTTTGTATAGATCATTCCTGCAAAAATGACAACTCCCGCATATCCGGAAATCGGATAGATAATGCTGATCATAGTGGAAAAGGACAGCTGCCCTCCAAATATACTTACAATCGCCGTCACAATTGCAGCCACACGATATGGTGTACTCTTGGAGTCAGAAGAAATTTTATTACATACTGTATAGAGCATCGGAACTGCAGTAGTGTAGATTGCCCCGATCAGAAGAACAGAAAATATCTGTCCGAAAATCGGATGAATTGACGCTGCCACAAACAGAGACGGAATCTCAAGATTATAAACATCGCCCAGATTTGCAAGCAGTCCGAAGTTCAGGATCATAACTGCGATCAAAAATGCTCCGCCTCCAAAAATTCCGCCCAGTAATGCATTCTTCCTGTTAGTCGCTGTAGACTTTCCAATATCAGCAAGGTAGGGAACTACCCCGGTCACTGTGTAAGCGCCATACATGAATCCGGAAAGCGCCCAGTTACTGAAGTTGCTGTTTACTTCCACATGCTTCAATGTCTCATCTGCCTCTGCAATTCCCGCCGGATTACTTACAATAGAGATAACGCCTATCAGAATCGTCACAGCCAGAAGCACCGGAGCAATATATCCCACGATCTTTACCAGCTTGTTCAGCCCCAGAAGAACGGTCAGAAGAGAAGCAATGATCATGAAGGCCCGGCCAAAATTTCCATTGACGCCATAATACTCTTCAAACGTAGATCCTGCTCCTGATATCATCGTAGAATATACAAAAAACAGCATGATCGGCGTGAACCACTCCATAATAAACCCTAAATATTTTCCAAGGTAAAAATTAAACATCTTGCCTGAATTGTGAAGCTTAAGTTTCCGCCCGTCTTCCACGATCACAGTAACAAACCATACATACAGCAGAAGCGCAATAATTCCTGCCCCTATACTTCCCAACACTCCGTGTCCGGTAAAATACTGCATACATTCCTGCCCGGAAGCGAAACTTGAACCGATAACAAATCCCATAAATGCTCCGCCTATAGCAATTACCTGGGATATGCTGACTTTTTTCTCTTCCATGTAACCCCTCCTTTTTTCTGAATATTTTCCTGTTTTTTTATTGTTGAATTTACTATAATGCATTTTGATGGTTATATTCAATTGAATCGGACAGTCGTTCCGAAACGTCAATGGGGTCAAAAAAAGGGAAGTTGAATTCAAGTTATTCAACTCCCCTCATCATTTCTCTCATTATCCAGGTACAAGATCTTTACAGATACCAGCATGTCTACAGATACTGACATGTCTACAGATACCGGCGCAGTTCTTCCGGAGTCAGCTCATAACAATCCGGACGCTGTATCATGGCATCAAAATATTTTTCAAACACTCTTATGATCTGCGGGTACATGGAAATATGGTAATTTTCATTCGGCTTCCTTCTGGAATTTTCCAGCGTTACTGCCATTGTATCAATGAATATAGACGGAAACATTCTAAGGTTCTCTGACTCATTCACCGTATCCCGCAGAACATAAACCTTAAAACCATGATTTTCCTCCATACACCTGCTGATATAGTTAATATGATCTTTCACCTGCTTTTCTGTCAGATGATGCGGCACATTTCCCAGGCTTAACTCTCCTGTTGCAATATACTCGCTGATCACCGAGGAAAACAAAAGAAGATCCACTCTGGCATTATATGTATAGGAAGAAAATACTTTCTTCAGCTTCCTTAAATAATCCGAATAATCTTTACTCTCACTTTGCTTTGCCAGTTCTTCCATTACATTTTCCGGCAGGAGCATAGCAGGTGCCTCATTGAAAAACAATCTCTGCCGGCGGCAGGAATAAGAATCCAGCTGTACATTCGTTTTTCTTAAATTTTCCGGCGAAGCATAGCTCAAAACCTGCTCGGCATTCTCAAAGATTTCTCTCCCAATCCTGCGGAACATAGACGCCACTTCCGGATCCGTGCTGAAACAGGCCGCAAAATCATCCTCTTTCTGATACAGGATCTGTATGTAAAAAAATCCATTCACCACGATGATCCATGGCGTCTGCTCTTTTGCCGCAACAATAGAAATTTCCGCTCTTTCATAGCCCGCAACAATATTCAAAAGCATATCACAGTACAGCTTGTTTTCTACTTCCTGCTCCGGCATATTCATGCACATTTTCATGCTGAATCTCTTTGTTCCGGCAGACGGCAGCTTCTGCAGCAGCTCATAAAACCGATGTCCCAGATGTTCCAGTACATTAAAGGAGGCGGCAATCTCAACAGTGTGGTCGTCCAGCGCGCTGACCTGACGGAACAGCTTCTCAAACACATCAAAGAAATCCTTTCTGCTGTCCACAAAAGACAGAGAATAAGTTCCCTGTATCTCCATCTCTTTAAACAATTCATCCTTCCTGCAGGCGTTCAAAAGCTCCTCCGCAATCTCTGCCGCATCTGCACCCACATCTTTCATATTCTGTGCAAAGCACTCCGCCAGTGCATAAATGATCTCACTTCGGTTCCGTTTGGAGGGCAGCTTAGCTCCATTCACCCACTTGCTGATGGAAGTAATATCATAGTTAATAAAATTTGCCAGCTCTCTCTCCTTCAATCCGGCAAGATGCATCAGCTTTCTAAGCTCTTCTCCGAATTTTTTACTTTCTGTCTTTCTTTTATCTGTCAATTTCTTTACCTGCCTCTGCTGTTGTCTTTTGTCATAATTTGCAGCAATATCTGCCAATATTGCTATAAAACAAACAATAATAAAATTATAATACCTGCAGGATAAAAGAGCAATAGAGTTTATGGCCGCTGACCTGACACTTTAGCGGAAAATTAGCAATCCCCGTTCTTCCCGTTACTCCATCTTACGGCGGATTGCCTCAATCTCTTCCTCGCTCCACCCACTAGCTTTTTTGATCATCCAGGTGTCCGCGCCTGCTTTCAGAAAAGCAAGGATCATTTCTCGTTTTCCTTCCAGCTTTCCCTCCTCGCGGCCTTTTTCTTCCAGCTTCTCTAATGCTGTACACATATTTATTCCTCCCTTACTCTCCAAGGCTTCTTCAATGATCAGGCTGCTGTCTGTCATAACTCCGATCACTGCTCCCACGTCGGATTTTACTACTTTTTCTCCATAAAATTTCTTCACTTTAGCAAATTCACCCTGATAAATATATCTGGTGATCTCAAAAATGGTCTGGACATCTTCATTATCAAAATGATATTGGGATGACTCCCTCACCTGCAGCAGATTCATCCGATAATCCGAAAACACTCCGGAAATCTCCGAGGGCATATCACCGATCATGTCCTTCAGGCTCTGTGCAGTATCCCATAATGGATCTTCCGCTGATTCTCAATTCCCAGTATCACAAGGTCCGTACCATGAGCTGCCTTTTTCACAACATCTCTGGCTCTTGTCAAAGATTCCTCATACTTTCCAGATTTTATGACATTAGATACATCTGTATCCAGTTCTTTCAGCGACTCCGGCTGTATCACTGTCTTACCGCCAAACACAACTGTGTTAAAGAGACTGGCAAAATGTCCGTTATCTCTCCAAAAGTTTTTAAATATAACATCTGGCTTGATTCCCGTGTTTCTCATATTCACTCCTCTTTCAATTCTGCCGCTGAAAATAAGTAACAATCTGTCATTACTGTATCTGATTGGCTATCACGAAAGAATCTGCTCCAGGCTATATCTCTATTCATCGTCAAGGGCAGGCGACCTTCTCATATTCCATCTGCCCTTTTGTCGATTTACATAATTTTATTATAGGATAAAAAAGAAGGAAAGTAAAGACCGGATTTATGGAAATTAAATCCCGGTCTACTTTCCTTTTTAATATCTGCTTTTCTCAAAATCCTTTGTAATTTCACCACATAATATTTCGGACCACATCTTATCCATACGGGAAAGTATGCAAAGATATAGTATGGATTTTCATACAAAGACTTCATCTTTACTTCAACGTTGCTGCCCCTTCAGCAAGCCATTGCTGAATCTGGTCCATGCTTTCCTTTACCGCCTGTGAAATCTTATCGACAGACATTCCCATTGAGGCAAGTGTCATGGCTGTTTCTTTTTTGGCCTTTTGTTCTCCAATCTCAATTCCCTCATTATAAATCTCATCCATCTCACGACACATATCCTCTACTCCTTTCGGCGTTTCCTTTAACTCCCGGACACGCTCTGCCAGAATCTCGCTAAACATTTCATCTGCAGTTCTGCACTGCAGATCATGCATTAAACGGCCCAATGCAGTCTCCTTATCCTTGATTTTTGCATTCACATAGATAATGTGAGCGCCGTCCTGAAAATCTTCCGTTACCTCTTCAATTTTTTTATTAATGTGATAAATGGGAAGTCCATAGCCAAGCACATCATCCCTCGTAATGAAAATTACATAGCTTTCCGGCAGTTCATCGAAATCCTGTCCGGCTTCCAGAGTATTCATATCCAGCAGTCCACTATGGTATCTGGCTCGTCTGACAGAAGCCCCTTCCTCTTCCTGCTGGAGTTCCACATCATACTGTTTCGACTCAGTGTCACGGGCAACGCAGTCCAAAACAGCCGATCGCCCCTGCAGATTCTTATAATCCTTCTGCAGAACCTGCTCCTTCACTTCCAAATCTTCCCTGTCCATAATGACCCGCAAAATATACTCTGTGCATTCCCGCTTTTTCAAGACATTCCGCATGAAGATATCGCTCATGATCGTAAGTCCTGCAAGGATCCGGGCTCTTCACCTTTTTCTGGTGTTTCTTCTCTTTTCACCGGTGTTTCTGATATCTTCACCAGTTTATTTAGAAGAGCTTCTCTCTTTCCTGGTGTCTCCCCAAAGCTTCTCATTATCCTGGTGTCCACCAGATTTTTCTCGAGCTCTTCTCTTTTTTCTGGTGTTCCTGATTCCTGTCACCAGATCTTCTTAAAGCTTCACCAGTTATCTTTGAAGCTTCCCATAACTTTTTTCCCATGTTAGATGCTTCCATAGTTGTTCCAAACTTCCAGTGTTATGATTGGTTTGAAACAAAAATTTATCAATTTAAAGGAGGTTTAGAACAACTATGAAAACATCCAACTATCTGGCAAAACTGCCACAGGAAGCAACCATTAAAAGCATCCAGGTCTTCAAGGACTACGATCTCATCTCTCTTGATGTACCTACAGCCAGTCAGAGACTCTGTCCTCACTGCGGCTCTGACGACTGTGTTATCAAGGACTCCGGTACCATACAGACTGTCAGGCACATCCCCTGTAACCATCGCGGTACCGTTGTTTCTTTCCACAAGCGCAGGCTCCTGTGCAAAGACTGTCACTCCTCTTTCTATGAGACTCCCTACTGGATCCATCCCTTCCTGCGCATGACACAGGCTCTCTATGACTCCATTCTCCTGGATCTGATCCAACCTCTCTCCTTCTCCGAGATTGCAAGACGCAACCACGTTCCACAAAGCGCTGTGCAGTCTGTCTTTCAGTTCATCCATTTCGGCCTTCCTGCAAAGCTCCCCGAGACTATCTGTATTGACGAATTCAAAGGCAACAGCGGTGTATGGAGTCCAAAGTCTCACCGCTGGTATCGCAATAAATACCACTGCAGCATCTCTGACAGTGACTCCCATTCCGTCATCGACGTCCTGGATCAGATCTCTGGCGTCTATCTGAACAAGTACTTCCACCAGTTCTCTTTAGAGCAGAGGAAACGGGTGAAATACTTCTGCTGTGACATGAGCAACGGCTTTGTCTCTGTCTCCAGAAAGAACTTCCCTGACGCCAGGATCTGTATCGACCCCTTCCACGTCGTCAAGCGACTCAATGAAATGGTGGACGATGTGCGGCTCCGCTATCAGCGCCAGTTCCAGGATGCCGGCGACACGGAGAGCCTGAAAAAACTAAAAGGTATCATCCGCCTCCTGAAAACCAGAGAAGATAACCAGGTAAAATACTGGGGCGCTCGTTTTCACGAAAATAAGCAGCGCCTCCAGGATGCCTTTGAAGTGGCTCCGGATCTTTTGGAAGCCTATGATTCCCTTCAGTTCTTCCACGATATCCTTGCTTCCTGGCCCTACTCTGTCCAGTATGAGGAGCTGACAGAATGGATCAAACAGTATACCGCCTCCGATGTAGAGGAGATCCACTCTGCCGCCTGCACTATCCGCCACTGGCGGGGCTACATCCAGAACAGCTGGAAGTACGGCAAATCCAACGGCCTCAGCGAAGGTCTGAACAACAAGGTCAAAGTCCTGAAGCGGGTGGCCTTTGGCCTGCACAGCTTCGAAAGCTTCCGCAAACGGATCCTTCTTACCTGTGGTAAACTCAGGCTTTCCAAGGACCCTCTGTCCGTCCTTGAGGATGCCAGGAACGGAAAGGAGATACGCTTATGATCCCCGACAGAATTTTCCTGCGCCGCTGCGCACAGAAAAATAACCTTGAACTTCCCCGTGAACTGGAGGACTGGCTTCTCGTCCACTTCGAGGATGAGCCTTATGAAAACTTCAATACAGCCTCCATACTGGAGGATATGGTCTGTATGTACTGCCAGTCCTTTGCCTACGGCAGACTGGATGTCACGATTCCGGATCCAATCACACGCTTAAAAGAGCGCTATGATGACCTGAAAGACCTTATCACAGATCTCCGGGTAGATATCAGTTACCTCCAAGGCCTGTGCGATGACTACGAACGTATCCTGAAAGAGCATGGCCTGCTCTGATCTGAATCACTGTAGTCTTAACTCTGGAGGTGATACATAAAAAAATCCACGAAAAAAGGCCTGTTAAAAGCCTCTCTTGATCGTCATTGATTATTTATGCAATTATTAATAGTCCTGTTTTTGCCTGATTTTTGAAAGTATCTCCTGTCAGGTCTGTTTGCTATACCTATTTTTAGGAACTATCCATCTTAAAATCCTCACTCTTTCAGTATTTACAAGGCTTCGCGCCTCTTTGTCACCAGGTTATTTAGAAGAACCAGGATCCGCTTGTACTTTTCATATCGATCCTCAAGTTCATGCTCTTCCACCGGTGCGTTAAAATTTCTGGCATCTTGTGCCTCTTTCCCCATAGGCTGCCTCCTTTTCTTGATCATATAAAGAGGCTCTTTCTCCCTCTGGTTCTGTTGATTGTCCTGCCTTATTTTATTTTCCATACCATCCAGGAAAGAACCTCTTTACTGTATATAAATCAGTTATAAAAGCATTGAGATATCTTTCCTGATGTGTATTTAGAAAATAAGATACAGCAAACAAGACTAAGACGCTTGCCGCTTCCTGTGGAAGACACAAAAGATTGTGAAGATATAATGCTTTAGATATATGTTAACATATGTAGAGTGGGTTGTCTAGTAATTTTACATAATTTCAGAATCATAATTACTTTGACTTATTTCTATAAAGAGGGTACACAAACAAAGCCGCCTATCGTTCAGTCGACCTATTGGTCTATACTCATACAATAAAATTTAATTTATGCCGCTTTCCCTCCAAATACTTTGTTTCCAGTTTTGATAAAATCCAGCAATAACCTTTAATCCCGTCTAAACAGGTCTCTGGTATATACTTTCTCCCAGACATCATCCAGGCAGCTGTCATAACGATTCGCAATAATGGAATGGCTCATCTCCTTGAACTTGTCCAAATCATTTACCACTCTGCTTCCAAAGAAAGTGTGGCCATCTTCCAGCGTTGGTTCATAGATTACTACTGTTGCGCCTTTCGCCTTAATCCGCTTCATAACTCCCTGTATACTGCTCTGACGGAAATTATCGGAATTAGATTTCATTGTCAGACGATAAACACCTACTACTACCTCATGTTCTTTATCAGCCGAGTAACTCTCTGAATTCCCATAGGCTCCTGCTAACTCCAGGACACGGTCTGCAATAAAATCCTTTCTTGTGCGGTTGCTCTCCACAATTGCCTCAATCAAATTTTCCGGTACGTCCTGATAATTTGCAAGTAACTGTTTGGTGTCTTTAGGCAGACAATATCCACCGTATCCAAATGATGGATTATTATATTGATCTCCAATCCTAGGATCAAGACATACTCCTTTGATGATATCCTGAGTGTTTAACCCTTTCACTTCTGCATAAGTATCCAGTTCATTAAAATAGGATACTCGAAGCGCCAGATATGTATTTGCAAATAACTTTACAGCCTCTGCTTCGGTAAATCCCATAAACAAAGTATCAATATTCTCTTTTAAAGCTCCTTCCTGCAAAAGAGCTGCAAAAGTATGGGCAGCAGCCTCCGTTTTCTCATCACAGCTTACGATAATACGACTGGGATAAAGATTATCATATAAAGCCTTTGATTCTCTTAAAAACTCCGGACTGAAAATAATATTGCTGCTTCCAAATTTCTCTCTCACAGACCTGGTATATCCTACAGGAATTGTGGATTTAATAACCATAATCGCCTCTGGATTGACCTTCAGCACCAATTCAATCACTGATTCCACTGCACTGGTATCGAAATAGTTCTTTTTACTGTCATAATTGGTAGGTGCAGCAATAATTACAAATTCTGCATCTTTATACGCTTCTTCCCCATCTGTGGTAGCTGTTAAATCCAGTTTTTCTTCCCGCAAATATTTTTCAATATAATCATCTTGAATAGGCGATTTTCGATGATTGATCATCTCCACCTTTTCCGGTACAATATCCACTGCTGTAACATGATTGTGTTGTGCCAAAAGTACCGCCAAAGACAATCCTACATAACCTGTACCAGCAACCGCAATCTTTCTTTTCTCCATCATCTTCCCCCTCATTACCTTATCCGTAAAATTCTTTGTACCATTCTGCAAACTTCCGCAGGCCATCGCGCAAATCTGTACTTGGCTTAAACCCAAAATCTCTCTCCAACGCACTGGTGTCCGCATATGTTATCGGCACATCTCCCGGCTGCATTGGAACAAGTTTTTTATGGGCTTCGAAATCATAATCTTCCGGCAGCACTCCCGCACGTATCAATTCTTCCTGTAAAATCGTCACAAAATCAAGAAGATTCTCTGGCTGATTATTTCCGATATTGTAGACTGCATAAGGCGGAACTGGCAGTCCGTCTTCTCCGCGTCTCTTCTCCGGCGCCTTTTGCATAACCTTAATTACTCCCTCTACAATATCGTCCACATAGGTAAAATCTCTCTTGCAATTACCATAGTTAAAAATTTCTATTGTCTTTCCCTCACGCAATTTGTTTGTAAAACCAAAATAGGCCATGTCCGGTCTCCCGGCTGGACCATAAACGGTGAAGAATCGTAATCCTGTAGAGGGAATATTATACAATTTTGAATAGGCATGAGCCATCAACTCATTACTCTTTTTCGTAGCTGCATAAAGCGAAACTGGATTGTCCACCTTATCTTCCGTACTGTAAGGAATCTTTTTGTTAGATCCGTATACACTGGAAGATGATGCATAAACTAAATGTTCCACTCCTGCCTCTCCATTATCATAAGAATGCCGACAAGCCTCCAGAATGTTATAAAATCCAATTAAATTAGACTCAATATAAGCGTCCGGATTCGTAATAGAATACCGAACGCCCGCCTGCGCCGCCAGATTAACGACTATAGATGGTTTATACTTTTCAAAAATCGATTGAATCAATTCTCGATCAGAAATAGATCCTTTAATAAAAGTCCATGTAGATTCCGGATGAGAATCTGCCATGGACTTGATCTGATTTAATCGGTATTCTTTTATAGAAACATCGTAATAGTCGTTTAAGTTATCGATGCCGATAATATGTAGCGGCGAAACTGTTCGTAAAAGTTCCAAAACCAGGTTAGAACCGATGAAGCCGGCGGCGCCGGTAATTAGACATGTGTTATATCGAATTTGTATTTTCACAAAGCCCTCACCTTCATTTATATTAAAATTTCTCATTTGAGAAAAACTATATAGTTTTCTTTCCTTTTTCATAATTGCTCATAATCATTTTAATCTTACTATTATCTCCCCATACCGCTTTACTATCATACGGTCTATCTGGAAATTTTCCATAGTCAAGTTTAATTTTATAGTGATTTTCTTCAATAAATTTCTCCACTCTATCAGCCAACTTTTCGGGGCGTCCATGGCATATATTAATTATCCCATTAATTTGTTCCTGTTCTATTGTTGCAGCCGTTTGTCTGCAAAATTCATCATAATCAATAAAATCCCATTGATTTATTCCTGAAGTAAATGGAAATAATTTCTGTTTTTTCTCCTCGGCAGCTGATATTTTACTAAAAATCGAAGAACCATATTTTGAATTTCCTACAATATAGTATCCTCTAAGCCACTGAAATATTGCACCTGCATTTTTACAAAGAAGAGAACTGATATTTCGTAATGCATCTTTGCTAATACCATATAAACTTTCTGGATGTGTGGGCGTTTCCTCTTTTATACTTCCTTCAAAAAATCCCACTTCATGCATAGTTCCCATAATTGCAATATGCTTACATCCACCGTCCAATATTTTACATATAAATTCATAATGTTTTGGCAAATCAATGATATGCGATGGATTATTATGTACGAATCCATTTCTCCATGCCATATGAAGAATAACGTCGGGTTGTTCAAAATATTCAAATGGGTTTTCTATTAAAAAAAGATCACATTCTTTTATTGTTGCTCTCTTATCAATGTGATCCACTTTATAGTCTGTTGCAATAACATCCATCTCATCATCTAATAACCGTTTCACAATTCCTGAACCAAGATATCCATTTGCCCCAGTTACCAATATCTTCATAATCTTTTCCTTTCTCTTTTCAAATCAGCATGTGCAAATTTATCGTCTTAAATTTAATATGCTCATTAATTTCTTTCTAAAAATCATTCCTATAATAATCATACTAACTATAATACAGTAACGAAAACCTGTATTAAAATATAGCGGCAAACATCCCAGACATGATGCTACTATAATCATAGATAACACCAACACCCCTTTATCATTATAAACAGTCTGCTTTTCACTCCTTACCACCTTTCTGTATATTTTCCTTGATATAATAGCTTGAAGAATTGCTAAAATTATATATGCTATTAAAGTTGTGTATGCTGCTGCCATATATCCCCATATTTCTATACAAAAATAATTAAGAATTACATTAATTAATGCTGCAATCCCCGAAGAAATCATTACATATTGAGTCTTTCTATAATAAATCAATACATTTGAATACATATTAGATATAGAAGTAAAAAAAATACCTGCCGCAATTGGAGGCATTATATAGATAGCTTCATAATATTCTTTCGTAGCTAAAATTTGGACTATTTCAGGCGCAATTAGAGTTATACCTACTGCTATTGTTCCATATGCTGCCATTAATTGTGTTGAAGTCTTTTTAATAATTTGAATCCCAGATTCATTTTCAATATTTTCAAACAGAAAGGGAACAAATGACGAATTTATAGCATTCCAGACAATCAAGGAAATTGAACTTACTGTATATAAAACCCCATATATCCCCACGGCACTATTCCCTACTATCTTACTAATCATAATTCTATCGGATACATTTAACACCTGCATGGCTATTGAATTTCCTACCAAAGGAATACTCAGCCTTAAAGAAAATTGCCAATATATTTTATTGACAAATGTTTTTCCCTTCAGCATGATAAATATCCAAAGAACCATTGCCATCCCAAGCGTAACAATGTAGCTTGAAAAAAGTCTAACAATACCAAGGCTTTCTACATGAAGATTTGACGCTAATATAACGGCAATAACAGATACAATAGATGCCAATATAGAAGAAATAATAGTGATTATTCCTGTCGCAACATATTTATATTCATATCTCTGACGTGCTAGCCAAAAATCTGTTGCCGGTGAAAGGAAAAAATTTAATAGCATCAGAATAATAGTAGATGTAGGTAATCCTAGTACTAATTCCCAAAACGCATGGTCTATGATATAGATTAAAATCATTATTGATGCAATTATCGATGTAAGAGTCAATACGGAAGACATGTATTCATCTCGACTCTCCTCATATTCACGCATTGCAACCATATAACCACCTGAGGTTAAAGATAAAGAGGCAATAGCACCTAGCGTCGATTGCCAAGAGTTAAATAAATTCACTATTCCCATCTGCTCTGTGGACATCAGCCTAGTAAAAATAGGTACTGTAACAATTGCAAGTCCTTTTGATAATAATGATGCGAATATATAGACAACAGAAGCTTTAATTTCTACTGATAGGCCATTCTCTTTTATTATCCGATTCATTCTTTTGTCCCACCCCTCCTTTAACTATTCTTTTATCCATGCCATTTGTTCAAAACAATACTTTTTGATTACTCTTGCTGGATTTCCTGCTACGATACTATATGGAGGCACTTCATGGGATACAACTGCTCCTGCAGCAATAATTGATTTTTCCCCGATTCTTACCCCTGGTAATATAATAGCTGAATTTCCAATCCAAACACCGTCCTCAATATAAACTTCAGATACCTCCAAATCATTATCTAGATAATTTTTCTCCACCGGGTTTTTACCATGATTGAAATCGATAATAAAAACATTACTTGCAACTAAAACATTATTTCCAATAGAAATTTTGCCCGCACATTGACAGACAAAATCTCTTGTAGCATGGAAATTCTCCCCGATTTTTAAGGATGGTTTTAATTTTTGAATATTTTTCCCTGATGAATATTCATCCCAACATAGCAATTTACATCCTTCTCCTAAATATATTGGAGAAGAAATTTCTATATACTGTTCTTTTCTTATTTCTATAGATTTATGTATAATACTTTTTTCCCTTTTTAATTTACGTAGATAAATTCTCTTTTTTATAATATTTTTTAACATGCATTCTCCCGATTCATAATTAAACAAATCTATTTATCCATTCTTTCATATCATAATAATCTAAGTCTTCTTCATTACATTTAATAAATGGGGTACTGATAAACTCAAATAGCATATTATAATTATTCATACCTAAAACAAATATATTATTTGGGTTATAAAAGCTATAGTTTACTATATCTATATTATTCGTAATCAGTTTTTTCGACAAAAAGAGAGCTTCCATAAATCTCAACGTCAGCCCTCTCTGATTTTTATTTGTTATATCGAGTATACACTTTGACTTCATTACAAGTTTAAGATAATCCATATATTTAATATAATCCTTTTCTGTTTTTATAATCTTAAACTCCGTTGCTAGTCCCTGATTTATGCATTGTTTCTCTATGTCTTTAATCAATTGCTCTCTATTTTTTGCCTTACCTACAAAAACAATATCCGTTTTTATTTCTATACTTTCACACAAAAAATTCGCTATCCTTTTTGTGTACATTGGCGAGTTAAAATTTATATTATATTTTTGGGCATCATTTAAATCAAAGGTCCAATATTTATCTATATTATCATCTTTAAGCATCGATTTATGTCTGCTATTTTCTATTACATTAAAGAAAAAAAGATGAATCTTACAATTAGAATTATACTTTTTTATATAGGTTGTAATTTCGGGCTGCCATCCATAATCAAAAATAATAATTTTTTTATATAGTTTAACTCTCCTTTTCCAACCGAATAGAAGCCTTGGATGATTTAAATGAAACAAGGATAACATTTTAAATAGATAATATTCTATTTTGTTATAATACACTGAATGTATATTATATTCCTGTGCAATACAAGAAAAGAAATAGTCATTTACACTATTTCTTAATATCAGTATTTTATCTTCCATAGTATACCTTCTTATAAATTATTCATTATTTTTTGATTTCTGCTCTTTTCTTATAAGTATCCTATAAATGCAATTTGAAATAAATCCATCTATTTTGTACGGATGCTGAACACACAGATCATAGATATCTCGTAAAAACATTTTTCTGTCTTTTTCATAAAACATCTTCCTTAACTCTTGTATACTTTGTTTTATACTCGCTTTTCTTTCCAATTCCGATTGTCCATACTTTTTAATTGAACAATCAATCAAAAAGGCTATATTTTCTGTTTGAGCAAGCCTTCTTTTTCTATATAGTTTTCTTACATAGTATGCCGTCATATTTTGTCTTACTAATTTTTCTGGATTTAATTTAACAACTCGATATTTCAAAAGATATTCATCTAAATTTGCCAAGCTATAACCTTTTTCAACACACCGACAGACAAAATCATAATCTTGAGCATATTTTAAAGTATCTCTATATTTTACGCTTTTCATCATTTTAGTTTTTGCAAAAAAGGTTGGATGAGCTATACAATTTTTATATTTTAAGCACTTTTCTATTTGTATTGTTTTTCGTGGAATACCATTATTTTTGCCAATACTTTTCCCATCAATATCTATATATTCAATGTTAGTACCGCATAAATCTACCTCTGGATGCTGTTGCATATACATATATTGTTTTCTTATGCGGTCTTCGTCAGCAATATCATCTCCGTCCATCCTTGCTATATAGGGGGTCTTTACATTATCAAGCATACTATTCAACGTGGCTGGTAGCCCCATATTTTTGCTATTTACTGTAAAAATAATTCTTGAATCTTTCTTTTTTAAATCTAAAATAAAGTTCTTTAGTATATAATTATCTGGATTATCCAAAGTAATAAATATAATAATATCCTTCATTGTCTGTTTTAATATAGAAGAAACTGCGTTCTCCACATAGTCGACTTTTTCATTGTATATAGGCAATAAAATAGTGATATCAGACATTCTTAACACCTTCTTTGTAAAGATTGTTTAATTTTTCCAACACAATAAGAAAGTACAAATAGTACTCCACACATCTGAATTGGAGTAGCAAATCGTGCAAAATAATCTCTTGTATAAGTAATAATATAAAAAATGAAGGTCAAAATAACCAAGGTACGAGAATAATTATTTTCTATAGTATCTTCAGCAAAAATATTTTCAAATTTTCCAATCCATTTTCCCCACAAATAGCAAACTATAAACCCGAGCCAAGAAAAATTATAATATGCTTCTCCTAACCAGCTCCCCCCCAAATAGGAAGATGAACGAAAATGTTTTATAAAAACCAAATGATTATCATCCATTGGTAGAATACTATCAGCAAAAGGAATAGCTGTTATTATACTTTCTATATAAGAACGGCCATATGCATATTCTGAATAAGCAGGAAAATTAATCACACTATAAAGCATTGATTTCATCGTTCCTCCCATCTCCGCAATAAATAATATAATAGGATTATCTTTTCCAAAAGAATCTTTCACCTCTTTTATTACATTATTTAGAGAAAATCCTCCAGTTACTCGCATATCTGCCACTATATTCATAATAATACAGCCAAAGTACACTATTACTCCTATTATAATAATAGTTTTTATAGTAGGCTTCTCCACCCTCAAACAATATATATATATCATTGAAATGATAAAAGATATCGCATAAATCCTCCCTCCAGAAAGCATTGTAAAAATTTCCCATAGACATACTATAAACAAAATAATTCTAGCTCTAAAAACATTACTATTTGATAGAAATATTAATATTAGAACACCCACATAAAAAAATTGCGCCAAAATACTTATCCAGCCGTATTGTGTCATTTGCTCTAAACTCTCACTATAATTACCATTAATCTGGAGTAGCATTTGATTTATATCGATATATAGTCTTGGTACTACTCCACATACTATGCAAAAACACCCTATATAATATAATATTTGTTTATCTAATCTGTATAAAAATAGCGTGCTGATTTTTTTCTTTCTCCTAGTTAATTTTGTACTTCCTATCACAAAAGAAATATGACAAATGTTTATAAAAAGAATACTTGAACACGTAACTTTATTAGGTGCATTTAAAAAGTTACTATCATATGAAAAAAATTCAATAACAATATACTGCCCCATATGTAAAACATATGATAAGGTTAAAAAAATTGTCATAAATGTTAATAATCTTCCTTTTTCCATTTTTATATAGAAATAAGAAAAAATCAAAATAAATAATGAAGAAATAATCCATACCTTACGGTTATTGCATACTGTTATTAAAATAATCAACAGTATCTGCGCAAAAATAATTTCTATTAATGCTACTTTTCTACTTCTGATTTCTCTTTGTTTATTATCCACACTCTATTTCCACCCTACTTTGATTATATATTTCTTCTATTTTCTTTATATTACTTTTTACATCGTATCCCTTTTGTTTTACTATTTCTCCACTTTGCCTTCTTTCATACTTTATATTTAGGTTAGCAATATTCCTCCATCCCGCATAGCTATCTTTTAATGGGAAAAATGTTACATCTCCTGTAACATTTACTTCTGTTGAAACTGTATCTGAAACGAAGCATTTCAATCCAGAAGCCTGCGCTTCTATTAAGGTCACTGGAACACCTTCATACAATGATGGCATCAGCAAACAGTCCATCGCTTGCATCCAATCTGACACATTTGCAACATTTCCGGTAAAAAGCACATTCTTTTCTAGATGTAACTCTTGTACTTTTTGATAAATATCATCTTTTAATTTCCCATCTCCAAGTAAAAGAAGTAGCGTATTTGAATTGCATTTATAAATTTTTTCAAACAAACTGATCAGATAATTATGGTTTTTTACAGGTTCAAAATGTCCCACACACCCTAATATTATCTTATCTTCAAATCCGTATTTTTTTCTCATTTCATATCTTATCTTTTCATTAAAACAAAACTTTTCAATATCAATTCCATTTTTTATTAATACACCCCTTTTTTTATAGAGCTTATATCCATACAAAAAATTTCCCGCCTTATCTCCGCAAGATAAAAAGTGTGTCGCATACCATTTTATTCTTTTCCTGGATATCAAATTGTACACTTGTCTTATCCCACAATCCCACAGTCCTTTTCTTACTTTCCCATCATCTGTTGAATGTGCATGAGAAATTCTTACAGGTATTTTTAAAATTTTTGCAACCTTAAGTACTAACCCATTATGTAACATCATATGGGCATGGACAATTTCATACGGTCCATTTTCACCAACAATATTGCTAAAAGCTCTCATATACTTTCCAATTGTAATTTGCGGAGAATATTCCATATGTATTACTTTTCCTCCGAGTTCCATAACTTCTTCTTCGTAATCGCCTATACTTTCTCCATAAACAAGATAGTGAAATTCATATTTGTCCCGATCAATATAACGATAAATATTCATAGCCACGTTTTCTGCGCCACCAATTCTCAAACTTCCAATTACATGTAGTACTTTTATTTTCAATATTTCTTTCTCCTTTGGGTTTATAATTAAATAACCATTTGCGAAACGCCAAAATATACATAAATACAACCTTTTTGTCGTCAAATAAAATATCCCTTAAGATTTATGAGAAATCAGAATCGTTCAGAAGCTAATCTACCATCCACCTGAAAGGCAATATTTTCATATGACAACATATAAGTAACTCACTTCGATAGAGTTTTTTGAAAATTGTAAAAACAACCTCACCAATGACAAATATCTGTTCTTTGAACTTTTTATAAAACCATCAACCTTGATGATTCTTTTGACTCTTATAAAGCTACTTGTTTCTCTATTCCTCCACATGCTACTTTCAAGCCATCAACACAAAAGTGTACATTCAAGCCCTTTCTGTTATTCTTATAAGTTTAGCACCATCACAAATGGATCTGCATCATTCGCATTATCACTTTCTATAACGAAGACTTTCTGAATTCCCATCCTAATCATTGTGGAGAAAAAAATCGGATTCTCCGAATGAGGGTAAGTTGCTCGCTGATTCAAAAACCCATTTTCTATTTTAATTGATTCTTTCCTTAAACATCCGCTCATTGATTCAACGACTTTTCTTAAGGATTCAATCTTTTATACGATTGAAATCTACAAATCTCTTTTAGGTGGAATCAGATTTCAAAAAGCTTTCATTCATCTTATGGTAAAGTTTCACACAAAAGGCCGAGACTACACTGTCAATAAAAATGGGATTCCCTGCTATCCGCCAGCCCCCTACTCTCAATAAAACGACCGGAAAGCAAATCTCATTTAAAAAGTAGGATTCCGACTGTGAAACTTGTATGTCCTCAAATGAATTTGGAATATACCCCGGCAAAACCAAGGATTGTGTATGTCAGTGTGATTATCTATGAACGACTTCTTCCCGTGGACGCATGCTTTACATCTATCTAGAAACTCTCCTTCGTGCTTACCTTGGTGTCCTTCGTATCTCTAAAGAATAAAATGAGACATGCAAAATACTCGTAAATATCAAAAAGGCAGTCAACTATTTCAAAGATAGTTTTTATATTTCCAATCGTAAAACACTGAATGAAAAACTTTGCATGTTGATCTACTTTTTGCAGGCATCTTTCAGCTTTTCATCATATCTTTTCCTTCGCATTTCATTCTGGAACTCCTTGTTATGCTTAAATTTAAAATCATCTACTTTTTATCTTAAGAATTTCGCATTGCAGGATTCTACCAACATTTTCAATCAAGAGTCAGAACTTGTTTCACAGATACCTATTATAATTAAACGCTAATTCCTCTTTTTTCTATAGAGAGCTTTCTTTTAATTTTATTTATCAAAAAGGAAAGTATGTATATCATCGTTACTGGAAAATATCGTATTATTAAATCTAAAATCAATTGATCTTTTCTCACAATTCTATCAATATTTTCTTTTAAATAATCACTCTTTAATTTTTGAACAAAATATATCTTTTCTTTATAATTCATCTTGCAATCTTTATGTTGAATATTAAAAATCGCGGCATAAGTCAACTTTACTCTTGAAAATCCATAATGCAAATATTGCATATCATAATCTTGAAAAATCTGTACCATTTTATTCAAAGATAATAAGCGCTGTTCGTACATATCCTCCCTATATCTTTTTGTTGCTGTACTATTTTCTATATGATATAAATATAAAACTTCTGGAATATATAAAATACTTTTGCAATTCAAAAGATAGCGGATATTAAAATTCAAATCTTCTCCTAAACTAAGAGTTTCATCAAATCGTATCCCCCACTTTATTATGTTGTCCCTCAAATAAATTTTATTCCAGGGTGAAGATAATCCATGCAGCATAATATAGTCTATATTATTCCGAATTTCTTTTCCTACAAATTTGTGTTTATTAAATACTTGTTTATTCGACTGCTTACTACTTTCTGCACACATGCCAAATATAACTTCATCTACTTGATTTTCTTCAATTGCCTCTAAAGCTACAAATACCTCATTTGGTTTGCATATATCGTCAGAATCCACAAACATAATATATTTTCCAGTTGCTTTTTCTATTCCTACATTTCTTGCACTACTCACTCCGCCATTATCTTTAATCTCTACCTCAATCCGATGATCTTGCATCGCATATTGCTCACAGATTATTCTACTATGATCATCAGACCCATCATCAATTAATAATATCTCTAAATTCTTATATGTTTGTCTACAAATACTATCAAGGCACTTTTTTAAAAATTTCTCGGCATTATAAACAGGAACAATTATCGAAACTAATGGCATATCTTTTATTTCATTATTTTGAAACATTTTATTTCCTCTCAAATTTATTACTTACATCTTCATAAATAAGCAACATTCTCTTTCTAACCTCTTTCAAATCATATGTTTGAAGTTTTCTATAATTATTTTCCACATGTCTACTCATTTTCTTATAAATCTCCTTTCGTTCTAACAATTGATTCTTAAAAATTAATTTATCCTTTAATACACACAAGACACTTTTTACGTTTACTGATTTAAACATATCTTGACTATTACTAACCAGATCCATATTCCCTCTAATCTTTGAACAAATAACTGGTCTTTTACTTGCTATAGCCTCCATCAGACTTACATTTAATCCCTCTCTTAGCGACGGAAGAACAAAGATATCAGAAGCTTGTAATAATTCTGGAACATCTTTTCGATATCCCAACAAATGAAGTTTTACATTACTTTTTTTTGCTAATTTATTTAGCTTTTCTTTCAATTCTCCCTCTCCCGCTATATAATAACTAATATTAGAATTATCAATCTTTGAAAGAGCCTTTATGACAATTTCATGATTCTTATTCGCATTTAATTCTCCCACACTAAGCAGCATAATTTCATTATCTGCAACCTTCAATTCTTCTCGCTTACTTGTTCCGACACCTTCTGTTAGGCAAAATTTTTTCAAATCAATTCCAACACCTGGGACATACTCCACCCTTTTAGCCGCCATTTTCTTTTTTGCTAACGCATAATCCTCCTTATTGATAGTGATCAGCACATCTGTCATATAAGAACATATTTTTTCAACTGGATAATAAATAAGCCAATTTTTCAAAGGTGCACCTTTAAAAAAGTGAAAACCATGCGCTGTATAAATTACTTTTGTTTTTGTATGAGTAGCTGCTAATCTTGTAACCATGCCTGCCACAGGGGTATGACAATGAAGTCCCTCGTATTTTTGTCCTCTTATCAATTTTCTAATCTTTTTGTATGCTTGTAGCAATTTAGATATATCATAAGGCGTACGTGCAAATTCCACTTGAATCTCTTTAACTTTTAGATTTACTAAGTCTCCTCTAAATTTTTCAATCCTCTCCCTTGTCCATACGCTATAATCCTTAAAGTTACAGGCAACATGTACTTCATAGCCCATCTCCTGAAGAATACGAATATTATCCATATTAAATTCTCCAATCATAGATGGCACTGTAGCAACCATTAAAAACTTTTTATTCTTCTGACTCGTATTCATCTTTTGACATCACTCCAATATTCAAGATTCCTTTATACAAATTTTTCTACTCGGTACCCCAACATAAATCCCCTGCTCGTCTATACTATGGCCAACCACTGCTCCTGCCCCAATCATACAGTTTTCACAAATACCAAGATTATTGCTTACACTCGCCCCAATTCCAATCCAGGTACCGTTTCCAACATGCACATTTCCCGCCAGTTTTACCCCTACAGACACATGAACGAAATCTCCTATTTGATTATCGTATTCTACTACTGCACTGGAATTAACAATGCAATGTTTTCCAATCTTAGTTCCTGCATTAATCACTGCATTTTCCATAACAGTCGTTCCTTCTCCTATAGATACCTCTACATCAGAAACAATTGCTGACGGATGAATGGCAGTGTACCACTGCACATTTTTCATTTTCTCTGATATTCTTTTCCGTATTGCTGCATTCCCTATAGCAATTATAAATTGGCAAGATTTGTAATTTTCAAATTTATCTATACTTCCCAAAACAGACAATCCTACAAATGAATTGGGAAAATTAGGATTATCATCCAAAAAACCAACCACCTGGTCTCCAGCTAACTGAACAATATCTGTTACAATTTTTCCATGCATAATGCGTGGTTACTTACCAGATCTATGCTCTATTGGAGCAATCACATACATCTTATGTCCATAATTACAGAATTCTCTCAACAAATCTGTATAAATATTGTGTTCATTTATAAAGTCAAAATCTAATAATATAAGAAATAATAAATTCATTCTACTTTTTATTCCTTTCCAACAACAAATACATAATTCGTTGTAGCTGTCCCGCCTATATTCAGCATCATGGCATTCCTGGGATTTTCTCCATTTTCCTTTTTTATCTGGTATGTTCCAGCCGTTCCACTGACCTGCTTATAAATATCCAGAAACATCCTTACGCCAGAAGCTCCCACTGGGTGGCCGCATCCAATTAACCCTCCACTTGGATTGATCGGTTTATCCCCGTCAAATGCAATTCTTCCTTCTTCCACTGCTTCATATTCTTTCCCTGGTTCTGTAATTCCAAATGCAGAAATTGCTGCATATTCAGAAGAAGTAAAACAATCATGTGTCTCAAAAACATCTATATCTTCTACCGTAAGCCCTGACCTTTTATAAGCATCCACTACCGCCTGTCTTGTCCATGGAAGAATATACTCACTATCTTTATTTTCTTGTATTTTCTTCGCAAAAAGCATAGGAGCTGTACGATGACCATACCCTTTTACAATGGGCATATCCTCCTTCTTTTTACCTACTTCCTGTACAAATTTTTCACTCGCCAACAATACTACTGCCGCCCCATCTGTCACCTGAGAACAGTCAGAAATCCCAAGTCTTCCTCCAATCAGACTGTTTGTCTCTGTCCCCCGGTGGGATGCCTGTCCATAATCCATAAACCATTTCCTTGTCTGCGCCTTTGGATTCCTCTTTGCATTGGAATAATTGATTACAGATATTTCTGCGAGGGCATTCATATACCTTTGCTCATCAAGCTGATACTTTCCGATTGTTTCATCTGCCAGTTTTCCAAAAAGTTTGGGAAATGGAAAATCTATATCTTTTCCCTCTTTTTCATAGAATGCTGCGCGCCCAAGGATATCACCACAGGTTTTTGAGTCTACTGTCTTCATCAGTTCCCATCCAACTACCATAGCAAGGTCATATTCTCCTGCTTTGATCTTTGTGATAGCTGCATCAAGGGCAACCGAACTGGAAGCACATGCCGCCTCATATCTTGCGGAAGGCACACCATAAAAAGCAGGATCTACTTCTGTCAGTAGTGCTCCCAAATGTCCCTGCTGTATGTATTCTTCGGCAATAAAATTTCCAACAAAACAGGAGACCCTATTTTCACAGTTAAGTCTCCTGATATCTTCATATGTCAGTTTTACTTCACTCAATGCGTCTGAAACTACTTCTTTTAATAAGGCAATGACATTTTTTCCTTCTTTACTCCAGTTTCTTTCAAAATCTGTCTGCGCTCCACCGAGCACATAAACTTTATCTCCCATTGTCTTACTGCTCCTTAATACTTTGCTTTTATAAATCTTCGGTAATCATACTTGGATGGTTCTGCCTTTTTCAGTAATTCCTTTGCCTGAATCTTCTCCAAAATATTTTGTTCCAGCCTTTCCACGCACAGCTGCTCAACAACTTTTGCACCTCCTAAGACTTCCATTATCGCTAACGGCGGACACCAGTTGAATCCGGCCGCCATAACATCATCTGCAGAATGGATGTCATAGCCAACATCCTTAGCCGCCTCCAGAGAATACAGAATATATTTCAAAAGAAATGTGCAGCAAAGATCTGCTTCCAAAGAGCGGTTATGAATAAGAGCCGCAAAGCCTTTTTCGTAGTCTCCCACTTGAAATGCCGAAACCATCTCTTCGACAAAAGGGAATTGGTATTTCATTACATTACGGTAATATCCGTGTTCAATATCATATACCTGACGTATCTTTGCTCCACTGTCATGAATGATTGTTTTATATAATCCTTCTCCTGTTTTTCTTCCTAAACGATTTTCTTTAATCAGCATTTCAGCAAATTGTGGAAGAATAAACGTACTATGTGCATAATCATTCGTGTTCTCATACAGGTTATCCACGATTGCCTTATGTACATCTAGTCCTACAAAATCAGCTGTCACAAGCGGGGCCATAGCTCTTCCTGTAAAAGGTCCAAGTATAGCATCTATATAGTCTATGCCACCGTTATATTTGTATTTCTCAGCAGTCTGCAATGCTTCGTTGATGAACTGAAAACCAATCCTGTTTCCAAGAAAAGCCGGAGAATCCTTCACCTCTACCATTGTCCGAAACAAGGCTTTCTTTCCATAATCGAACACTTCTTCAAACACGGTCCTGTCAGAATATTTAGTAGGTGTCAGCTCACATAAGGGCATATTATAAGGCGGATTAAAGAAATGCATTCCCATAAATAAGCATCGGTATTCTTCGGGGTACAATTCAGCTAGTCCTGTAATAGAAAGCCCCGAAGTTCCTGTACAGATAATCTTTCCTTTACCTTCGAGTGTTTTTAATATCTCTGCAATCCTACTATGGATTTCTACTTTAATATTCCAGTCTTCTGCACATGCCTCAAAAACGAGATCTGACTGTCTAATACACTCTTCCAGTTCAGAATAGTCAGCTAGGATCATCTTTTCCTTTACACTTTCTGCGCGGACAGACTGATACGCTTTATCTTTGGCCCTTATGGATTTCTCCTTTGTCCTGCTCACTAAATAAACCTGAGCACCACCAAAGGACGCAAAAATGGCTGCTATATTTCGTCCCATTGTTCCATTTGCACCAAGTATCGTTACTGTATGGATCTGCATCTTGCTATTTGTCTCCTCTATTCTCTGAATTTTATCACTTTCGCCGGACTTCCAACCGCTGTACATTTTTCTGGAAGCTCTTTGATCACCACTGCTCCAGCTCCTATAATGCTCTCTCGTCCGATCTTTATTCCCTGAATGATCTGTGTACCTGTCCCTATCTCTGTCTCTTCTCCTACCGTAACAAACCCCGAGATATTTACACTTGGATAAACAGTTACATAGTCTTCCAGTTTTACATCATGCCCAATTGTACAATCTAAATTAACAATCACATGCTTCCCTATCTCGATATCCACGGTAGCAATAGTTCCTGCACAGATAATGCTTCCGTCACCAATCTTCACTCTTCTCGAAAGAAGAACGCTAGGATCAATCAATGTGGCAAATCTTACCTTTTCTATCTTTTCTAATTTTTCGATTATCTTTCTTCGAACGGATGCGGCCCCTACAGCACATATAACCCAAGTTGTTTTTGAAAGTTTCTCTAAATAGTCTATACCTCCTACAACTGGATAACCGCCCTCTTTTCCTCCATGCAGCCGCTCATTATCATCAAGGAACCCTTTCAGCTCCCATTCCTTTTCGTTCTGATTGATACGCTCCACAAGCCAGGCGACTTCTCTTCCGAATCCGCCTGCACCTACTATATATAACTCTTTCATTACTCTATATTTTCCTTTTTTAATTTCCCTTAAACTCTTCCATCGTCACCGAGGACTCTGAACTGATCCCCTCTCTTTTCAGCACTGTCCTTACCGTCTGAAGGATAATCTTCCAGTCTCCTACAAAGGTCACATGATCCACATATTCCACATCCAGGTCAAATTTCTCTTCCCAGGAGATAGCGTTCCTTCCGTGAACCTGTGCGTATCCTGTAAAGCCTGGTCTCACTTCATGTCTCCTCGCCTGATGTGCATTATATAGAGGGAGATATCTCACTAGCAGTGGTCTGGGTCCTACGACGGACATATCACCCTTTAGGATATTAAAAAGTTCCGGCAGTTCATCTAGACTGGTAGACCGGAGCATTTTCCCAAACTTCGTCAATCTCACCTCGTCAGGCAACAGATTGCCTTCTGTATCTTTTTCATCTGTCATGGTGCGGAACTTATACAGAGTAAATACCCTGCCATTTAATCCCGGCCTCTCCTGCTTAAAAATAACCGGCGAACCCAGTTTTAGTCTTACCAGAAAAGCGGTGGCCGCTATGACTGGTGACAATACGACAACCGCTGCCAGGGCGCACAAGAAGTCCTGGGGGCGCTTGATATATCTTTCATAAAATCCCGGCTTATGTGACTGGTTTTTCACCTGCCTATCTATTGACTGCTCTTCTTTTGTTTTTCTATACTTTTTAGACAAGTTATAAATAACTGTTCCACTCGTTAGAGCAAACACCACCGTTGACAGTAGTTTTTTCCCTCGCCTCATATCCTATTTAAAACATCCCTTCACAATCTCAATCACTCTATCCTGCTCCCCAGCTGTCATCTTATTATCACTCGGCAGGCACAGTCCTCTCTGGAAGATATCCATTCCCACATCCAACGGCTTTCCGTCTTTTCCAAGAGCTCCGCCTCTTATGTATGCATTGGTCTTTGCCCTTCCGCTTCCTTCCCGCGTCACAAACGGATTCATCCGGTAAATGGGCTGCATATGCATAGGTTTCCAGATGGGTCTTCCTTCCGCGTTATAGCTCGCCAGTGTTTCCAGGATTTCTGTAGGGCAGCTCTTCCCATGTTCCGGAAGATACAATGCCTCCTGTTCTCCCCGCATCTGTCTGCACATTCCTTCTGGCTTGATCAGAAGACAGCTTAGCCAGAAATTCGGCTCGCTTTTTTTTTCGTCATAAGGATTCATTTCTACCGGAAGACCTGCTCGTTTAAAAGCTTCCTTATAACGCATGTAGATTGCTTTCTTCTGTGCGATATGCTCTTCCAAATAAGGAAGTTGTCCCCTCACCACTCCAGCGATCACATTACTCATGCGGTAGTTGTATCCCAGCTCTTCATGCTGATACCAGGGAGCATTTTCCCTGGCCTGAGTAGACCATTTCCGCACCTTTTCCGCTGCTTCTTTGTCATCGGTCAGGAGCATCCCTCCGGAAGATCCTGTAATGATCTTGTTCCCATTAAAAGAAATACAGTTATATGTACCAAAGGTTCCTGTCTGTACGCCTTTATAAGTTGCTCCGAAAGATTCTGCTGCATCTTCGATGATGGTTGCCCCGTGCCGGTCGCACACTTCTTTGATCTCATCGATTTTTCCCGGCGTTCCATACAGATGAGCCACAACGACTGTTTTCACTTCCGGATACAGACGAAAGGCCTGCTCCAAAGCAACGGGATCCATGTTCCAGGTGTCATATTCGGTATCAATAAATACCGGTATTCCGCCCTCATAAACAACAGGGTTTACTGTGGCATCAAATGTCATATCTGAGCAAAATACCTTTTCTCCAGGCTGAACTCCTGCCAGCTTGACTGCCATATGCAGCGCTGCCGTCCCCGCTGAAAGTGCCACCGCATATTGGCATCCTGTCTTTTCACAGGCAATGCGTTCCACTTCATTGATATTTTGTCCCACTGTAGACATCCAGTTTGTCTCATAGGCTTCTTTCACATATTCAATTTCCGGGCCGTGCATGGTTGGACTACTCAGCCAGACTTTTGATTCAAAAGCCTTAAAATCTTTTCCTTGCTTAAACATCTTTTCCTCTCATCCTCTGCAGCCTCATTTTTAAACTCTTGATGCTGCTCTTATTTTTCTCCACAAAAATAGGAAGGCTTTGCCTTCCTCTCTGGTTTTTCTATATTTCTTTTACTTCTCTTCTACCTTTTTCCTTCCGGATCATCCTCAAGCCGGATGCCAAGGATAATCTCCCGGTCTTTTCCCAGAAACTGCTGCCGGATCAGCACATAGCGCTTCCGGATCCGCTGTTTGATGATATACGCAAAATATTTTCCGACTGCTCCCTCTGCTGCCACGATCTGCTTTTCTTCATCCAGCTTTACCAGTGAGCGCCGGACAAGATGTCCTTCACTCTGGATGTTTTCCAGAAATCTCTGTTCCTCTTCTTCTACCTTAAGAAAAACTTCCTCTTCATTTTTCAAAAGCTTTGTAAGCTTCGGTACATTCTTTAATTCATAATATAATTCTTTGGGGAAATCTGTGTCTATAAAGACATAGCCGGGAAACAATGCCTTTTGGCAGATCTCCCAGCTACTTTTTTGTTTTATGGCACATTCCCTTTTTATATAGAAGCAATCCCTGTAAAGTTCTTGTGAGAGGATTTTCCTCATCATCTCTACCAGGATTTCTTCCTGTCCTGTTGTCGTCTGAATCACATACCACATACGTATGCTCCTTTTTGGGTATGCTTCGCCATATCCGCAGTATGAAGCGTCATACTCCGAACTTTTTATACGCAAATTTATGACCACAATCCACGATTCCCATAGCACACACTACAGAAAAAGATCCTGACTCTGGTTTTTATCCGATCACCTGCTTAACTTTTTGAAGTGATCTCTAAACCTGCCTGAAGAAAGGTTCCTAATCCTCCGGCAGGCATTTCCACATTTGCCGTACGTTTATGGCGGTCTATTTTTCGGATTCGTCGTTCCATTCCCACCAGCGGGCCATGGATGACATGGGTGATTCCATCACGGATATATCCCTGAGACATACAAAGATGATGCTCTTTTCCGCACAGTTTTTTCAAAAACTCTTCCGCATCTGCAGGCACAGCCCAAAGCAGTCCGCCCTCCTCGGAAGTCTGAAGAAACTTGCGGCAAGGTTCCAATTGTTCTGACAAAGCGGCAGGATCCGTTGTCTCAACAAAGATACAGTCCGGGAAAAGCTGCCTTTTTTCCATATGCCAGCTTCCTTCGTACCGCTTCATTCTATCAGAAGTGAACACAAAAATATCACGCAAAATTTGATGTGAAATCTGCCTTCTGCATGACTTTATGACCTCTTCTGTTTTTCCGGGGTGACATTTCAGTATACACCACATAGAATCACTCCTCATTTTCGCAGAGTTACATACTCTGCGAAATCGTAAATATTATACCTCATCTGTATTTGTTATTCAACAAAAAGATCAGAATTGCCATGATTTCCATAGGTTTTCGCCTGTTTTCGCGTAGAAATGTGTAGAAAGCAGGCCTTTTTCGACATTTGAAGTTTCCTGTTTCTTCTATAAATATAGTATAAAGATAATTCCCGTCTATCAGCCGTATTTTAAAGCTTTTTCACTTTTTACGATTTCGCAGAGTATGTAACTCTGCGAATTTTTTTCTACCCCAATTGATTATTTCTCAAACCTCCGTTATACTACTGACAGTTCTTATTTACCTACATGGAGGAAAAATCTATGACAAACAAAGCTCTGCTGGTGGTAAGCTTTGGCACCAGCTATAAAGAAACAAGAGAAAAAAACATTGAACATCTCGAGAAAATTCTTGCCCGAAGATTTCCGGACAGAAAGTTCTTCCACGCCTATACAAGCGGCATGATCCTGAAAAAATTAAGGGAGCGGGATCACATGATCATCCCTAACGTAAAGGAAGCTATGGAGGCTATTGTAAAGGAAGGGTTTACGGACCTTCTTGTGCAGCCCACCCACATTATGAACGGTGTGGAAAATGATCTCATGAAGGCGGACGTGCTTTCCTTCCGGGAACATTTTTCCGGTCTTTCTTTCGGCGCCCCTCTCCTTACGGATACTTCGGATCTTTTTTATGTGGTGGACGCTTTAACAAAAGAGCTCCCCGCCTTGTCAGGACAGGAAGCTCTTGTATTTATGGGCCACGGCAGCACTCACTATGCCAATATGCTCTATGGAGCGCTGGATTACGCCTTTAAGCAGACGGGGCACCCTCATGTCTATGTAGGCACAGTAGAAGCTTATCCGGATCTTGATGCTGTTCTTAGCCTGATGGAAGGCAAAGGTTACCGCCATGTCTACCTTACGCCGCTTATGCTGGTGGCGGGAGATCACGCCTCCAACGACCTTGCCGGTGAGGATGAGGATTCCTGGAAATCCATCTTTCAGTCCCGCGGCTATGAGGCTACCTGCATTTTGAAAGGTCTGGGCGAATATGAGTCCATCTGTGAACTCTATATGCGCCACGCTCTCCAGGCACAGCCTGTTTAGCGATTATCCGGCACCCCTTTTTTAGCAGGACATTAAAATCAGATCGCGTTTTTCTGCTCTCCTGCAAGCCAGGAATAAAGATTGTCAAATACGATCTCTGCTCTTTGCTCCATTGACTCTTTCGACGCAAATGCAATGTGAGGCGTCACAATGGTGTTGGGGCTTTTAAGAAGCGGATGATCGGTCGGAAGAGGCGGCTCCATCTCAAAGACATCGCTTGCCGCCCCTGCAATCTGCCCTTCTTCCAGAGCCTTTGACAGGGCTTTGGAATCTACTACGGCCCCTCTTGCAGTGTTAATAAGGAGAGTGGTTTTCTTCATCATTTTCAGCTGTCCTTCGCCGATCATTCCTTTTGTGTCCTCGGTCAGCGGGCAGTGAAGGGAAACGATATCCGACTGTTTTAACAGTTCTTCCAGACTCACCTGTTCATCGATGACCGGATCTGTAATTTTACTTCTGTTAAATCCAATGACACGGCAGCCAAATGCCTTGCAGAGGGCTGCTGTTCTCTTTCCAATGGCTCCTGCGCCTACGATTCCTACTGTCTTTCCACACAGAAGATTGCCGATGAGACCATCCTTCGTCCCTCCTTCCCGGCACCGTTCTTCCGTTTTTCCTACGTTGCGAAGGAGCTGGATCATAAAACTGATGCACAGTTCTGCCACTGCCTGTGTCGCATAGCCGGAAGCGTTGCTGATGGCAATCTTTTTTGCCTTTGCCTCTTTCACCGGAATATGATCCACTCCGGTAAACGCTACATCGATAAATTTCAGGGAAGAAGCCTTTTCAATAACAGATGCATCCAGAGGCATATTTGCCAACATCAGAACATCTGCATCTTTGCTTCTTTCCACCTGGACTTTGGGATCTGTGTCCTTTGGATACGCTACAAAACTGTGTCCCATTTCTTCCAGCTTCGCTGCATATCCTTCCATAACTGAGTCTGACACGCCCAGACTCTCCAACAATACGATTTTCATTTTGCCTTCCTCCTCTTTTTTTTGAATAAATCTATCTGCACGGCATTTGTACTTCCGGTATACAAAAACCTCATAATAGGATTTGAAATCAACAACAGCATTCATTTACGCTTTAATATATCTTGTTGCCCTTGATGATCCGATTCGCTTCACCGCACCGCTTTTTACCATAGCGCCGAGGACAGCTTCAACAGTAGTGGGACTTACATCGGGAAGAATTTTACATATTTCTGCTTTGGAAATCGGTGTAAGGCTGTTCAATACTGTGGCCTCTACACGGGCTTTCTTTGTGATCTTTTTTCCATGAACAACAGCAAAACGCTTATCAAGTTCTTTATAGCACATATAAAGGGTAGACAGGAAGTTTTCAACAAATGGGAAATAACTGTTTTCGTTTGTTTCCCAGCCTTCCGAGGATTGACGGAGAGCTTCATAATAGTAGGCTTTGTAGTGATTGATCTGTTCCTCAAAAGACACATACTTTCCTGCATCAAAGCCATTTTTATACAAAAGCAACAAGGAAAGCAATCTTGACATTCTGCCGTTACCGTCACGGAAAGGGTGTATGCAGAGAAAATCCAAAATCACGCAAGGGATTAACAATAGTTGATTGATATTAGCGTCACTGCGTGCCTCCATATAAGCAAGCTCTAATTGTTCCATTGCCTTTGGGGTTTCTTCTGCCGGTATAGGGCGGAAACGAACCCGTCTGTTGCCCTCCGCATCCACCTCTAAAATCACATTATCTTCAGTTTTGTATTGACCGCCATACTCATAACCGGTCAGGGACATCATCATTTCGTGTAAGCGCAAAATATCATTCTCTCTGAAATCTATGTGTTCAAAACCTAAGTGGATTTCGTTTAATGCATCTCTGTAACCGGCAATCTCTGCCTCATTATGGTTCAGAGGGGCGCTGTTTTGATTAACAATAGCTGCAATACGCTCATCGCTTGTAACAATACCCTCAATCGCATTTGAACTTTTGATAGATTGTACTTTTGCAACCGCCTCCAATTCGGTAAAGACTTGTGCATATTCCTCTTTGCGGATTCCCGCCATAGTTTTCAAGGCGGAAATGTTAGAAGTAAGGTTTACCAGATTTGCAGGCAAAAGACCATTGTTCAAAAATGAATAATCAAATTTCCTCATATAATCCCCCTATTTCTGCATATAAGAATACTATATTATATGCAGAAAATCAATTCACCATTCGATTTTACTGCATATAAAATTCAAAATTATATGCAGTAAAAATCCTTATCTGTTTTCCGACTACACTTTTGTCTTATTGAAAGACATATAGATCAATGCATTACAGATGGCTGCCGCAATATTGCTTCCGCCCTTTCGCCCCCTTGCCACAATGCAGGGAACTCCTGCCTTCATGATCCGTTCTTTTGCCGGGATCACATTGACAAATCCAACCGGCACGCCGATCACAAGATCCGGTGCAAACTCTCCTTTTTGAATCAGCTCATAGGCTTCAATAAGAGCGGTAGGGGCGTTTCCCACTGCCAGGATAAGAGGGCGGTCAGCCCCTTTCGCAGTCAGAGCAGCGGCTTTTTTTACGCTGGCTACCGCCCGGGTGGTTCCCTCTCTTTTTGCCGCCTCAGCCACATCTTCATCTGCCATAAAGCACAGCACTTCCCCGCCAAATTTACCAAGGGCTGTCTTGTTGACTCCTGCTTTTCCCATATTGGTATCCGTCACGATCCGGGCGCCTTTTTTTATAGCCTCTATTCCAATCTTTACCGCGCCGGGTGAGAAGTAAAGCTGATCCGCATAGTCGAAATCCGCACTGGTATGAATGCATCGCTTGATAATGGGTTCTTCCAGAGGATCAAAGGTTCTTTCCCCCAATTCCTCTGTAATGATCTCAAAACTTCTCTTTTCTATGTCGCCCGGCAGTACCTGTTCCAATTCTTCCAGCATGATTTCCCTCCTAACATTTTACTTCCCTTAGCATCCGGTAAATCGCCTCCATATCCAGGGACTCCCGAAGACCTTTCGCCAAAGTCTGGTATTGCTTTTCCTTGTATTCCCGAAAATCTGTCCCCTTCAGGTCGGCGCCATCCAGGCCTTTTTTCTCTGCCAGCATTTGAAGAAGACCGTCGGCTGTCTCGCTGCTGTCAAAAATTCCATGAATATAAGTTCCTGCTGCCTGCCCCCGGCACACGCCTAAGATTTCTTCTTTTTTTGCCAGAACCTGCGCTTCTCCTGTAAGCATTGTCCTGCCCATATGGATCTCATATCCCTCATATGCAGCGCCTGACAGTTTTTCATACATCCCGCTTAAGGCTTCCAGTTTCCCCTGTATGCGTGTTCTTGTTTTCTGCTTATGAAAAACAGTCTCCACCGGGAGGAGTCCCATTCCTCTCATGGTTCCTCCCCCTTCTGTTCCCTCCGGATCCGCAAGGCTTTCCCCCATCATCTGGTATCCGCCGCATATGCCGAAGATCATGGTCCCTTTTTTCAAACATTTATAAATAGAAGCTTCCATGCCGGAAGTGCGCATCCATTTCAGATCTCCCATTGTATTTTTACTTCCGGGAAGCAAAATGAGATCGGGCTGTCCCAGATCCCGGGGAGCGGAAACATAACGAACTTCCACTCCCTCCACAGATTCCAGAGGCGCAAGATCCGTATAATTGGAAATCTTTGGAAATCGGATTACTGCAATATCAATGGCTGCCTTCTGTGCGCCTTTTTGGCCCTCCTTGCTTCCTTCCCTTTCCAAACGTTCCGATATGCTGTCTTCCTCCTCGATATCTACGGAAAGCATAGGAACAGTTCCCACCACAGGAATCTTTGTCCGCTCTTCAAGCATCGCAATTCCCGGATCAAGGATGGATTTATCTCCACGGAACTTATTGATAATGAGCCCCTTGATCCGCTCCCTCTCCTTCTGCTCAAGAAGGGCCACTGTCCCGTAAAGCTGTGCAAATACGCCGCCCCGGTCAATGTCTCCGGCAAGAAGTACCGGAACATCCAGCATTTCGGCAAGACCCATGTTGACAATATCATTTTCTTTCAGATTGATCTCTGCCGGACTTCCCGCCCCTTCTATGACAAGAATATCATACTCTTCTGCCAGATGGCGGCAGGCGCTTAAGATATCCGGGACAAACTTTTTTTTACAGGCAAAATATTCACGGGCGCTCATATTTCCTATGACTTCCCCGTTTACAATGACCTGAGATCCGGTGTCCGTAGTAGGTTTGAGCAAAATAGGATTCATATAGACAGAGGGCTCTGTCATAGCCGCCTCTGCCTGCACCACCTGGGCGCGTCCCATTTCCAGTCCGTCCTCTGTAATATAGGAATTTAAAGCCATATTCTGGGATTTAAAAGGGGCAGTCCGAAAGCCGTCCTCCGTAAAAATCCGACAAAGTCCGGCTGCCAAAAGGCTCTTTCCTGCTCCGGACATGGTTCCCTGTATCATGATCGCTTTTGCCATTGTTCTCTCCTTTTTCCGATATCACCGCACGTTTTCAAAACTTCCAGAAGCTGCACATTGTCCTCATGCCGCCTGATCCCGATCCGGTAAGTTCCCTTTCTGATCCCCGGAAAACTGGCTGCATCCCGAATATAGATTCCCCGTTTCAGACAGGCTTCCTGCAGGCCTTCCTCCCCCTCAAACATACAGAAGATGGTATCTGAAGGCCATACGAAAAATCCCAGTTCCGTCAGCTTTTCTTCCATCCACTTTTCTTCTTTTAACAGAAATTCCCTGCTCTTTCTGACAAAGGCCTCCTCTTCCAGGGCAGCGCACCCTGCCATCTGTGCAGGAGCGGATACATTCCAGGGAGGCAGCACATCTTCAAGTCTTCCGGCTGTTTCTTCATCAGCTGTCAGTACATAGCCAAGCCGAAGTCCCGGCATAGCATAAATTTTTGTAAATGCCCGTAAAATAAGGATCCCCGGGTATTGTTCCTGGAGATACCGAAGAGATTTTCCCTCTCCCTGCCCGGTCAGTTCCAGAAAACATTCATCCACCACAAGAAGCATTTGTTTCCTGTGACACAGATCAGCCAGCTTTTCCAAAACTCCTCCATCTGCCAGCATTCCGGTAGGATTGTTGGGATTGCAGAGAAAGACAGCGCTAAGCCCTTCCTCTTTCTCAAGCCATTCCAGCGCTTTTTCTGTAAAGCGGTATCCCTCTTCCCGGCGGGCCAGATAATGCATCACCTGCCATCCGTGGATGCGAAGGGCTTTTTCGTATTCCCCAAAGGTCGGCCCCAGCACGGCAGCCTTCCCCGGTTCAAAGGCAGCCGCTATGGCATAGATCAGTTCCGCCGCCCCATTTCCTGTCACGATCCGCCCGGGGGATATTTGAAGTTTTCTTCCCAGGGCTTTTCTAAGTTCTCTTTTTTCTATATCCGGATACCGGTAAGCAAGAGAGACCCCTTCAAGGGCCGCCTTTTTCACCGATTCGGGCATGCCAAAAGGATTGATATTGACAGAGAAGTCCAATCTGATGTTTTTATCGAAAATATTTCCGCCGTGTTCTTCCATTTCTATCCTCTTTTTCTATCCTTTTTCTCTGAATCTTTGCTGCCGTTTTCCCTAAATCAGAAAAATCAAAGCTGCTTTTGCCGCCGCCATCACCAAAAACTGCAGGATGACCGCTCCGTACTCCAGACGGCAGGCTGCCCGAATATCCTCCCGCCTCACCGGACGGATGGGATCTCCGATGGTGGGCTTTTTATAAAGTTCTCCAAAATACCAGGCGTCCCCGGCAAGCTGCACCTGAAGGGCCCCCGCCATCACCGCTTCCGTCTGCGCCGCATTGGGACTTTTATGATTATGGCGGTCCCGCCGGTAGATTTTCCATGCGCCTTTCCCGTCAAATCCCAGCACAAAGGCTGCTGCTGTCATAAAAAGCGCGCTGATCCTTGCCGGAATAAAATTGGCAATGTCATCCAGACGGGCTGCGCAGGTTCCCAGCCACCGGTATTTCTCATTGCGGTAGCCGATCATGGAATCCATGGTATTGATGGCCTTATAAAAAACCCCGCCCAAAGGCCCCGCCAGCATCATATAAAACAAAGGAGCTGTCACGCCGTCCGAGGTATTTTCCGCCACTGTTTCCACCGCCGCCTTAATGACGCCCTCTTCGGAAAGGGACTTTGTATCCCGTCCCACAATCATGGAGACTGCTCTTCTGCCTGCTTCCAACCCTTCTTTTTCCAGAGCGGTATACACTTTCATGCTTTCTGTTTTCAGGGATTTTGCTGCCAGCATCTGCCAGCACAATATGCAGGAAAGTCCAAAACCCAGAGCCGGATGGATCCTTTCTGCTATCCACAGAAGCAGCCCTGCAAACAGCACGGAGACCAACACCACAAAAATCACCAGAAGGAGACCTGCTATCTGCAAAGGCTTCTTTTTATCGGGAAATACCTTTCGCAACACCTTTTCCGTCCCGGTGATCAAAGAGCCGATCCCCTGCACCGGATGCCAGAGGCTGTGGGGATCTCCTAAAATAAAATCAAGTATAAATCCGATGCAAAGTGCCGCCAGTGACTGTGCCATCCAGATTTCCTTCCTTCCATTTTTCTTCGTCTATTTCCACAATATAGCCTTCTCCGTTCTCTACGTTCCAGGCATAGTAGTCGCTGCCTTTCACCATCTGCGACATCACTGCCATGATCACCCCGCCATGAACGGTGCAGCCTATACTCTGATATCCTCTTTTCCGGGCAATTTCCACTGCCTTTTGAAGCGCCTTCACGCACCGGGCGTTAAAATCAGGAATCGCCTCCCCTTCCGGGAAAGGCAGCCCGCCGCCGCTTTCTACAAAAGTGTCATACAGGGGATCTCCCATAAGCTCCTCATGGGTTTTGCCCTCCAATATTCCGAAATCACATTCTCTAAACTCCTCTATGATCTCCGGATCTTCTTCCCCAAAGACCACCTTCGCCGTCTGTATGCACCTCTTCATCGGACTGGAAAATACATGCTCCACCTTAGGATATATTCGTTTTTCCAGTGTAAGGATTCCTTCTTTTGTCACAGGTTCATCGCTTCTTCCTCCGATGAAACGATGCTCCCGGTTGCCTTCTGTTTGTCCGTGACGGACCAATATGATTTTCATTGTACTATCCTGTCACCGCTGCCGCAAGAAGAAAGACCAGCTCTAAAAGCTGGACAAAATATCCTGCCAGATCTCCGGTGATTCCTCCAAATTGTTTTTTACTTATGTAATAATACCAGACATAAACCGCTACCGCCGTCAAAAGGCAGATCCATCCGCATCGTCCCCCGAACACAAGGAGCAAAGCCGCCGCGGCAACAAGCAGCAGTCCAAGTATTGCTGCCCCCTTTTTCTTCTGTGCCTTCCCTGCAAACATAGTCACATAGGAGCCTGTCTTTTTTGCCTTGGGAAAGAAAATAACAGAAAGTCCGCTTAATGCCCGGCTTATCACAAAGCCCATACCGACACAGAAAAGTCCCTGCCCGGGCCGGATACAGTTCCATGCTCCGTAAGAGAGCAGAAGATAAATCCCAAGTCCCATCACGGCAAAAGCTCCCACGCGGCTGTCCTTCAGGATTTCCAGCTTCTTTTGGGAATCTCCCCAGGAAGAGAGCGCATCTTTTGTGTCCATATAGCCATCCATGTGGATCCCTCCGGAAATCCATAGAGGAAGCGCAGTCAGAACAGCCGCCGACAGCTGCCGGGGAATAGCAAAAAAATCCGCCGCCCAGGCAGCCCCATACAGGATACCCCCAATGACAGCTCCCACCAGCGGGAAAAAGCACATGACATATTCCATAGAAGATTTCTCCCAGTCTGCCTGCGGAACCGGAATCTTGGAATACATACTGAAAGCGATCAGAAAGCTGCTTACATATTTCATACTGTCCTGTCCCCTTTCAGCTCCAAAGGCAGCTCTCCTTTCAGCATAAGGGGAAGGCCGAATTTGACTTCAATGACCACATCTGCTTCTTTTGCCAGCTTCTGATTGACCCGCCCGGATTCCCGGACATATCGGCGCATTTCCGGATCCATGGGAACCTCGGAAAAAGAATCCTGAGCGATCACGATCAGGTCCTCCACCTGGTCTTTGATATGCCGGATCCCTCTCATAATGTAATCCGCCACCGGCTCTTCCTTCTGTGCTTTTGGGGAATACATCTCATTTGCCAGAAGATTGGTCATACATTCTAACAGTACCAGTTTCTGTCCGCTTACATCCAGCGTTTCCAGGGCAAGCCCCTGCTCAACAGTTGTAAAATGCTTTCCTTTCCGCATGGTTCTGTGATCTTCAATTCGTTTTTCCATTTCCTCATCAATATCCTGCAGGGTGGCAAGATAAATTTTTTCTCCCGGACAAAGTTTCACCGCAAGATCTTCCGCATACTCGGACTTGCCGCTTCCGCTTCCTCCAAATATCATGTAAAGCATTGCTTCCTCCTTTAAAGCGCGTTAAAGAGGCTGATAGGCCTCAATCTGAATCCCGTCAAAATCAGGCATATGACGATACACTTCCAGCGTCATGTCCAAAAGGGGCATAAGAGCAACTGCGCCGGTCCCTTCTCCCAGCTTCATGCCGCAGTGCAGGAAGGGTTCCTTTCCAAGTTCTTTTAAAACCAGGCTCATTCCCCCTTCTCCGGATAAATGGGAAGGAAGAATATAATCGGAAACCTTCGGCTCGATCCGGCAGGCAACAAGAGCCGCCGCCGCGGAAATGAATCCGTCCATCACTACAGGGATCCGGTACATGGCTCCTCCAAGGAACACTCCGGCAAGGCCTCCGATATCCAGTCCTCCCACTTTGGCAAGCACATCCAGCGGATCTTGGGGATCCGGCCGGTTCCTTTGGATAGCTGTCCGTATCACCTGCTGCTTCCGAAGAAGCCCCTCGTCGGAAAGTCCTGCCCCTTTTCCTGTCACTTCCTTCGGATCCTTGCCAAGGAGTACTGAAACCACGGCGCTGCTTGTGGTGGTGTTGCCGATTCCCATTTCACCGGTCAGAAGGATCTGATACCCCAGTTCCCGGCAGCGCCAGGCTGCGCGGATGCCCGCATGGATGGCTTCCTGGGCTTCCTTCTTTGACATAGCAGGGCCTTTGGCCATATTCCGGGTTCCCCAGGCTACTTTATCTTCATAGACTTTTGTCTTTGTCTGTACGCCGATATCAATGGGGAAAACGTCCACACCGGCCCGCCTGCTCATCAGGCAGGCGGAAGTCTTTCCTTCTGCAAAATTGTCTGTCACCACTGCCGTTACGCTGCTGTCTGTCTGGGAGACCCCCTCTTCCACTACTCCGTTGTCAGCACACATGACGATCAACGCTTTTTTATCTATAGAAACTTTTTCATTTCCTATAATGCCCGCAATCTGTATGATGGCATCTTCCAGCCTTCCAAGTCCGTACAAAGGTTTTGCAATCTGCATCCAGCTCCTTTGGCACCGCTCCATGGAAGCTTGATCTAATCCCGTCACTTTAAAGCTGTTGTTTTCTTCTGTTTTTTCCATATTCTTCTGCCTTTCTTACAAATCGTCCGGCAAAATCCGGCTGGGAATAGAGATAGAGATGGGGAAATCCGGCATAGAATGCTTCTCCTGTCACGCCGCACTCCCAATTCCGGCCGGTAATGGGTTTGCATGCCTGAAATGCGTCCCCATTTGCATCTGTATCCATATAGTGAAACTCATGTCCCCGGATGATCTCTTTTTCTTTTGCAAACGCTCCGTCTTTTTGGGCTGTCAGTGACACATAGCCAAATCTGGACAGTCTTCCTTTATAAAAGCTTTTCCCCGGCAGGAATCCTGCCATTTTGTAACGTCTTCCTTCGGGATCTTCCATCTCCTCCTGAAGATAGAGGAATCCTCCGCACTCTGCCATACATGGCATTCCAAAGGAAAGCGCCTGCTTCACTGACTGACGCATGGGAAGATTTTCCTCCAGATGAGCGCCATAAAGCTCAGGATAGCCGCCGCCAAGGAGGAGGGCATCCGCTTCTCTGGGAATTTCCCTGTCATTTAAGGGGGAAAATTCCAAAAGCTGCGCCCCAAGCTTTTCAAGAAGCTTTAGGTTATCTTTATAATAGAAGGAAAAAGCCGCATCTTTTGCCACAGCGATCACAGGCGGCTTTTGAGAATCCTTTTGAAGGTCTTTTTGAGAAATCTCCTTTACAGGGATATCTATTTCCCCTTCCTCCATATCCGGAGCCGTGGAAGCAATCTTTTCCAGGAGGGGAAGATCAAGAGAAATCCGGCACTGCTTTTCCAGCTTCTTAAGCTTCTCCTTCCATTTCCTGATCTCGCCCGGCATAACAAGCCCTAAATGGCGGCTTTCCAGGTCCATATCTTCCATTTTAGGCAGATAGCCGCAGACCGGAATGTCAAGCTCTTCTTCTGTCAATTGTTTCATCCCTTCATAGCGGGACGGAGACAATTGATTAAAGATCACCCCCCGGATCAGGCTGTCCTGTCGAAATTCCCGGAATCCTTTCAAAAGCGCCATAACGGAAACGCTTGTCTTTGCGGCATCAACTACCAGTATAACGGGCGCTTCCAGCGTCCTTGCCACATCGTAAGTACTGGCTGAAAGGGAAGTGCCTGCCAGGCCGTCATAATATCCCATCACTCCCTCGATCACAGAAAGATCCGCCTGTTTTGCCTCCTCCAGGAAAAGCTGTCTTACCAGTTCTTCCCCGGCAAAGAAAGTATCCAGATTTTTGGAAGCTGTTCCGATCACGGTTTCATGAAACATGGGATCAATATAATCCGGACCGCATTTAAAAGCTGCCGGCTTTTTTCCTGCTGCCAGAAGGGAAGTTAAAATCCCACAGACAGCAAGAGTCTTTCCGCTTCCGCTTCCCGGCGCCGCTATGACAAGTCTGGGTGCCTGCCGTTTCATTCTTTTTTCTCTCCTTCCCTGCCCTGCTCTTTTTTCTCTTTCCGTCTTTCAAACGTAACGATATAGATGGGATTCTGTCCGGTCATCATCTGATATCTTCCTACTTTTTTTCCCTGGGATACCTGGATCTGCATTATATCCGCTCCAAGCTTTGGATGACGCTTTATATATTCCGTGCATTCAGCAAGGGTATTCAGTGTGATAGCGGAAACTACGATTTTTGCCTCTGGATTTTTGCTCCATATTGCTTCCAGAATGGACGTCAGATTTCCGCTGCTTCCTCCCACAAAGGCAAGATCCGGCGCCGGCAGCTGCTCCAATGCTTCAGGCGCCTCTCCGTGAACGGCCTGAATATTGGATACATGAAAATGCCTTTTGTTCTTGTGTATAAGAGCAATTCCTTCGATTTTCTTCTCAATGGCGAAAACCATACCGTCTATGGATTTCTTTGCAAGGGCAATAGACACGGATCCGGTTCCTGCGCCTACATCGTAAATGACTGCATCCTTTCTGGGATTCATTTTTGCAAGGACTACACTTCGGATCCCGCTTTTTGTCATAGGAATCTTTCCCCGGATAAAATCGCCATCCTCCGTCTCCTGCGGCGCCTCTTCCACAAGGATTTCCGGGATCTCCACATACATCACACTGAGCCCGTCCCAGATTTTTTCTTTTTCAGACAGGCGTTTGGCTGTACCTGATATCAGATTTTCCTTGGGATAGGACAGTCTGCTTCCCACATGAACGGATGCGGATCCGTATCCATATCGGCAAAGTCTTCTTAATACAGTTTCAATCTCTTTCCCGCTGCTTACCAAAAGAAAAATCCGTCCGTATTCTCTTAAGTAATCCACATAATTACAGTTTCGTCCGTGAATGCTGAGCAAAGGAGTATATTCCACTCCCTTTCCAATGCGGGCCGCCATACAGGAAATGGATGAAATTCCCGGAATGACTGACATCTCATATTCCTTCAATGTCTCTTTCAGCTTCGCCGCTCCGCTGTAAAAGCTGACATCGCCGGAAAGCAGAATGACAATCTGCCGGTATCTGGAATTGATCCTTAAAAATTCTTCTATCTTATCTGCCCGGTACTCCTCGTATCGCTCTGCCGCGATTCCTTCTGCCGCCTGCAGCATACGCTTGGCTCCGATCAGCACATCCGCCGATTTCATTGCCCGCTGTGCTGCTTTTGTCAACAAACTCTCATCCCCCGGCCCCACTCCTACAAGGGTAATGTGTCGCGGCCGGCGAAAGCCGTATTTTTCTGCAAGGATCTGAAACGCTTCATCCAGAGTGACTCCTTTTTCCAGGGGTCTTCCAATGACAACTGCCACTGCTCCCGCCTTTTTGGCGGCGCGAAGCTTTTCTTCATATCCGCCGCTTCGGCCTGATTCCTTTGTCACCATATATTTTGCCTGCACATGGCGAAGAAGCTGTTCGTTCATTTCCTGGGAAAAAGGTCCCTGCATTGCAATGAGATGTTTCCCTTCAAATCCGTTTTCCACCGCTTTTTGCACTGCTTCTTTTGTGGAAAGCACGCGGAGAAAGCACCGGCTCTGATAATCGGGTATTTCCGTGTAAGGCGCAAGTTCCTTGCTTCCGGTGGTGATGAGGACATTTCCTTCCTTATCTTTCAGATAGTCCGCCGCCTCCCGAATGTTCTTTACCCTCACTGCATTGCCGTCTTTCACGGATCCTTCCCGCAGCACCCGCATATAAGAAATGCTCTCTTCCTGACACATTTTCTGTATATTTTTTGTCACTTCCATGGCAAAAGGATGGGTGGCGTCAATGACAAGCTCTGCCTGGCACTCGTAAGCCAGTTCCCGCATTCCCTCCACATCCAGTCTGCCGGCGAGAACGTGGATATTTTCCCCGTCCTCCACTTGCTCTTTTCCATACTCTGTCGCCGTAAGGACATATACTTTCGGTGCATGTCCCCGAAGAAATTCCGCTATTTTCCGCCCCTCTGTCGTTCCTGCAAAAATCATAATACTAGCCATTTTCATATCCCCTTGGTGTTATCATAGCTTCCTTTTTTCTGATGGTCTGTGAGTTTCCAATAAATACTGTTGTAAACATATCTGTCTGCGCTTCCATAAGCCGGGCAAGCGTGCATATCCTGTATGCCTCTCCTTCCCGTCCTATGTTGGACACATAGCCGCATACGGTATCGGGACTCTGGTATTCTCCAATGATGCGGCACGCTCTTTTCAGATAATCCTTCCTTTTGCGGCTGGAAGGATTATAGATACAGATTGCAAAGTCCGCCTCTGCCGCCGACCGCAGCCTTTTTTCAATCTTTTCCCACGGTGTGAGAAGATCGCTTAGGCTTATGACAGCAAAATCGTGGATAAGGGGCGCGCCCAGTACTGCTGCCCCTGAAGAAGCCGCCGTCACTCCCGGAATTACTTCCACCTGGACGTCCGGATACTCTTCTTTCATGGAAAGGATCAGTCCCGCCATACCGTAGATCCCTGCATCTCCGCTGCAGATCATGGCGGTGGTCTGCCCCTGCTGTGCCTTTTCAAGCGCCATGCGGCATCTCTGGATTTCTTTTGTCATAGGAGTTGTCAGAAATTCCTTTCCGGGAAAATGCTCCTTTACCAGATCTACATAGACCGTATAACCTGCGATCACCTGGCTTGCTTCCAGCGCCTTTGCTGCCCGTATCGTCATATCTTCATAGTTTCCCGGCCCGATGCCTACTACATATAATTTCGTCAAATGCCACACTCCAATCTTTGGCCGCCACCGCAAGGGTCATGCCGTTTTCTGCTGTTTTTTCAAGAAGCAGCCTTCCGTTTTTGCTGCCCTGTATCGCTGCCCGCTCGCAGACATTTCCAATTCCTGTCACCTGGCGGACAAATCCGGATTCCCTGCTTACGTTTTCTATCTGCTTAAGCACTTCCTCCGGCCAGGTCTCAAATGGAATGTTCCACTGATCAGCCAGCTCAATAAATCCCTCTTCTTCTTCTTTCCTGTCAATACTTCCGATTTTTTCCACCTGTTCTTTTCTAAGCCCGAGAGACTTAAGGCTCCTGCAGAAAAAATCTTCCAGCTCTTTTGCCGGCTTTCCTTTTTTACACCCGGCTCCCAAAGTAAGATTAGCCGGATAAAGATAAAGGATCTTCGCGCCGGACGCCCCGCTTGTTTCCAGGTCCTTTCGCCCTTCGCCGTCCGGGCTTTGTACAACGGCAATTCCCAGGGGAAATTCTTTCAGCATCTCTTCCCTGGGACAGGACTCCAGTTCTGTCGGAAGTTCCCCTTCCACCGGGCACTCTGCATAAAATCCGATTTTCTCCCCTCTTAGTATAGCAGCAGAAATTTTTTTTGCCAGCACCCGGTTGGAAAAAAGCAGGGACTGCTTCTTGGCAAACACATCTACTGCAAATTTTCCCTGTACATCGGTCGCCGTTGTCAGCACCGGCAGGGAACCCATCTCCTCTGCCAGAAGAAGGGCAAGTTCATTTGCCCCTCCCATATGGCCGGACAGGATCGGAATGGCAAAGGTTCCTTTCTCATCCATGACAACCACTGCCGGATCCTTCATTTTATCCTGAAGACAGGGGGCAATGAGACGGACCGCAATGCCGGCTGCTCCAATGAAAAGGATCTCTCCGGCTTTGTCCCAATAGTAAGATACCCAGTCCTTTCCGGAAGGTCTCTCAAGACAAACGGTGTCTCTTCCCCGGCGGGTAAGGATCTCTTCTATTGCCTGCATTTTTTCTTTCCCTCTGTCTGTATAGCAGACAATAACTGTTAAGGACTTTTTCAATGTTCTTTCCTCATTTCTTTCTGCCCGTCTTTGCTCTTCCGATATTCGGTGTCAAAGGATGGATCATATAGTTTGGATCTTTCATAATTCTTTTTTTCCAATATACGTCCCACAATAATAAGGGCAGTCTTTTGGATCCCCTCTCTTGCCGCTGCCTCTTCCAAAGAATCCACAGTGCAGATCACTTTCTTTTCTTCCTCCCAGGTGGCTTTGTATACAATGGCTGCGGGCGTGTCCGGAGGATACCCGCCGGCCTGCAGTTCTAAAGACAGCTGTCCCAGAAGCCCGGCGCTTAAAAACAATACCATGGTCGTCTGATGCTGTGCAAGAGAACGGATACTTTCCCTCTCCGGCACAGGGGTACGTCCCGCCATCCTTGTGATAACAACACTCTGGGATATGGACGGCAGTGTGTATTCCAGCTGAAGGGCAGCTGCGGCTCCGCAAAATGAACTGACTCCGGGACATACTTCATAAGAAATGCCAAGCGCATCCAGCGCATCCATCTGTTCCTGAATGGCTCCGTACAGGCAGGGATCCCCGGTATGCAGCCGCACCGTCGTCTTCCCTTCTTCTTCCGCTTTTTTCATAACATCCAGCACTTCTTCCAGTGTCATATAAGCACTGTTAAAAACCTGGCACTCTTTTTTTCTGTCTGCCATCACCTGGGGATTTACCAAAGACCCGGCATAAATAATGACATCCGCCTCATCTACTTTCCGTTTCCCCTTTACTGTGATAAGATCCGGATCCCCAGGGCCTGCGCCCACAAAATAAACCATCTATTGTCCTCCTGCGTCTTTTACTACCATAATAGAATAATAACTTAAATCATCTGGAATTTCATCCAAAGAACGGTAAATTTTCTCTCCATCCATTTTGCATCGCTCCACAGCCTGCCCTTTCTGCCCATTCTCCTTCAGGTAGTCTCTCACCCTGGCAGCTTCTTTTCCCGCTTTCATTAATACCTTGGTACCTGAAAGAGAGATTCCTTCTGCGATCGGATAAGATGCAGGAATGAGATGGAGCATCTGATCTTTTTCCACAAGCCCCTCATCCAAAGCTGCCGATACTGCCAGAAAAGAAGGAATCCCATTGATCAGTTTTGCCGGATATCCTGCTGCCTCTACCTTTTTATGGACATAGAGATAAGTGGAATAAATGCAGGGATCTCCCAGCGTAAGATAAGCCGCTGTCTTTCCCTGTTCCAAAACTGCAAGGATCCTCTTTGCCGCATCTTCATGGGCCTTCTTCCTTGCTTCCTCATCTTTTATCATCGGCATATAAAGCCCTTCCGTCTCCTTTGAGGCAAGTTCCGGTACCGCTCCTGCCGCGATCTGATAAGCGGTTGTCTCTTCCGGTACTTTTCCTGGGGCAAAGATCACATCGCTCTCCCTTATGATACGGACAGCCTGAAGGGTCAAAAGTTCCGGATCCCCAGGGCCGACGCCGACTCCATACAACGTTCCTTTCATATGATTTCCTTTCTTTTTATATATTTTTTTATTTCTATAGAGCTTTTATTATTTATTTTATTGATATATACAATATCAATTCCGTTACTGGCAATGGGACTTATATTCCTCGATCAGCTCCAAAGCGTCCTCCGTCATTCCAAGCATCCCGAAGGTATTGGAAAATACGATTGCTCCGGTCTTTATCTCTCCGCCGGATCTCATGTTAAGATACGTATGGATCTTCTGCATCAAAACCTCTATTATCTTCTCCCTTTTTTCTCCATCCAGCATCTGCAGTGCATCCTCTGTGGTGTTACAGCCAAGAAGCGACAGGGCAACCGCTTCTCCCAAACCTGCCCGAAGAGCTGCAGCACTTAAAATCTCCATCCGGCAGTCTGCATATCTGGAATGCGTATTCATAATGCCTCCGGCAACCTTTACAAATTTACCGATATGAGAAATAAAAAGCAGCCCCTTTGCGCCATGTTTTACTGCAAGATCTATGGTATCTCCCACATAATTGCTGCACTTGACAGCCTCCTCTTTCTGGATCTGCCATTTCTCTTCCAGGAAATCAAGGCCGTAATTGCCGGGCGCTGCCAAAATAATCTCTCTTTTTGCGGCAAGCTTTACTTTTATCTCCACCTCAATGGTGTCAATAAGGGCCTGCTTGCTCATAGGTTCCACAATGCCGCTTGTTCCAAGCACAGACAGCCCTCCTTCTATCCCAATACGGGGGTTAAAGGTCTTTTCTGCCAGCTCCTGCCCTCCCGGTATCTCAATGATTACCTTCAGGCCTCCGGTATAACCTGAGATGTCCCGCACTTCCCGGACTTCTTTTTCTATCATTTTTCTTGGGACCGTGTTGATGGCCGCACTGCCTACCGGCTGATCCAGACCGGGCTTTGTCACTCTTCCCACTCCTTCTCCGCCGTCTATGGTGATATGATCTCCTTCTTCCATAGAGACTGTACTGTAAATCACAACTCCGTTCGTAATATCCGGGTCGTCTCCGCTGTACTTTCTGATGCCGCACCTGACAGAGTTCACATTTCCCCGGTCATCATATCTTACCGGCCTGCATTCTTCCACAGGAAGTTCCAGGCTCCATCCGGCAGGAATCCATACTTTGATCTGTTCCCTCTTTCTGCCTGTAAGCAAATATTCTGCCGCTGCCCTTGAAGCTGCCTGTGCGCAGGTTCCTGTAGTCCAGCCTTTTTTTAACTCCTTTTTCTGCCTGCTCATTGCTTCTCCATTTCTTCTGCCAGCAAAACAAGGGACTCTATATCCGCCCTCCTGGCTGTATAGGTAACCATCCCGGCTTTCCTTGCTTCTTCTTCTGTCTTTTCTCCGATACAAAGCGCCGTCACCCTGCCAAAATCCAGCTCCGGCGCGGCATGGACAAATCCGCGGACAGTAGAAGCACTGGTGAAAACAGCATAATCACTGATCCCTTCTCCAAACTCTTTTTCCAGATCAACAAAGGGCCGGGACTCATAACAGGTATCATACAGCGGTATGTCCGCCGTCTGTATGCCTGCTCTCTCCAGGATTTCCGTAAGTTCCCGGCTTCCCATCCTGGCTCTGGGAAGAAGAATTTTTTCCTTCTTTCCCACTTGCAGCGCCAATTCCTCCGCCAGATGTCTGCTGTCGTATACTTCGGGCATCAAATCCGGGGAAAATCCCCACTCCCGCATTTTCTCCGCTGTTCCCTGCCCTATCACTGCAAATTTAAGATGAGACAGCTTTCGGTTGTCTATCGAATGCTTTTTCAGATAGTCTCTGAAAATCTGTACCCCTGTAGGGCTGGTAAATACCAGCCAGCTATAATCTGCAATCATCTCCAGTGCTTCATCCAATGCAGGATTTTCTTCTATGGGAACAATGCGGATTGTAGGCGCTTCCAGCACTTCCGCCCCCTTTTCCCGAAGGAGGGCTGACAGCTTGTCCTTTTGCTCTCTTGGCCTTGTCACCACAAATTTCTTTCCTGCCAGCGGGCGTTTGTCATACCACTCCATTTGCTCCTCTCCGGCAACCTGCCCTACAAGAATGATGGCTGGGGACTGTATCTTCTCTTCCAATGCTTTCCGGGCAATGTCTGCAATGGTTCCTTTGATTTTCCGCTGCCTTGCCGTTGTCCCTCTCTCCAGGACAGCAGCCGGTGTCTCTGGAGGCATACTGCTCTTCAACAGGCCTTCTGCCACATCCTTTACCGTGTGCACCCCCATCAGGAATACCAGTGTTCCGCCTCCTTTTACCAGGGCGTCGTAAGAAATATCCGGAAAACTTCCGTCCTTTTTGTGGGCAGTGACGACGTGAAAGGACGACGCCATATCCCGGTGGGTCACAGGAATACCAAGATAGGCCGGCACAGAAACGGCAGAAGTGATTCCGGGGACAATCTCAAATGCGATCCCCTGAGCGTTTAAATATTCCGCCTCCTCTGCACCTCTCCCGAATACAAGGGGATCCCCTCCCTTGAGGCGCACGATCTTCCCGCCTTTTTCTGCCTCTGCAGCAAGAATTTTATTGATCTCTTCCTGGGGGATCGGATGAAATCCCGCTCGTTTTCCCACATCTATATATTCCGCTTCATTATTTCCATATGAAAGGATACTGCTTCCCACAAGCCGGTCATAGACAATAACATCCGCCTCTTCCATCAGGCGTTTTCCTTTTACAGTGATCAGCTCGGCGTCAGAGGGGCCGGCCCCTACCAGATAGACAACTCCTTTTCCTTGTCTTCTCTGCTTCATTTTTCTGTCTCCTCATTTTTTAACTTTTCCGCAAGATCCATCCCTATCCGGACAGCGTTTTGAACATCAGCCATTTCTTCCTTCGGCAATGACTGCTGACCCACTTTGAAAAATCCTGTTTCTTCATTATAATAAAGACCCCTCAAAGTACAGATGCCGTTCCTGATCTCTCCATAAGCCGCCACGGGCGAAGAACAGCCTCCATTCAACCGCCGCACAAAGGATCGCTCCGCCACAGAAAGCCACCGGGATTCCTTGTGATCGATTCCATCTGTAATGGATTTCAGGGACTTTTTCCCCTGCACGGCCAAAACTCCCTGTCCTGCAGAAGGAAGGATCTCCGTCACTTCAAAGTAACGGCTGATCCGGTTTTCCAGGCCTAATCTTTTCAGCCCTGCCGCCGCCAGCACAAGAGCGCCAAATTCCCCTTTATCCAATTTTTCCAACCGGGTCAATACATTTCCTCTTACGCTGGTTATTTCCAGTTCCGGATACATAGCATGCAATTGAATTTTCCTTCGCAGACTGGAACATCCAGCCGGTTTTTTAACATCCCATTTTTCCACTCCCTTTGGGAGCACCAACACATCTCTTGGATCTTCACGCTCTGAAAATGCCAGAATGGGATACTCTTTTGTCTCCTCCATCGGCATATCTTTCAGACTATGTACTGCAAGATCGATCTTCCCTTCCTGAAGAGCTGCCTCCAGCTCTTTCATAAAAAGACCTTTCCCTCCGATTTTATCCAGCGTCTTATTAAGAATGCGATCCCCTGTTGTCTTCATCGTAACCAGTTCACATTCCAGCGCCGGATTGACTGTCTGTAATTCTTCTATTATAAGTTCTGCCTGCCGGATTGCCAGCCGGCTCATTCTGCTTCCTACCTTAAGTTTCATTCTCACACTCCCAGCTGTCTTCTGATACTGTGCGTCCCAGGACGCTATAATTCCCTGCGAACTTTCGCTGCAAGATCAGCCACCGCCCGATGATCTGATCCGTCTCCTGCAATTCCAACCACAATGTTGTCCTTTGCTGCAATGGCCGGAAAATAAAAATCACAGTCCTCCCGGCACGACGCCGAATTTACCAAAATTCCTTTCTCCCTGCCAAGAGCTACGATGTTACGATTAAGGTCATTGTCATCCGAAGCAGCAATTATCATAAAATAGTCTGTAAGAATATCAGCAGGACGAAATTCCCGCTCCATCAGGTTTATTTTCCCCTCTCTGTGCAGACATTCGATTCTTTCTTTCTGATCACCCGGGACGCTTTTGGCAATGACTGTGATATCGGCTCCAAAATCCTGAAGGGCTGATATTCTGCGAAGAGCCACTTTCCCTGCCCCGATAACCAGTACCTTTTTCTTCTCTACAGATATAAATAGCGGAAAATGTTTTTTCATTTTTCCTCCTTCATAAAGAAATCTCAAAGGGAATCTCCCGGATTTACTCTTCCATTTCCACAATAAGATAAAAGCCTTTTTCTGTCTCCTCGATTTTTCGGATGACGCCCTTTCGCGCTTTGATTCTTTCATTTGTCCGATAAATTCCGGACATGGCTACAGACGGTTCGACCAGATAGGTATACCGCCCTGTGCTGGGGCTTCTCTCGCTGATGACGACCTCCTGACCTTCTTCTACAAGGCCCTGCCTCTCCATTTTAAATCTTTCCTGCCTCACCTTTATCTGTCCTTTCTAATTTTCCTGTCCGTTCTGGTTTGTCTGTCTGCTCTACATTTTCTGCATACTCCGCTTTCTTCATTCTTTCAGGTGCAGACATTTTGAAAAGGCTAAATGAGAATACAGCCGTTCTGTCTCTCATCCAGCCTCCCTCTCTTCAATATTAACCTGGGACATCATGCCTGCTTGCCAACAGGCGGCGCTTTTACATTTCTTCTATAAATGCCATGTATCCTTTGTATGCCTCATACACATCCGCCTTGCTTGTGATCTCCCATGGTGCATGCATACAGAGAACCGCCACTCCGCTGTCGATCACTTCCATACCGTAATTTGCCATGATATAAGCAATTGTTCCACCGCCGCCGGCGTCAACCTTTCCAAGCTCCGCAAACTGATATGCTACATTTCTTTTATCCATAGCCTGCCGGATCTGTGCCAGATATTCTGCGTTTGCATCATTTGACCCGCTCTTTCCGCGGCTTCCGGTAAATTTGTTGAACACCAGACCCTTGGCAAAAAATGCAGAACTTCTCTTTTCAAACACTTCCGCAAACATAGGATCATAGGCCGCACTGACATCCGATGAGAGCATTTTTGAATTTTGCAGAGCACGGCGTACTTTTAACTCTGATTCGCCTTCCGTAAGAGCCACAATCTCTGCCACTGTATTTTCAAAGAACCGGGAATGCATTCCGGTTGCACCTACACTTCCGATTTCCTCTTTGTCCACAAGAATACAGCATGCCGTTTTTTCAAGGTTCTCCACATCCAGCATTGCAAAAAGTGAAGTAAAGGCACAAACTCTGTCATCCTGTCCATAGGCCATAATCATGCTGCGATCCAGGCCGCAGTCTCTTGCTCTGCCGGCTGGAACGATCTCAAGCTCTGCGGAGAAAAAGTCCTCTTCTTCTATATTATAGCTTTCTTTGAGAAGTTTCATGATCTGGCTTTTTACTGCATCCTTTGCCGCTGCTTTTTCTTCCTTATCTGCATCTTCTGTCTCATCTGCCTTCTCCGGACGGCTTCCAATCAAAAGATCCAGCTTTTCTCCTTCGATCACGATGTTAGCTTTCTTTTCCAACTGTTTTCCTGCCAGATGGACCAGAAGATCTGTGATGGCAAACACCGGATCATCGTCCTTTTCCCCGATGCGGATAGGAATCGTCGTTCCATCCTTTTTCACCACAACCCCGTGGAGAGCCAGTGGAAGAGTTACCCACTGGTATTTTTTAATGCCACCGTAGTAATGAGTATCCAGGTAGGCAAGTTCTTCATTTTCATATAATGGATTCTGCTTCACATCGATTCGCGGAGAATCAATGTGAGCGCCCAGAATATTCATACCCTCCTGAAGGGGCTTTCTTCCTATATGAAATAAAAGAATGCTCTTATCCATGCATACCGCATACACTTTGTCCCCGGCTTTCAGCGGTTCCCCACTGCGGATCACATCCTTCAGATCTTTAAATCCCTTTTCCTGTGCCATACGGCGCGCTACTGCCACACATTCCCGCTCGGTCTTTCCCTCGTCGAGACAAGCTTTATACGAAGAATTGATTCTTTCAAGCCCCTCCATATCCTGAGCGGAATAGGTGAGCCATGCGTTATTTCTTTCCATAGATGTCACTCCTTCACTCTAAAATCAATACGTATATCATAACACATACCGGTTTTTTTGTACATGTAAGTTAATTGTACACGTAACATTTTTAAAAAGTGTTACGTCCCCATTTAATGTAAGTGGTGTGTATTTTTGCAAAATACCCTGCGTTTTTTTGTCATTTGCTCTTCATCTTTTTTCTTATTTTTGAATATATCTCCTGGGATTTACGACACGATACATCTAGTGTCTGCTGAATTTTTTTAAGATATTCTTCTCGAACCGCTTTTTCTTCAAAGACTTGAATACAGAAATCAAATTTGTTCTTTTCACACAATTCATGTGCCATCATTTCAGCTATGTCAATTCTCTGCTGCTCTATTTCTTCCTTAATATCCTCAAACACTTCATATTTTCTTCCTTGATGGAAAGCTTCAAAAATATGAAATTCTCCGAACCGGTTTCTTATAAACCTTACCGCCTCTTCATGTATCAGCATTTTCTCCTCTGAAAAATATTCTTTTATACTGCTGTATTTATAATCTGCGGCCTTTTTTGCCATACCTGCTTTTACCGGATTCATATGAATATATCTAAGACAATTCCAGAAATAAGCCTCATCCTCAATACACTCACTGGTAAATCTGTTTTGAAACACATGTCCGTTTCTGTCATGTTTGTAATTGTAATAATTTGCGTATTCAGCCAAGACCCTGGCCATAAAAAATGATAATTCCTGAATTTCCGCCCATATCATAATATGAGCATGATTAGACATAATACAATATGCATAGATCTTTACATCATAATTTTTCAGATGCTTTCTAATAATTGATCTAAAATACTTCTTTTCCCGCGTTTGACTAAAATTTCTTTCCCGTGCAATCCCTTTTACAACAACGTGATAGAAACCGGTACTACTCTCTTTTCTTCTTCGCAAAATATCCCTTCCTTCATTTTTGCACAGGGTATTTTGCAAAAATGCACACCACTTTTTCTAATTTGGGACGTAACACTTTTGAAAAGTGTTACGTCCCAAATTATTATTTCAATCCCATTTCCTCTCTTACTTCTTTGAAGCATTTTACGATGAAATCGATATCTTCTTTTGTGTGGCTTGCGCATACCTGGGTACGGATTCTTGCTTTTCCCTTCGGTACTACCGGATAGGAGAATGCCACTACATAAACTCCCTTGTCCATCATGCGTTTTGCGAATTCTGCCGCTGTTTTCTCATCATACAGCATTACCGGTACGCAAGGATGAGTTCCCGGAATAATATCAAATCCGTTCTCTACAAGAAGATTTCTGTAATATGCTGTTACTTCTTCCAGATGATCTCTAAGCTCTGTGCTCTCATCAAGCATATCAAACAGCTCAATACTTGCTCCGGCAATCGCCGGTGCCAGTGAGTTGGAGAACAGATACGGGCGGCTTCTCTGGCGAAGCAGATCAATAATCTCTTTGCGTCCGGATGTGTATCCGCCGGATGCTCCTCCAAGTGCTTTTCCAAGTGTTCCTGTGATGATGTCTACACGTCCCTGTACACCACAGTATTCCGGAGTTCCGCGTCCTGTCTTTCCGACAAATCCTACTGCATGGCTGTCATCAACCATAACAAGTGCATTGTATTTATCTGCCAGATCACATACTCCCTGCAGGTTACAGATAATACCGTCCATGGAAAATACTCCGTCTGTTGCGATCAGCTTAATTCTTGCTCCGGCCTCGTCCGCTTCCTTAAGTTTTGCTTCCAGATCTTCCATATCATTGTTTTTATAACGGAATCTTTTTGCCTTACACAGACGAACACCGTCGATAATGGATGCATGGTTCAGCTCGTCGCTGATCACCGCATCATCTGCTGTAAGGATTGTCTCAAAAAGTCCTCCGTTTGCATCAAAACAGGAAGAATAAAGAATCGTATCATCTGTTCCCAGGAAATCTGAAATCTTTTTCTCCAGTTTTTTGTGGATATCCTGTGTTCCGCAGATAAAACGAACAGAGGCAACCCCGTATCCTTTTTCATCGTATGTTCTCTTTGCAGCCTCGATCAGTCTCGGATTATCTCCCAGTCCAAGATAGTTGTTGGCACACATACACAAAAGTTCTCTTCCGTCTTCCATTTTTACTTTTGCGCCCTGCGGAGAAACAAAGGGAGCCTCACCTTTAAAGAGCCCTGCCTCTTTGATTCCTTCCACTTCTTTTGCATAAATACTTAAAATATCGTCTTTACGTGCCATTTTGTTTTTTCCGCTCCTTTTCTTTTTCTGTTTTCATCACATATTTTGTATAGTGCTTTACTCCGCACTATATTTTGTCAGACGATCTGACCCTTTTCCCTCTAGTCATTGATGTGTGACCAATCCAGGATAACCTTTCCTGATTCTCCGGAGATCATTGCCTCGAATCCCTTTGCAAAGTCCTTGATGTCAAAGTGATGTGTGATAATGCCGGAAATATCCAATCCTGCCTGCAGCATAGTGGACATCTTGTACCATGTATCCCACACTTTTCTTCCATAAATACCGCGCAGATTCAGTCCGTTGAAGATTACTGTCTCCAGATCTACCTTTGCATCTGTTCTCTGCAGTCCGAGAAGCGCGATCTTTCCTCCGTGCTTCATATTGTGGATCATGTCGTGAAGAGCAACCTGTGAACCGGACATTTCAAGACCGACGTCAAATCCCTCTGTCATACCGATCTCTTTCATCACATCCGGAAGTTTCTCTTTTCCAAGATTTACTACTCTTGTAGCGCCCAGCTTCTTAGCCAGATCAAGACGGTACTCGTTAAAGTCTGTCACTACAACATGTCTTGCGCCTGAAAATTTCACGATAGCTGCTGCCATAATACCAATGGGGCCTGCTCCTGCGATCAGAACATCTTCGCCCAATACATCGTAGGAAAGAGCTGTATGGGTTGCGTTTCCAAATGGATCAAAAATCGCATACATTTCTTCCGGGATATTAGGATTGCATGGCCATACATTAGAAGATGGGATTACCAGATACTCCGCAAAAGCGCCGTTTCTGTTTACCCCCACACCTTTGGCATCTTTACAGTTCTCTTTGTGTCCTTCCAGACAGTTACGGCATTTTCCACAGGTAATGTGTCCTTCACCAGATACAAGATCTCCTATTTGAAAGCCCTTCACTCCTGTACCTACTTCTACAATTTCCCCTACATATTCATGACCTGCTGTCAGACCGATCGGAATTGTATGCTGTGCCCAGTCATTCCACTGCCAGATATGTACATCTGTTCCACAAATTGCTGTTTTGTGAATCTTAATCTTAACATCATTCGGTCCTACCTCGGGAATCGGAACACGCTTCATCCACAGCCCTTCTTCCGGCTTCTCTTTTACGAGAGCCCACATCATTCCATCATTCATTTTTTCTCCCATGATATACCTACCTCCAATTTCCTGTCTCTTGACAGATTTCTTTTTTTATTATATCACTCGCTTGTTTTTCCTACAATTGGCTTTTTACACTTTTTACAGAATTTATTCTACTTTTTTTAATATTTTACTCTTTTTCACAAAAATACTTTGTTAAATAATTATTTATCTAAATTTTCTATAGCATTATTACCAAATTTGTGCGATAATATAATTTATCAGGAAACGGAACCTAACAACAAAATCAATGAGAGAAAGAGAGGAATTGCAGATATAAAATCCGTATATATCTGCAGAAGAAAGTATGAAAAATGCAATCAAAAAATGGAACAGCATCAGTCTTGTAAAACGAATTATTGTAGGACTGATCATTGGTATCATTCTCGGACTTACTATTCCACAGGCATCCGGAATTTCCATCCTCGGTGATCTGTTCGTTGGGGCGCTTCGTGGTGTTGCACCAATCTTGGTATTTTTCCTTGTTATGAGTGCATTATGCCATATGGGCGAAGGACAGAAAACCAACATGAAGGCTATCGTAGTTCTGTATATGCTTGGTAACCTTCTTGCTGCTCTGGTAGCGGTACTCGCACATTACATCTTCCCGGTTACTCTGACATTCGCTGAAAACACAAATACCAGCGACGTCACACCTCCAAGCGGCGTAGTAGAAGTCCTTACAAATCTTCTGATGAACCTGGTAGACAATCCGGTCAATGCGATCGTAAATGCAAACTATATCGGTATTCTTGCATGGGCGATCATTTTCGGAGTCGCATTGAAGAAAGCTGGCCCGGGGACAAAGAAAGCCCTGGAAGATATTTCCGATGCCGTATCTGTAGCTGTACAGTGGGTTATCAGCTGTGCACCTTTCGGTATCATGGGCCTGATCTTCACAACCATTTCAGAGCAGGGTCTGGGCGCACTTGCTGAATACGGACGTCTGATCGTTATCCTGGTAGGCAGCATGGCAATCGTAGCATTTGTTGTCAACCCGCTTGTTACTTTTGTATGTACAAGAAAAAATCCTTATCCTCTTGTATTTACATGTCTAAAAGAAAGCTTTATTACAGCATTCTTCACAAGAAGTTCCGCAGCAAATATTCCGGTTAATATGGAACTGTGTAAAAAACTTAACCTTGACGAGGATACATATTCCATCTCTATCCCGCTTGGAGCAACAGTCAATATGGCCGGAGCAGCCATCACAATCTCCACAATGGCTCTTGCAGCAGCTACAACACTGGATATCAAGGTTTCCTTTGGTTCCGCCCTTATCATGTGTGTTCTCGCGGCTGCCAGTGCGGCTGGTGCATCAGGCGTAGCCGGCGGATCACTTCTTCTGATCCCTCTTGCCTGCAGCCTGTTCGGTATTCCGAATGATATTGCAATGCAGGTTGTTGGTGTCGGCTTTATTATCGGCGTTATCCAGGATTCCTGTGAGACAGGTATCAACTCTTCCACAGACGTTCTTTATACAGCGTGTGCAGAGTTCCGCGACAGACGGCTTCATCCTGAAGACTATACAGGAAAACCGGAAGCACGTTTCACAGTGCCAAAAAATAACGCTTAATCTTAAAACTGAATATGAATCATCTGAACCGCGCATAGAAATGCGCGGTTCTTTTTGTAAGATTCAAATCACAGATTCCAAAAAACAACCGGACCCTTTCCCGAGTCCGGCTGTCTGTACCTATATATTTTTTATTTTACCATTCAAACTTTTCAGCAAAGTAAGCGTCCAGATCTTCAATCTTGATCCTTTCCTGCTCCATGGTGTCTCTGTCACGTACCGTTACTGCTCCATCCTCTTCGGAATCGAAATCATAAGTAACGCAGAACGGTGTACCGATCTCGTCCTGACGACGATAGCGTTTTCCGATATTTCCACGCTCATCAAATTCACAGTTATATTTTTTGCTAAGCTGTGTGTAAACCTTCTCGGCACCTTCGCTTAACTTCTTTGACAAAGGCAGCACGCCAATCTTGATCGGTGCCAGAGCCGGATGGAAGTGGAGGACTGTTCTTGTATCTCCGCCTTCCAGCTCTTCCTCGTCATAAGCGCTGCACAGGAAAGCCAGTACCATACGGTCGGCGCCGAGTGACGGCTCAATGACATATGGAATATATTTTTCCTTTGTCTCATCATCAAAATACGCCATATCCTGTCCGGAAACATTCTGATGCTGTGTCAGGTCAAAGTTTGTTCTGTCTGCGATTCCCCACAGCTCTCCCCATCCGAATGGGAAAAGGAACTCTACATCAGTTGTCGCTTTACTGTAGTGAGACAGCTCCTCTTTTTCATGATCGCGGTATCTGACTTCTTCATCCTTTAAGCCGAGAGAATACAGCCAGTCCAGACAGTATTTCTTCCAATATGCAAACCACTCCAGATCCGTATCCGGCTTGCAGAAAAATTCCAGTTCCATCTGTTCAAATTCTCTTGTACGGAAGGTAAAGTTTCCTGGCGTGATCTCATTTCGGAAGGATTTTCCGATCTGACAGATTCCAAAAGGAATCTTCTTTCTGGATGTACGCTGTACATTTTTAAAGTTTACGAAAATTCCCTGGGCTGTCTCCGGTCTTAAGTACACCGTGCTCTTTGCATCCTCAGTTACACCCTGAAATGTTTTAAACATCAGGTTAAACTCTCTGATCTCTGTAAAATTATGCTTTCCACAGGACGGACAGGGAACATTGTGCTCTTTGATAAACGTTTCCATTTTCTCATGGCTCCATCCGTCAATGCTGTCCCCGATCTCCAGATTATTTTCATGTGCATAATCCTCGATCATCTTATCTGCACGGAAACGTTCGTGACATTCCCGGCAGTCCATCAAAGGATCGCTGAATCCTCCAAGATGTCCGGAGGCCACCCATGTCTGGGGATTCATCAGGATTGCACAGTCAACGCCCACATTGTAGGGATTTTCCTGCACGAATTTTTTCCACCAGGCCCTCTTTACGTTATTTTTCAGCTCTACGCCCAGGTTCCCGTAATCCCATGTGTTTGCAAGTCCTCCATATATTTCAGACCCCGGATATACAAAACCTCTTGATTTAGCCAGCGCTACGATTTTGTCCATTGTCTTTTCAACCATTTTCCTCTACCTTCCCTTCTATACTGGATAATGTCAATATTATAACGTTATATGGGGCAGTTTTCAAGCCTAATCCCCCGTTTTTCCTAGCTTTCGCCCGTAATCTGCTTCAGAATATCCAGAGATTTGAAGTGCCTGTCCACATAGATATCCATATAGCGTTCCATCACCATTCCCAGTTCCTTTAAAACCTCATCCGACACCGTAAATGTATACAGCTTTTCTATACTGGAACTAATAATATACTGGAGCGTATATACAGTAGACGGATTCAGCCGGATACCGTCCGGCACACTTCCCCGGCAGGACTCGCACACAAGTCCTCCTTTCAGTGCACTGAACACCGCCGGCTGATCATTCCTCTGGCACATCACACACTGAAAGACCTGAGGCGCCTCCCCATTGACAGCGATAGCCTTTAATTCAAATATGTACCGGATCAGACGGTCAGGCAGCGTCTTTTTCACAAGTGCCCGGAACGTCTGATACAAAAGCTTCAAAAGCATTGTCTCATCATTGGCCTCGCGGCCGTAATAATTAGCAATGTCCAAAAAATAAAAACCGTAATAGGCCGCTTCTATATCCGCCCTAAGTTCTGCAAAGTAGTTGGAAATATCAGCTGCCACAAGCGTATAAGATGTCCTGCCCTCATATACAGTAAACGTTCCGAAAGAGAAAGGATTCACCGCGCCGGTCAGCGGACTTCCCGGCTTCCTTGCCCCTCTGGCAAAGGCTGAGATCTTTCCTCTCTCTTTCGTCAATATCACAACTCTTTTATCATACTCACCGATAGGAGCTGCCGACAGAATCATCCCCATTACGGTTATCTGATTTGACTGACTCATTTTCCATTCCTGCCGTTTCTCTGGAATACTTGTTTATTGTCTGCCTGCACATTTCCATCCCTTTATAGGTAAGATAATCTTCCACCGTTCCCGATGCCATAAATTTGTTCCAGTAGCTTTCTTCCATTCTATCACCTCATCCTATGTTGATAAGGTTAGAATCTCCCATGCCGCCTGTCTTTTATTCATCTTCCCGATATCCAAAATTTTTCATCAGAAATTCGCTGTCTCTCCAGTCTTTCTTTACCTTTACCCAGAGTTGCAGATTCACCTGGCAATCCAGCATTTTTTCAATCTCATACCGGGCTGTACTGCCGATTTTTTTCAACATTTTTCCTTGTTTTCCAATAATTATCCCCTTGTGGGAATCCCGCTCACATATAATTGTTGCATCTATGTGCGTCAGCTTCCGTGTTTTCTGCATCCGCTCGATCGTTACCGCAATCCCGTGAGGAATCTCTTCATTGAGACAATGCAGCGCTTTTTCGCGGATCAGTTCTGCAACGATCTGTCTCTCCGGCTGGTCGGTCACCGTATCTTCATCGTAAAACTGCGGTCCATAAGGGAGATATTTAAAGACTACTTTCAAAAGTTCATTGGTATTCTCCCCGCTTCTTGCGGAAACCGGCACAATTTCTGCGAAGTTATAGAGATCCTTGTAAGCGGCAATTGATGCAAATACCTCTTCCTTTTTCACAGAATCCACCTTATTGATGACCAGGATCACAGGAGTGTTTACTCTTTCCAGCTGCTGTGCAATATGCTTTTCGCCGGCGCCGATAAATGTGCTGGGTTCCACAAGCCACAGCACCACATCCACCTCATTCAGCGTACGCTCCGCAATATTGACCATGTATTCTCCCAGTTTGTTTTTGGCCTTGTGGATACCCGGAGTGTCCACGAAAATGATCTGCCCTTCTTCTGTTGTAAGCACTGTCTGGATACGATTTCTCGTTGTCTGCGGTTTATTGGAAGTTATGGCGATCTTCTGGCCGATCAGATAGTTCATCAGCGTGGATTTTCCCACATTGGGACGGCCGATCAGGGTCGCAAAACCCGATTTAAAATTCTCTGTCATAGGTTCTCCTTTGCAATTTGGGACGTAGTAAAGTTTAAAAGTGTTACGTCCCCCGTTAAAATTTTGTCACACAGTCAAACATCTCTTTGTTTTCTTCTATCTTATCTTCTGCTCCGATGACACAAATCTGCTCTGCTGACAGCATAGCCTTCACAACCGCTGCCAGTGCGCGGATATCCTCCTGTTTCGCATCCAGAACTTCTGCCCTTTCTTTTCGGATCATCTCCTCGCTGACATGGTTCATGTACAGATTCATGGAGCGGTCTCCTTTTGCAGCAGGCGTCATAGGCTGATCCAGGTTGCTGATGGTTCCAATGATATATTTATTCATATCCCGGTCGCTGACTGTAAAGTTCTCCAGGTATTCCACCACGCCTTCATAGACATCCATGGTACGGCGAAGATTCGGATCCCGATAAGATACCATATACCCTTCTCCAATGCGGTTAAAATTGCTCATACAGCCGTAAGCTCCGCCTTTTACACGGATATTCTGCCACAGATAATCATAGCTTAATATCACCTTCAGGATCTGCAGCGCTCCGGTGTAAGACGCACCATGATCGATGAAATTCCCTGTACGGGCCACGTACTGAACCTTGGACGCTGTCTTGAAACCTTCATTCCTCTTCTGACAGTGGATCACGCAGGCTGTCTCTTCTTTTTCTCCTTCCGGCAGTTTTGCCGCCAGCTCTTCCGCCAACTTTGCAAGGCCTTCCAGACCTTCTCTTTCCGCCGTGTAACTTATCATCATATTATCTGCCCTGAAAATCTGTCCTGCCAGATTTTGAAGTTCCTGGGAAAGAGCTTCCTTTTTCTCTTCAAAATGTTCTTCGATCTCTGCCACTGTCTGATAAAATTCTATTCCGTTTGTCATATCCTTGAGCTTTGCTGACGGGGATGCGTAGGACAGCGCACGAAGAGCCGCCGTTGTATGCCCGGAGGACTGGAACTTCATCAGAAGCCGGGATTTCAGCATAGCCAAAATCTCCCGAATCCTTGCCGTATCGTCAAGCTTGGACACTGTCAGGATCTCTCCCATCATGGAAAATGCCACAGGCATCTGACTGTAAAGAGCTTTCGCCTTTATCTCAAATGTAGCCTTAAATTCTTTTTCCCGGATGTGAGTCACATCATTATAGAGTTCCAGAGAAGTTCCGATTCCGCCTGTATGCATGTTGATCTCGTTAAACAGTTCTCCGTACTCATAATTCTCTGTGTCAATAATGCCAAGCACGGACTGCAGGATTCCCACATAAGGCAGCTTCTCTTCAGGTATTCCGGATAGATCAAACATCACCTCTACATAACCAATACCGTTTGTGTCAATATCATGGAACACAGCCGGAATGTTCCCAAGTTTCATTTCCTCATTTCTGATAGGTTCGATTTCCCTGGAAATATCGCTGACTTTAAGAACCGGTATTTTTTGAATATCTTCTTCTTTATCCGGGGCAGACTGATATTCTTCCAGATCCTTTGTGCGCTTTACAAGCGTCTCTTTTTCTTCCTCGGACAGGCTGTCTTTGTAAGCCTGGAGCTTCTGATCCAGTTCCCGGTCCATGCGGGCTGTCCGTCCTTTCTCCGGCTTTACTACCACAACAGCACCGTGAGTATTGTTAAGAAGATAAGTCTGGATCAGCTCTTCAAAATAGCGGCTTCCTACCTGCTTTTTCAAAAATTCAAAAGTATCCAGAGCTTCAATATGCATAAACGGCTCATTCTCATCATAGAGCCAGCTGTCCATCATCTGAAGGCCGTACATAAGCCCTTTCGGGTAACCGCCGAAATCTGCTTCTCTGTACCGGAACTCATGATAGTTGATCCCGGCTTCCAGCGCCTTTTTGTCCATACCGTTTTTCACAATATTCTTCAGCACCGTTTCAATGGTATCTACAAATGCCGTCTTCTGCTCCGGATCCGCGTTCTTTGCGATGACGGAAAAAACAGGCTGGTAAATGCCATTATCATAGGACCCGATAATATCCTTTCCAATGCCTGCATCTGTCAGCGCTTTTTTCAAAAGAGCTCCCGGTGCGGACAAAAGCGCATAATCCAAAATCTGAAACGCCAGATAAAGCTCTTTATCCAGGCTTGTTCCGATGACTTTGTTATAAGAAAGATAGGTATTTTCCTCCTCCGGCTCTTCGCTTGCAATAGAGTAAGGAATTTCCTTTTCCACCATCTCCTCAAAAGGCTTCTGCAGACGGATTTCCGAATCTACATCCGCTGCATCATACCGGCTCAAATACTCCTGATCCAGCCAGTTCAATTTCTCTTCCATATCCATGTCGCCATACAGGTAAATATAGCTGTTGGAAGGATGATAGTAAGTTCTGTGGAAATCAAGGAACTGCTCGTAGGTCAGATCCGGAATAAATTCCGGATCACCGCCGGATTCATTAGCATAAGAGGTATCCGGGAACAGCGTATTTAATACCACCCGGTCCAGCACACCCTCCGGAGAGGAAAAAGCTCCTTTCATCTCATTGTAAACCACACCATTGTAAGAAAGCTTATCCTCTTTGGAATCCAGTTTATAGCTCCATCCTTCCTGGCGGAAAATTTCCTCATGCTGGTATATATTAGGGTACAGTACCGCATCCATGTAGACATGCATTAAATTCTGGAAATCCTTCTCATTGCAGCTTGCCACCGGATATACGGTCTTGTCAGGATAGGTCATTGCATTCAAAAACGTATTCAGAGATCCCTTCACCAGTTCCACAAAGGGATCCTTGGCCGGGAAATTTCTTGATCCGCACAAAACAGAATGTTCCATGATATGGGGCACTCCTGTACTGTCAGAGGGCGGAGTCTTGAAACCGATACTGAATACCTTGTTGTTATCATCATTTTCTACAAGAAGAACTCTTGCTCCGCTTTTTTTATGTTTCAAAAGATATCCTGTGGATTTGATCCCTTTCAGTTCTTCTTTCCGGAGCAGTTCATAAGCTTTGCAATTTTCTGTTTTCATATCCAACTCTCCATTCTTCTATCGTTACTGCCGCCGGTGCCGATGCATGCCGACGCTTCTGTTCAGCATTATATTATAACAGTTTTCCCGCAAATAAGGAAGATAATCTCGTTCTCCTCCTGAATTTCCTGAATTTTCCCATTTCTTGAAGTGACTTTCAGGTGCCACTAAGTTTTAGGTTGAAAATAAACTTATTTTTTCATATAATATTTTCAAAATCAAGAGGAGGCAATCATTTTGAATATTGGCTCAAGATTAAAAAAATATAGGGACAAATCCGGACTTACGCAAGGTGAAGTTGCTGATAAACTCGGTGTAACACGACAAGCTATTTCAAATTGGGGAAGAGGGGTTTCACTTAGTTAAAGATACCACATCAATCCCACGCTGACTTTTGCTCAACCGATACAGCCGGAGG